>Ga0214473_10001807_pt1 | contig 27405 bp, 17 predicted proteins | sample RVTome_7_FD_203509 | JGI IMG/M metagenome (GOLD analysis project Ga0214473, IMG submission 203509) | Soil microbial communities from uranium-contaminated site in the Upper Colorado River Basin, Wyoming, United States - RVT98D197 | ecosystem: Environmental > Terrestrial > Soil > Contaminated >...
AGGAGGAGGTGGTGGGTTTAGAGGCTCCTCTGGAGGCGGTGGTTCAAGAGGCGGATGTGTCGGCCGCTGCTAAAATCGGGATAAATCGAATCAAAAGGGCTGCCTGGCCATTTTGATTTTGCGTTTGCCTTCTTCTCAAAAATCCTTCGCAGCTTCGTTAAACCGTATTATAATACCTAGAAAATAAGAAAATGGATAAACATTTATCACACCTTTGGGGTAGGGGCGACTTTAGTCGCCCAAAAGGGAGGCTAAAGCCTCCCCTACCCGATGTTTATTTTCATACTTCGTAGGTGACGAAGCCCTCATGACCAATTGATCAGAAATACACCTAAAGAGGAGTAGACAATGAACCCCTACGGCAGAGTCAATCTCCCATTCACGGGCATTGCATCCTTCTGTAAATTCCCGATTCACACAGATCTTGAAACCCTTTCTGCCGATGTCGCTATTTTCGGCATCCCCTGGGATGAAGGGGTAGGCTATCGTCCGGGCGCGAGATTCGGACCAAGATCGATCAGGGAATATTCTACCCGCTTTGCCTTTCATGAAAGGGCGGCAAAAGAAGGGGGTTACTGGAGCATTGAAGATAAGAAGAGATATCTGGATGGCGTTCAATTGGTGGATTGCGGCGATCAAGATGTCCTCTATCTCAACGTTGAAAAAACATTTTCCGCCATCACGGAATCCATACGAAGGATCATTTCAGCCAAAACCTTTCCCGTCATATTGGGAGGAGACCATTCGATCTCCTTTCCGGTTGTTCGAGCTCTTGATAAGTTTCGACCCCTGCATATCGTCCACCTCGATGCCCATCTCGACTACAACGACTCCATCGAAGGAGTCCTTCTTGCCAATGGTAGTCCGATCAAGAGGATCTCCGAATTGGATTTCATAGGTGAGATTATTCAGATCGGGATCAGGGGGATCCGGGCCCGGGAGGATGCCTATCGCGATTCAAAATCCAGAGGGAATAAGATTTTCACCATGCCTGATTTCAGAAAGATGGGGGTCGAGAAGATTCTGCCTCAGATTCCCGACGGAAACCTTTATGTCACCATCGATATCGATGTCCTGGATCCCTCCATTGCTCCGGGAACATCTTCACCGGAATTTGACGGCATGACCTACGGGGAGATGAAGACCCTTCTTACAGGGATCGCCAGACGCGGTACAGTGGTAGGTTTTGATCTGGCCGAGTTGAATCCTTACCTTGATCCTATCGGCCTGACCCAATCCGCTGCAGTAATGATCATCCTCGAATTCCTCGGCACCATCTTCGATCGCAAATAACTACTGTAAAAAAAGCACGCTCACTCGAGACGCTGAGAGCGCACAGGTTCGATAAATGGAATGCTGGAATAGAGGAATGTTGAAATGTTAGGGGAAAAACTCATTGCTGTCCAAATTGGACGAATTCTTTGGAAAATGGAGTTGATTGTATTGGACTTTTAAATGGATATGCGCCTGTTTCAAATCAAGGTTCACCGCAGAGCTGCGGAGGTCGCAAAGGGATATTTCTTTTTGTATTCCAATCGTGAGAGGCGATTGGATCACAAACCCCATCCCTTCGAGAATAAATCATTCGCCTCATAAACGGCTTTTGCAGAGGAAAGGATATCTGTCTTGGGAAGGAAGAGCCTTTTTATTTGGCGGCCTCTCACCGCCAAATAAAAAAATGACTTCTTTGCGTCCTTGGCGTCTTTGCGGTGAGAATTCTATTTTGGACAAGACTGAAACTAAAGCTCTCATCATTACTCCATCACTCCAACACTCCATTATTCCGCTAAAGGTCCCGGCGACCAAACCTCCGAGGCAAATGGCGCCCACGCCCGAAACGCCGTGCCTCCCGGACAAGGGATCGCCCCCGTGCCTGATAGCGAAGATGGCGAAAAACTGACTGGCTTCGCCTGTGGCCTTATGCCCAAGAGAAATGTCCTTCCAACATCAACCCCAGCACCAGGGTAATTAGGACATCCCGATTCCTCAATTTACATTTTGATGGATACCCCCCCTCCTTCGATACAGGGATTGATTCAAATTATTTGACAGGCAACCTAAAATGTGGTATAACTTTTTCAGAAGTTTTACTAAAAACATTGTTATACCAAAAATAAGGTTGGAATAAAAGGAGGGCGTTCCTGTGCTTGTAGCCAAGGTGCTGGAAAAAGGACAAATCGTTATTCCGAAGAAGGCGAGGGATCAGGTCAAACTTGCTCCGGGCGATAAAGTAGAAGTTAAGGTAACGGAAGAAGGGATTGTGATTCTGCCTTTTAAAAAAAGTTATACGGAAAGCTTTAAAGGGCATGTGAAGGGTAAACTATCCCTGGAGAAATTGGAAAAGCTTTATGCGGAAAAATCTTAAAGACTTCAAGGGTAAAGAGGCCATTTTTATAGACACGAATATCTTTCTGCATCACGCCTTTGATATGAATCCCGCCTCCGTGGAGTTTCTAAAATCGGTAGAGTCTTCCAATCTAAAGGCTTATACGTCCGCCTTAGTGATCGAGGAGGTTACGTTTAAACTCATCATGCAATCCGCATCTAACTTTCTTGAGAAGGTTACATTGCAAAACGTAAAAGTCCTATTAAAGGATGCCAAGACCAAAGAAAAAGTTTTTAAGCCCATCATCGAATACAGGGGATACCTAAACACGCTCAAAGATTTTGGGCTGGTGGTTCTCGATCTGACAGACAAGGACATGACGGCAGCTATACAGAAGGCAAAAGCATACGGGCTTATTGCCGCGGATGCTGCGCATCTTGCTGTGATGGAAAGAAAGGATATCGTTCATATGGCATCAAGCGACAGTGATTTTCAAGTCGCGAATCATATCACCTTATGGTCTCCGGATTAACCTATCTTTTAACCTAATCGGTCTCAAGCACGTTTTGCACGAACGTCCCCCGAATTCCGGAGCTTATTACACTGGGCCCAAGCAAACCGAATAGACCAGAGAAACTATTCAGTGAATAGTGTATACACGACACCTCAGCAGTATCTCCATCTTAAGACGAAGGTTGTACGTCATCGCAACATAATATTTCCCATGTTTATATCCCTATTAACAATTACAGTGTTTCTGTACATTAAGTCTCTTCCCCAGTAAATCTCCAGATAATACGGATCATTTCTCAAAGGGACGTTTGAAAAAAAGAAACGGCCCCAACTATCAGTTGAGATTGGATAACTTCTTCCGGCTACGGGATGTACAAGAGATACAATCAATCCAGGAATAGGCACGTTTCCCCTGTTCAAGACAACACCTGTAACGGTTCCCACCTGGGCAGATGCCGTATCAAAAAGTATTAAAACTAATAAACATAGGCAAAAGCCTAAAATTGTAGTCTTAGATATCTTGTTCATAATCATCCTTCCTTAGAATTTACCTCCTTCTGTCAGAGGGGGAAGGTGTTCGGTAGGAGTCTTTATATTATCCGGGTTGATTAGCGGCTTCTCTACAATTCTATTCCCGAATGCTATTTCACCAAGCGATACAACTCCGAATTTAATGTCTTCGGTTCCTATTGATTTTGTGATTGTTGGAGGGATATAACCAGGAGCGGTAATCTCGACCTTTAAAAGACCCAAGCTTGGATGTATCAATCCTTTGATCGTCCCATCGGTAAAGGGCTCCAGGCTCCATCGACCTGCCGAAACAAAAATCGTCACAGAAGAAGGATCAGGAACATTTACATGACCTTGGATCTTCAACGGTGAGACTCCCGTAGGTTTGGAGAACATTGCCGCGCTAATTATGAAAGCCAACCCTATGATGAAGAGCCCTAAAGCAGGATACTGTGTGGTGACTTTTATCATTTTCTTAAATTCTAAGCTTACAGCGTCTTTTTTAGAGGCTTTATTAAGTGATATAGCCCCCTTATAGAGAAGAATCATGCCCCCAACGACCATAAGTAGACCGCATACACCTCCCAAAATAATGACCACATCAAAAGCTGTCATTTCTCATCTCCTATAGGCCAGCCATATGAGGTCAGCGTCTGATTTCTTGGAACACGACATCTAACTCAAAAGAATCGAATACTTTCTTGGTTAGGGGTAGCCTCCTGGGCAACCGTTGCCAGGCTCTTGAAAAACTATCCTTTCCCGTCACCCTGTAAGATTGAAGAAATTGGCAAGTGCCCCTCTTTCTCCTAACTTTGCTACCCCACTTTCCCCTCATGCAGGCTGTCATATAAAAACCCTAAAAGTAATGCCGCGTTGTGATGAATTACTATTATTATCCCCAAGGAATATCGATTTTAACTTTTCCCTCAGAATTATTCCCGGCTTCGCTGAAGACTTGACTGTTCGGGTCAGCCTCCTGATTATCGCGACGATAGGTCAGCTTCAAACGATATTGGCCGGCCGCGAGCGCGTAACCTGGTGGCGAGGTGGTTGGTACGAGCAGGAAGAGAGCCGTGCCGTCAGCTTTCCGGATGACTCGAATACCTCCGACGGAGTTGAAAGCAGGCAGGAAACACCTTGTATGGCCCTCGATAGATCCAGGGGCGACAACTCGCAAATCCACACCGCCGACCGGGAAACGGAGTTGGCCGCTCTCATCTCCTGCCGCAATGAAACGTCGCACCAAACCAAGCTGTTCTTCTGGTACATGTCTCTCACTCCCCGCGAAAACACGTAGACGCGTCCCGGCCGGCATTCGCTCTTCATGGCTGAAAGCATAATAATTCGCCCAGACAGGCTCAGCGACTCGCACCTCGCTGAAGCGCGCACCTGTATTGTGCCGGCAATAAAGTCCAATCCGTCCCGCGGCCAGATCGCCATCATATATCGTAAACAAAGGAACGCCATTCAGGTAGCCGCTCAATCGTTGGCCGACGCAATCGATCGTCAGAACATATTCCTGTCCGACATTGTACTGAACATGAGCAGGATCTTCCCATAAGACTCTTGGCCGGCCAGCAACCTTCTTGATCAAGCGCCGATAACTGCGTCGGTGGTTCATTGAAAAAAGATAATAATTGTTTGAGTCCTGGTGACGGACTACGGCGCCGATGGCGTCCTCGTCATCCGAGCGCAACCCGATACTGACGCGGTAATCAGTCCAGGCCCTGTCGCCGGCGAGGACATAAGTCCCTGGCGTGCCCGGTCCTGTTCCAAAGATATCGCTCGTTTGCTGATACTCTCCGTCACGCATTTCCCAATTAGATGGCCCGCCCTGGTCGCCTTCGTCTACTTTAGTCCAGCGACCGGGAATCTCACGATCGAATGGTTCGTCCAGTAGCCAGTCGTTGAAAGCCTTGTCGGCTGGGTACACACGCACCTGGGAAAATCTGGCATCATTATTCCCCCAGCAATAAAGACCAATCTTTCCAGTGGTCAGGGGGGCATCATCTTCAACAATGAACATCGGAACTCCATCCATGTAGCCGCGTAGAACACCGCCAATGGCAACAATGGTTAACTCATAGACGCGCCCCATTTCATAGGCAAAATCATCCTCCCATTGGGGAGTAAAGTTTCCATCGACATTTTTCACCAAGCGGCGGTAACGTCGTTGACTGTCCATGGAGAACCGATAATAATTGTTTTCATCGGTATAACGGAACAATAATCCAATAGCATCATCATCGTGCGACAGTAATCTTGCAGTCACTATCACATCGTTCCATCTCGTGTCTCCCGCTATTGCATGTGTGCCTCTTTTGCTTAATACTTCGCCGCGGTCATTTGGCAGCGTGTAAATGTTGCTCCGCTGGTGAAAGGTTCCTGCGTCAATAGTCCAGTCCGATGGTCCTTCAGTTACATTGTCTTCCGGTCTCGCATCAATATCTATCCAACTGCTCCTGTCTCCATCCGCAAAGCGGTCACGCAGCAGGGCGTACGCTTCCAAAGACGGGCGACGCACTTCGACCCGCTCGAACCGCGCGCCGGAATTTTGCCAACAGTACAACCCAATGCGACCAGCGGCATGTGCGCTGTCTGGCAGATCGAACAGAACACTAGTGTTCATATAGCCCACCAGCCGTGATCCAATGGCCTCCACGGTCAAGGTAAAAGGCTCTCCCGGGAGGAAGCCTCCCATTTGTTCTGGCAATAATCTTGTAGTGATTCCATTCTCTTTTTTCACGATTAGCCACTGGGAGGTATTTACAGAAAGCCGATAGTAATTGTCATCATCAACGTAGCGAACCAGAACACCTAACGCTCCGTTCAAATCATCTGAGCGAAGTGTCACCGTAAAGCGATAATCTGTCCACCTCTCGTCGCCGTTAATAACACAGGTGCCAGGACGATCTGGCTCCAGCAGACTGTGGATGCGGGAAGTTTGAATCAGCGCGCCATTGGAAACTCGCCAAACCGATGGTGCATTGGTCATGCCTTCGTCATGAATTGTCCAGCTTCCAACTCGACGGGTAAGATCGGTGACCACCACTTGCTCGAAGCGTGCACCCAGACTTGATGAGCAGTAAAAACCCACTTTGCCATGCTTCAGGTCACTATCGTAGACTGTAAAGATCGCAGCACCATCTACGTAACCTCTTAACTCGCTACCGACAGCACGGAGTGTTACTTCATGGCTTTCCCCGATAAAATATGGAAACCATTCTCCTGGGCTTGGATGCCCACTATCCCATACAGACTCTGGTCTGCTGTTGCCCACCTTTTTGATTAGACGGAGATAAGGCGGACGCGATGGATTCATATAAAAACGATAATACTGATACCCTTGCAATTCGCCTCCAGGACCAATAACTGGGGTAATACGGAACATCACACCGATGGCCCCGGGCGTAGGCGTCCCAAATTGAAGTTTTACCGAAACATGCGTGTCCCTCCAGTCATCATTACCGCCGAATATGTATGTTCCCGGCCGGTATGCGTTGACTCCGTCACTGGCGTCGCCAATGTTCGAGGTTTGGACAAGAAGGTTATCGATGGTCTCCCATCGAGAAGGTCTCTGGACCGCACCAACTTCGTCCACCTGTTCAAGGCCACTTAGATTTTTGAAATCCGGCTCCCAGAGCACCGGGTTGGATTCCAGCTCTTCGACGGATAGTGCTGTGAAGTGAGCATTCGAATTCAGCCACGTATAGAATCCGACACGGCCAGAAGTTAAACTGCTATCTTGCACGTTGAATAACAAGATCCCATCCAAGTATCCGACCAACCGATCGCCGAAGGATTCAATCACCAAATCATAGGATTGGCCGAAATTATAGGGAACCTCGTCTTCCCACAGCACAGTGACCTGACCATTGACTTTTCTAATCAAACGTCGTGAACTGGTGCTGAGCCATCTGTCCATTGAGAACCGATAATAATTCTTGAGTGACTCATGAACATCCTGATAACGAAAGACAATGCCAAAAGCACGGCTATAATCGGATCTCATAGTAGCGCTTATCCGTAGGTTGGTCCACGATGCCGAGCCGGTCACAGCCATCGTTCCAGGCTGCTCAGGCCCACTACTTGGAGTATAGGTATTCCTAGTTTGCACAATGTGGCCGCCGTCCACTCTCCAATCCGATGGACTGAAGCGGCCGCCTTCATCAAAGGGTTCATAGTGATCCAACGCATTCGGACCGAAATCTTCACGGAAAAGGAGGCCTGCCTGATCCTCGAATTCATCGACGAAAAGGATGGGATCTCCGGTTGGTTCAGCCAATGGGCCTGGCAAGAGGCGATACTCAATGCGATGCCTGGTCAGATCGGTTGCCTCCCGCAAGAGCACGCTCACGGATTCATCATTCGGCTGTGGAGGAGCGTCCTCTGGACGAGGCGGGGTATGATCGCGCGGGACGATTCCGAAGGTGGCATCCGTGAGCTTAACGGCATCCGGGAGTTTCAAGCTGCGCACTTGTTCGTCGGCGCGCAGAACTTCCAGAGTGATTCGCTTCCAATCTATCGGTTCCGGGCTTTGGACGAGGAAGGCAATGCCTTGAGGACTGCGTTCGACTCGCGTAATCTGCACTTCCGGTGGATTTTGCCGCGCCCCTTGTTTCAGGACTGCTTCGGCCAGGGTTTCGTAAGCACGGGCTTCGTCATCAGAAAGCAAAGTGTCCGGTGCGACTGCTCTTGCCAAAAGCGCAGAAAGCTCTTCATCACCGAGCACATTAGACGGTAATGGCATGCGCCAGATTTCATCTTGAAAGCTGTGCAGGTGGTGGAAGAAGTTCGTAAACTTCGAGGTGGTGAATTTGAAACGATAAACAATCGGAGCCTGCGCACGAAAGTCATCCACGCGCACGTCGCTGAAGCGCGCATTCGGATTCCGCCAGCAGTACAGACCAACGCTGCCATTGTTAATAAAATGATCGGGAAGGTTTTCCGTTACATCGAAAACCAGTACACCCTCCTGATATACCCGCAGCGAGGGACCAATGGCTTCAATCGTGATCAAATAGTCCTGGTCTTGCTGATACGTGAAATCATCTTCCGCCAGAATAGTGTGAGCGCCGTCAAAGACACGCACCAGGCGCCGATACCTGCCGGCGCGACTCATCGATAACCGATAGTAATGGCGGTCATCTTGATAGCGAATGACCGCGCCAATGTCATTCTGCCCTGGTGACGTGGTATGCAACAGCACGCTGAACCGGTAATCTGTCCAATTACCAGGCTGCTCGGGATGATCGTTGGGTAGATCAGAATTGTTAGCGCGAAGCAAGAGCGGACCGGTCTTGGCCGGGTCATTGCGATCTGAGCTACCAGTGCCGTAATTTGAGGTCTGCTCGGCGAAACCCCACGTCGGGATTCTCCATGGAGAGGAGCCTCCACTCAAAGTCGGCTCGCCGTCCACGGTAACAGTTTTAGCCATGTCATCAAAAGAAACAATGCGGTAGAGACGGGAGGGTCGAGCCGCGTCAGTTTCCAGAATGATCACATCAAAATCAGGATCAAGATCCGAAAGATCAGGGAAACCATCTAACTGCACAACATCACCGCTCGAATTTGCCTCATTGCCTCTGATCAGTGCGTGACCGCGAATTTCCCACGTTCCATTATTAGGCTGCCAACCTGTCAGGTCTTGCGTGAAATCTTCGTGCAGCAACAGGGGCACAAGCCGTGCTTCGTAAACGGTATCTGCATCAAGCACCTGGCCTTCCGCCGCCGAAATCAAAGTTTTGTTGTGGGGAATACGTTCTTCTTCAACCGGAGCGCAGTCGTGATTATTGATCAGGGTAATGAACCGCTCGTCACTTTCGGTCAGGGTTAAATCCTCGGTCTCCCCCCAGCGATTGCTCAGCACGATTAGCCGGCCTTCTGCATCGCGTACCGGCTGGTTGTTGCTGTTATAAAGGTAAAGCCCCAGATCACGCCGGGCCATGCGGTACATTAAATCGACGTAGGATTCGTTGAATTCCACGCCCAAGTCGTATGCACGATAGACCGGTTTGGGCAGCGGCGGTTGTTCTCCTGGTGCTGGAACCGTCGCTGGTATGGTTTGGCGAACGTAGAGGGTCAGATCATCCAGACCGGTTGCGAACTTAAAAATGACATAACCCACTCGGTCACTATTGGAGCCAGCATAGTTGTGTGTCAAAATCAACTCGCCTGGAGACACCACCCGTTCAATGATGTAAAGTGTTGGGTCGTCGTTAAGCTGAAAAAAGGCGCCAGCCAGTTTATCATCTTCCCATAGGGTATCGTGGCCTCTCACATTACGAAAGCCACTTACAACCGAAACCGTGCCTTCGTTATAGATCGGCGGATTGCTGCTGCCAATCGGCACCGACAGTTCGGTCAGTCCCGGCGGTCCTTCGGCGCGGAAATAAGCATATTCGGTTTGCTCTCGGATAATGTTGAAACTGCTATCATCAAACTCCTCAGTCTGGACGGTAGTCACAACCTTCAGGCGGTAGGTGGTATGCGGCTCCAGTACATTATTTTCTTGATACCACCGCGCCATCTCGTCTCGAAGATGCTGCTCCATTTCCTGGCGTTGGGCGATTGCAGCATTATCGAGTCCAATCCGGAAGCATATAGCAATCAAACAAGGGCGCTGGGAGCCGCGCACGACGACCCGCGCGATATCGTCATGAGAGACGACCACAATGGGATTCCTTTCCAAACCACCATGCACTTCCGGGAGGCTTGTTCCATCGACCGTGTAAGGGATGACTTTGACCCCCGTGGCGTCTATAATGATGAGCTTGACAAGATTGGCCGGTTGAGGAAACACTATGTTAAATTCTTGCGCTCCGGGAAAGCACAAGGCGCCATGGCGTTCCTCAATAGTTCTGGGCAGATTCGTCACCATTGGCGCAACTTGAGCATTCTCCCAGGAAATGACCAGCCCGGGTTCATTCGGATGCGCCCAGGGCGAAGCCAGACTGGTCTGAAACGCCAGCGTCTCAAAGTCATAACAGACCTCTTGAGGCGTCGGCAGACAAGGATAGTCGCGGAAACGTTCGAGGAAGCCTTCGTCCCAAGAACGGCCGTTGTGGCGGGTGTAATCGAAAGGATTTTTTGACCATAACCACAGCTTGACATTCGCAATAGGAGGATCCGTTCCAGGGGTGAGCACACCACTAGGCAGTTGGGGAATAGGCGCCCATGAGCCAAACAACTCCGGTACGATCTCACCATCATCTGCTTCACCCGTTGAGCCTTTGCGCGCCACTTGTTTCCATTGGCGATCTGCTTCGCTCCATTTGTGCAACGCTATCCCTTTTAGGCCGAAGCGCACGCGCACCGGGCCTTCATTCTTTTCCGGATCACCTATCCATTCCCATCCAGGAGGGTCAGCGTTTGGCAAAACTGGCTGTGGGTTATGCCCGACCTCGGCATCATCATGTACGGCACGTCCAAAGGTGATGTGAGGGCGGCAATCTAAAGGAACGACTGGAACATCATCAGGGGGGTGAGAGGCGTCAATTGTTATTGGATTCGTGTCAGGGGAATGAAGAAAACCCTCGTTGTCCGGGTCATTATAATTTGGCAAAAGTAAATGGTCACGTGTCAACGGCCAGCTCGTCGTAACCTTGAAATGCTCGACTGCAATTTCTTTTAGCGGCAGCGGCAATGACGGCGGGGTAGGCTCCGGCCCCCATTCCAACGGCAGATTCACCTCAAAGTCCGGCAATGGCCATGGCAGGATAATGCCAACGCACAATTCCGCCAAGAGGTGGAATGGGTTGAATACGTCCGCTTCAATGATGGCTTCCGCCCACAGACCGAGGCCAAAGCCGAAGACGCTGAGCTCGATCCGTGCATGTAGCAAGAGATCGCCATGAAAATAGACCGGTTTCCAGCTTATGATGGCGTTGCCCTCGATCCAGGCTTCGAGGATGACGCGCAGCGGGCCAAATTGCCAATCAACATCCCAGCCCACCCACGCGCCGGTGGCAAGCTGGTGCGCGTCCAGCATGAAATAGGAATTGCTTTCAAAAATGGAGAAAAACTGGGCGCGGATGCGCTTTTCGCGCGGCTCCTTTTCGCCTAAATACAAATGCCATAAGCTGGTATCGTGAAAACTGAAAAATGCTTCAACGCTGCCTTGAATATCGATCAATTCGCCATTAGCGCCAACTTTGTACTGGGCAACCAACCCAAAGGTAAAAGTGCCGGCACGGCCATCCAGCACGGCCAGCGCACGGAAGTTGGGATCGTCGCTATCGCTCAATGCCGACCGCTCTTTGAGCAAATTGGCCGCGCCCTCGAAGAAGATAATGGGACCAGGAAACACAATGCCAAACATGAATCTTCCGGCAAAGGTAAAGCCGTTGTCATAAACTGTGCCGATGGTAACGCCAGCCCCCAAACCGAGACTCTCTTCTTGGGGCCTCCACTTGCGAATGATGTCTGTCACCCCGATGGGATCGGCGTGATAATAACTATTTTCTCCACCGATTTTGTACCATTCTTGTGTGTCACTCTTGTTTGGCTCCCCATTGAGATAAAAGAGACCAGCCCCGCCATAGAGTGCCAAGCCCGTTGACCAAAGTGGAATTCCGGCCGGCAGCTCTAAGTCGAGGTAAATGCCGAAGTAGGTGGAGCCATTGATCGTGCCAAAGACCATTTTGCCATCTAAGCTCAAATCCAGGGCAAGAAGCTCCAAGGCGATTTCACCCGTAAAGCGCTTTTGCTCGCCATCGTAGGAAACCGCGCCCTGAAAATGCAACACATCCGGCACTTCGAACTCCACGCCGATGCCGTTGAAGGTGATCTCCGTGTCTCGTTCGTCGTCATACCAAGTAATGCGCAATCCTTCAACCGAAGCCCCTGCCGGCAGGCCATCTACCAGCTTCAGCCCGCCGGAGAAGCCGATCCATTTGCCGCCGTCTTCCGTCTTGCCAAACCCCAACTTCGTGATCTCGAACTGAAAACCGTAGAAATCGAGGCTGTACTGATCGCGTAAGTCCAGCCAGCCACCGTCGAGATGGACATGGCCATCGGAATCTATGGAGAGTTCTCTGACATCAACTGTAGGCCAGTCGAGGTCGCCGAAGAGAGGGGTGAGTTTGCCGCTGAGTTTGGCGGTGAAAACCCCATTTTGAACTTCGAAGCCAAGGCTGTCGACTTGTAGACTTAGAATACCCGGTTTTTTGAGCGTTACTAAACCAGAGTTATAATCAACGCCCGCTGGCTGCACAGCAGAAAGAGCTATAGAAAGAGAACCTTCAAGCCCGATAGCAATATCCACGCCTAATGGTTGATCAAAAAATGGCAAAGCCAGCTCGCCCTGAATCGTGGATGCCGTCGGTATATTCTGATTGAACGTCAGTTCAAGAGAACGCAATCCGAATGGTATGCCAAATAGAGTGCCGGCTCCGGTGCCGTTATAGTTTCGGGAAGCTTCATCAAAGATCGGATTCCAGTTACCACGAATAGTTCCGCTGAAACCACCCGCAGCAATGATCAATCGCTCAAGTCTGATTTCCTCTAAAGGCACATCCATTTCAGGAGGCAAAAATACACTTGCGTTCCTTATGTAAACGCCTACTCCTTGATCTTCCGATACCCATTCAGGCAAGGCTGCATCTCTGGAAAAACGTACAACAATACCGTCAACATCGATAACCACGCCGGAATCACCGATCATGAAGGGCCCGTTAAATGCAAGAGGAGATTCTGCCTCGCCTGGTAACATAAAATCTATATTTCCCTCACTATCGACTAAAACAGTACCAGCTATATTGATTTCTACATTCCCATCTCTTTCTATAATCTCTCTTGTTGCCCTATCAATTGATACAGGCTTCAAAAGTTCTCGGCTAAAACGGATGCTCAAGATTTGCAAATCTACTTGAACGCGAAAGTCTGGATTTCCTGTGGAATCATCAGAGATGGGTTCATCGAGTTCATCGTCACCTTCAAAAAACACTGGTCGTTGGTCACTAAGATCTCCCCATTCCAAAAATGCTTCAACAAAAGTATGAGCTTCGTCCGGAGATGAGCCAAGAACAATGGATACTCCATTAATAAATGGTAAAGGAATCTCCAGCTCTGCCAAAATCATCAGAGTGAGCTTTAATTCGAAGCGGCTGCCATAATCGGAATAGCTATAATCCGCATGAAAGAGCTTATCAAGCAGATTGCCGCCTTCTCCACTCCCGAAAGCAGAAAAAAGATCTTCGGGCCAAATCTCAGTTGGAATCAGTTGAGATAGTGGAATATAGATATTAGGTGGTTTCTGTGTTGTCTCCATACAAAATCCTTCTACGGTCTGATATAACGTACACTCGGCAAAGGCAAAGCGCCCGGCCCCTGGAATAATTCGTGCCTTTCGAAAAGCCTCACGCATGCGTTGAAATATGGCAATGCCCTTCTAAACAATTGCTCGTTGCCGTGAACTAACTCAAAGCCAAAATCTTCATTGACATTAGCGCTACCGGCCGTTAATGGATTCAGGTTAGCATAAGCGGCAAGCAGGTAAATCGGGTCGTACTGACTTCGTTGCTGTATCAAGTTATGCAGATTTTTTTGTCTATATACTGCAGCAGCCGTACAGACAGCGTGCTGTCTGTCAAGTAGCCATCGAAACTTTGCAGAAGGAGGAGCGGCTGCTGTTGTGACATCATTTCCCGCTTCGATAAAGAAGTTGGGGTTGCCAGTTACCATAAGAATGGCTGCAATTTCAGGAGCATGGAAATATCCATGAAGATGGCCCACAAGAACCTGAGCCAACCCTGGCGATATACGAACATCAAGACGATTAGCCAGACGCCCACCTGCTGGTCCTGCGAGCCCGACGAGCGCAGCAAGATCATTCATCAACTGATTCCAAGTGTACGCAGGGTGTTCGGCTGGTTTGATCACGGCGGCCATGTTAGCCAAATTAATGCCCGCTGCAACTCTTGAAGCAGGCCATTCCATGCCATCCCAAGCGGCACTGGTCAACATCATATAATCGATGCCTGAAACTGCTGCGGGAAGAGGAGGGGGATGCGTCCTAAAATGATCACGAGGTAGCGGTGGCACAGGAGCAGGAGGGGGAATCCAGGGTTCCAATCCGACCGCGTTCCAAGCTCCCGCACTTTCCTTAAGAATAGTGGCTACCAGCAACTCGCATGGGATCTGATAGACCTGGCAGAATCTACTTATGTCTTCCCCCAAGTCGCTCCATAAGGTCCTTGCTTTTTCGAAATCGTCTGCACTAAAGTCCCAATACCAGTCATCCGGTCCAGGAGCACCACGTGTTCTTAACACGAGATAACCACGCTCATTGACCTCCCAGTCGTACCGTGATCCTGGAACATGTTCTGCTGTTCCTGCTCTCGGTACATGAGTATGGAAATTGCCTAACCCTCCCGGATTCGTCGCTGTTGGGATGGTCACATTAATACTATGAAAATTTGGGTGTCTGTTTTCTGCTATAGGAGATGGGATGAAAAAATGAGGGAATGGAGCGAATTCATAATGCCCACCTCCCGCTGGTGCTCTGAAAAGGCCATATCTATCAGATCGAAGAGCCCAAAGAAGTGGATGGATAAGCCTCTTGCCATCGTCTGTCGGAGGTGGGTCAGCGTCAGAAGGTGTCGGATTGGTAGCGAGTAGTCTGTCCACTCCAAGTTTGTTCGTGTCATCTCGATCCCCAATGAAATCGGTTGTATTTCGCTTTTGTCCTATCGCACTGAAAAAGTAGAGGGGGTTCAATCCGTTTCCTGCTGCGTCCCACATACTTAGAAAAAGCTTACAATTTCCGCTGGTTGCAGGATCGCTTGCCGAAACATGAGCAATCTTACCAATTGCATCACCTGCATTGATAAACAAAGGTGCTCCTGCTCCTGGGTTTGGACCACTCATTGTCTTAAGTTGCTGGTGACTCATGAATAATGTCTCAACGTAAGATTCTGCAGTATTTGCAGCTCCGCTTAGCCAAGTTCCCAAGGTCCCGCCAGCAAGGATTGGCGATTGCAGTATCCAAGCAGATCTTGGGCTCCCAGGATTTGCCTCAGCTTGCTGGATGAGGAACATTATTGCTAACTTCGTTTTCTCTTTATCTAAATTAGCGTAAATGGCTACCTTGAGGAAGAGGAAATTCGAATTGATTTGTGTGAAATCAGCCGCTATTTGACCTAGTTGCGCTGGAGGATTGTTTAGTGAAAATGGTAAGAATTGTAGATATGCTCGAATTCTTGATGGGTCACTCGGTTCATCCGAACCCCCCCCAAGTCGATCTTCATAACCGAAAGTCAGGCAACCAGAATGCATTGCAAAAACATCTCGAAGGTAATCAAGTGGTTCCAGATCTGAAATATGAATGTCCAACCCAGGCCAAGACCCAGCTACATCTCCAGCGACACTTCGCACTGGTCGTGAGATTGTCACCTTACCTGGAGCGTTGACATCCGTGTAGCCTCTGAGCAGTGCAACCTCAACAATCGGATCTGAGTAATATGAAATCAGAGGTAACGCAAATTCTGGCATCGTTTCTCTCCGTTATTCAGGGATAGCAATTAATTGTTCAATATAATTCGCATTTAGATTTCCAGCACTTGATTGAGCTCTCAACCGATAGATATAAGTTCCGCCACGTTGTACACTTAAATCCTGGTAACTAGCAGTTCCATAGGGAAGCCAATCCGATATTCTGAACCAGATATTGCTATTGCGAGAACGACGCTGCACCATATAGCGAACCAATGGCCCAGAATGCCAGGAAAGAGTAACCGATGGAAGTGTTGAATTGAATGCTAACTCGAGTGAAGGTGGTTCGGGAGGAGTTTGATCATAGGCACGGGCTAAAGCCATCTTGGATGCCTGAGAAACATTACCAGCCTCATCCACTGCCACAACCCGATAGTAAAAAGTAACCAAACCTGGTAAATCTCTATTGATCCAACTTACCTCCGCCGGGCGCGCCAGCGGATCACCAGCGGGCACGACTCTCCTATGTACCCGGGTCATCAACCGCAAGTCACGCGCTTTTTCCTCACTATCAGCACGATACACGCGATACTCTTTGAGGTCTGGCTCACGATTGGAGGCCCACTTGAGCGTAATCTGCCGGTCACCGCCAAGCACTTTCGTAATCACCGGCGCACGCAGCGGCACGACGTTGGGCAAGTAAACCGGCGGGCTGGAGAGGCTGAGGAAGCTGCGGTTGTGCGCGCCGTCCACATAGGCAGCGCGGTAAAAATAGCGGTTGGTGGAGCGGCCATCCAGTGTGTCCACATAGGCACGCAAATTTAGATCGGGCGCATAGGTGTCAGGATTATCCGGTCCTCGGCGGTCAGCGTTAGTAGAATCATCCGGATCAAGCGGCTGAAGCGTTACTTGCGCAAAAGCGCGCTCGTTGCCGGGTAGTCCGGCCAGAACACGCAGGGCATCATTGGAAAGAGTGCGGTTAAGGGAAATCACCCAAATCGAGGTTCCGCCGGGTACGTTGGGAGCCTCATCCAGCCTGAGTCTTCGCGCCGCCGCTTGCACGGCAACAATGCGATAGGCCTTGCTTGGGCTACTGAGGCGCGTTGCGCTTGCAAGCCAAATAGTATCGCGGTTGCGCTGCACGCGGCTCAAATCCGCCGTTCCGTCCAACGTGACAAAATTACCTGACACTCGCGCCCCCTGCCCTGAAAGGATGAGAGCATTAAGCTCTCGGGCAACCGTGTCACGTTTAGCTTCCTCAGTCCAGTCGCTGGGGAAATGGCCTGTGTCACTGGCAATAAGGCCGCCGCGAACCCTGCGAATGAGCCAATCGCGTTCGTTAAAATCGCGTCCTCCCGCAAACCCTTCGTTGCCAGGCAAATTCTTCAAGACTTCGCGCGCATCCTGTGACAATAAATCATAACTCGCCAACGAGGTGATCGCATTCAGTTGAGCAGCGGCGGCGCGCTTGGCAGCCGGCGTCCAACGCGTTGGTGGATCATTAGGAAAAAAGGCGCTATGCTGCGGATTGTCGGGGTCCAGAGCTATGCGGGTTGTCCTAATCAGAGAATCAATCTTAAATACTGCGTCGTCCAACGCGCGAAAGATGTGTGCCTTCAAATACGCTTGTGGCTGCCAGCGGTAAGTGTAGAAAGAATGACTGTGATAATCCGCTGGAGTGGCGTAAACTTTATCAGAGTCATAGACCGGCAATACTGGTGGATCTGGTCGTTGCCTCAATACCATGAAGATCTGAGCTGGCGCACCGACGCGCCCTTCGTTGCCAGGACGCCCACCCCAAGGCCCGCCTGCCCATGGCGGTGGTGGCGGATTAGATAGATTTGGATCTGGATCTTGAGAATGATTTTTATCATCCGCCGCGCTGACGCCAATCTGAGCATAGAGGATAGGGTCAGCCAGTGAAGGACTTAATGAATCGCTCGGAGCCGGCAAAAACACTTCGTATTGGCGCACGGGAAAGCCAATCTTCCACCGTGGTCGCCCACCAACAAGGCTGGGCATACCATCAACTGTTACCCTATTCAGCCGGTTATCAACAACCTGAATACGATATATCTTATTCGGCCGATTGGTGTCATTTTCAAGAAAAATATGCGGCTTAAACAGCGGATCGCCTTCCAACACTAATCCGGAAAGATCTGGATCTTCTTCCAGTGTGATCACATTGCCTGCTGCTGTCGCCGTATCGCCCTGCAAAATGTTGCCACTTCGGTCCCGCGCCTGGCGCAAGAGCTCCGTAAAGTTTTCTTCGTAGCCTACCACGAAAATGCGATGCTGCCAGTTGGCAGCATCGCCAAAATCAGTCAAGAGGGGATGACGGATGGCGTAAGCTTTATCGGTGCCGGTGCTGCCTTCGTAGCCTCGGTCTAACGTGATCCGTTGTGGAGTCGCATCTGCATCGACATCGATAATTCTGTATTCGCTTGACTCGCCGGCAAATTTGAGAATTTGATTGATCAGCTGAGCGTTCCACTCGGTCCCGGTTCTATTGATCACTGGATTGCTCTGAGTTGCGGAAACTCTGCCCGCCGTATGCGGCGGCGGAATGACCACCGTGCATGGCGCGTTGGCGCGTGGGATGCGATAAATTCCATACTCCACACCATCGCGGCTGCTGCCAGCATAAACGGGGTCCAGTGTGATTTGCGTTGGAGCATCCACACTTCGAATAGTGTAAACCGCAGATTCTTCCTCAACCTGAAGCGGCATGCCAACCAAATCAGCGCGCCAGTTGGTGTTGGCGCCTTTGAGACGAGAAGAACCGCTTTGGATCGAAATTGTTCCTACAGCATATATTGGGCTTGCAAGATTTCTCACGCGCAGGCGCAAGGGACTCTCAGCTCCGCTGGCAACAATCTTAAATGCACTGGGACCGATAAGCAGCGTTGCCCCCGCGTAAGCATTGGCTGCATGCGTGTTCGGAATATCGGTCTCGACCAAACTCTCAGATAGATTGAGCACAGAAACGCTTCGAGTGCGCCCCAGCAAGGCATTCGTCCGGCCGGGCTGATAATAAATGCGGAACTCACGCAGATCGGGCGCTAGCTGCTGATGTGCTTCGGTCCACTGCCAGCGAACGCGCAAACCCACCACCCCGGGATTGGCGCCACGCCAAATGTTGTACGCTGTATCACGCAGCACTAGAGGATCCGCCGGGTCCAGAGCAAAAGCCTCAATCGCCGTAGGCGGTGGTGGCGGCATCTTGTCCAACAGGAGCACAGCAGAAGAGTGGATCAAAGTATGACCCGGCGGGTCCACATAATACCAAGGCCTCGGGTCAGGAACCGGATCCCACTGATACCAGGACGCGGACGGGCTGTTGGGGCTATGCCGGCCAAAAATGTCAATCCCGCTTACTTGATAGCTATACCAACCATCCGCCAACCCACTGTCGACGAACCGCAAAGGAATTGAAGCTGGTGGCCAATCAGGCGGAGGCGGGGGAAGCGCGCGAGCACCTAGGCGTGGTGTGCCAATAAGAATGGGCCGATTTCCTGTAATCAAGGTATGGCCGTCAGGCGTGGTTGGGGCCTCGCCATCGCCGAGATAAGCACGCCAAACGTGATACATTACAGCGCTGCCCGGCAGCAAAGCGCCGAGAGCGGTCGAGTTAATCTGCCAATTTAATGCGGCGTTGTTGCTGCCCTCCGAAGAATCATTACCGGGGAAATTAACGCTTGGTAGCGCATAGACCTTAGGATTTTGGGGAGCAGCCAAGGGTGCCATTGGCTCTTTTCTTTTGTTAAAGACGATCCAAGCCTGGATTGAATTGAAATTCGCTGGCCGTGTCAGCCAGGCGGGGATATCGTCAACGTCCGTCTCGTGCAAGATCCCTGTGTCATCGCCGAGAATAATGTAATCATAAGCAACGCCCTCCAGGGCGGTCTGATCAACCCAAGAGAGGCCGAGCATTTGGGCAACTGCTGGATTCACGGCGCCCAGCAGCACTAAATCCAATGGCCGCTGATCGGGCATGCGCACCGGAGCTACCCCGGGTTCTCCTGTTGGTTGCAGCGCACTGATGATCTTGTAAGGTTTGTCAGGATCTGTGCTCCCGAGATAATTCCGTTCCAACGTCAATTGCGTGGCCGAATCCACACTCGAAATTCTATAGACCAATTCTCTCAGCGACCCTCCGACCCTCTCTGAAACAGAAAGCGCCAAGCCGGCAAATTCAGACCCCCAATGGGTACCAATGCCCGTGACCGTGGGCGAATCATGGGTAACTGAAATCCATCTGTCGCTATAAATCGGTGCGGGCAGCGAACGACTCGGCATCCCGCCGGCGACAGGTCCACCAGCAACAAGGTGAACGAGGTAGTCATAGAGTTGCCCAAAAGCGTCATCAGAAATGGCATAACCCTTATCACCGTCAGTACCAGTATAGTTTCGACTCAGCACGAGCTTATTGTTGGCGATGACATTCAAAACGGTGTAGGCTGTCGCATCGCCAGTGGCTTGGAAGCTTTTTCCGATCAGACTTTCATCCCAATTTGTTCCTGAACCGACAACAATTGGAGACCCATTCTCCACATGGACGCTTTCAGTGGTATAGGGTGAACCTGTGGGTGAAGTAAATTGGTCCGGCGAGCCATACAGAATTCGGCTGCGCGCTAAACTGCGGGATCCTGAGAAGCTCTCACTCGTCGCTCTCCCGGCGGGATAATCCGGATGGGTAATCGGCAATGGCAGTGGATATGGAAGACCTGATTCAATTCTTTGCCAGTCCTGAGTCGCGTCTTGAAGGACGGATATGGGGCAAAAATCAATTAGCCCAGCTGGTCCCGGACCAATCTCTACCTCAGTGATCGCATCGGATTCCAGTGTAACATCCAAAACTTGGCGTCCGGCGCCCGTAACGGTGATTTGAACGACCGGAACGTCCCACAATTTAGCGGTCACTTGGATGCTCGCATTGCTGTGGAATCCAATCTGCATCTCGACCTTGTGCAACGGAGCATCCGGGAAACGAGAAAAAAGCAGAAAACCTCTGCCACTCAAGTCGAACTCAATAAGCTCGTCTGGAGGTGAAGGAAATTCGTTGGTGAGCTTGAGGTTCTGGTCGCTCGTGATGAGACCAACGAGGGTATTCAATTCACGGTTCGGCAACGTGCCGGGGAGCAGGCTTGAATGATGGTCTTGAATATAGTTCTTCAAACATTTAGTGCGCGTGCCTCCGCGATGCGGACGCCGAAAGAGGTAGAAGCCATACCAGGGAAAACCAAGGCCTCTCGCCATGTTCCAGCGCAAATGTATGCCATCCACCAACCTGGCTTGAATTTCGTTGGGGGGGCTGTCACCCTCAACGCCCAGCCCGAGCATCACCAGGTTTTGTGACTGTAGCGCCATTTATCACGGCTCCCTTATTGACACGAGAACTTAAGAGCCTAAGATTCTAATTCTTCTACTCGAGGACTAGATCTCTTATGTTTGAGGTCGCCTTAGCGATGTTCAAGGAAAGTCAGGTACTCGAAATGGTCCCACTCTTTGCTAACACTTTTATTTTCCACCTTAGGTCAAATAGTGCGACAGATCAATAGGGTGAGGACAGTATTTTTAGGAGAAAAAGACTGTATTTTAAAAGAAACAACACTGTATGAAGGAAAGACAGGCAGGTGGAACGCTGGAATAGTGGAATCCTCATTCCGATACTCCATAAGTTCGGACAATCCTTACTTAGGATGGTAGGGTTTTATGGTAGATTCTGGGATTGGGTAAATGGGATTCGCTAACTGCCCAGCCGACCCAAACCCTACCACTGTACTGTCCTCGAAAGGTTCGCGATGTTTGGGTGGTAATAGAGCAAGCTGAGGTCTCCGCCCTGCCTGTCGGCAGGCCCTGAACCTAATATGGTACAGGGCAGGCAGGTATAAGATTTTCGCCGCCATCCCTGCAGGCTCTGTGCGGATTCCCCGGAAGAGTGACGCGTCACTGCTGTCCTCGAAATTCTATTTCCATTAAATTAAAAATATGGTACATTAAAACAAAATGTCAAAACTTGAAGATATAGCAAATAAGTACCAATTGGACTTAGTTCTGGTCTTCGGTTCTCGCGCGACAGGGAAAGTACATCCTGAGAGCGACATAGATATAGCTGTTTATGGAAAGGAGATCTTATCCGAAACTGCAAAGATTCAACTCATATATGAATCGTGCGGTGTCTTTCATACGGATAACATCGATCTGGTAGATTTAATAACCGCTCCTGTGTTTTTGAAAAAAGAGATATTTAAGAATTACAAGATTCTTCTTCAGAGGGATTCGATGCTTTTGTACCAGTTAGAGCTGGCCAACATGCATGAACTAAAGGAATTGGAAATTCTTGATCAGATTCGGCGCGAGCGACTCCAAGAGTTTGTGAGATGAGAAAGTGGACATTGCGATCCTTCTGGACACGATACGAAAAAGCAAAGCCGATTTTAGACAGTACATCAAGCATATCCTCGAGTATCTGAGCCATTCCGCTTAGTATCGCGGAGCTCATCCTCAATCGTTTTTGTCGGCTATATTTAATTCCGATAGGATTCTTCGCAAAACATGGCATTCTTGCCTTTTGAGCCTTCAGCTTTCACCTCTGTGTGAATTACACAAATAAACCAGGTAGACGAGGTAGGCCAGACAGGCCACATAGGCCACATAAACTGATTTGTGTTATATCAAGGGCCCCTATCTTCTCTGGGATGTCGCGAAGTACGGATGGAATGGTGGAATAATGGGTGGAGAGAGAGTTTAAAGTCTATAAAGGCGATCGCTAGCTTTAACTGCTTCTTATAACCCAAACCTCCGTCACTCCAGCACTCCAATACTCCATTCGTTCGGACAATCGTTACTTAGGATGGTAGGGTTTTACAGTAGATTTTTGGATTGGGTAAACAGTATTCGCTAACTGACTAGCCAGCACAAGCAAAATAGCATCTCTTCGACTCCCAAGGATAAATGCCGGGTCTTGCCTTCGACCCGAGCGGCTCGACGGAGCTCGCCGAAGTCTCAGGCCGAGGAGCTTAGGGTTGACGACTCCGACTTCGGTCACAGCAACCTATGAGCGGCGCTTTGGACTCCACTCCTGAAGGGCGGAGATTGATGCCACCGAGTAGGTAAACTATATGCCAGCGCTACCCGTGCGACTCATTTTGAGGTTCAAATCCTCGCGGCGTTTGGCTTCCTCGCGCGCCACCCTTCCCGCCTTCTTAAAGAATTCCATAATCTCAGTGAACGTTCCACCTCCCGGAAGGGGATCCCTCCATGCCCGATCTTAAAGACGGTGAAGAATTGACTGGCATCGCCTGTCACCTTATGCCCAAGAGAGATCTCCTGCCTACAACAACCATATTACCCTGGTAATCAGCACAACTCCATTTCCCAAGCTATATTTTTATGGACGTACCCTTTTCTCACTCGCATCCTTCAAGGTGATTTTCCCTACCTCCACCATCTTCATCACATGCCACCGCTGTAAGTGCTTTTGTCCCATTAAGAGTCTCTCTTCCATGGGGACATTTTAACTTTGCAGTTAATGGGGACATAATTACTTTGCTATCACAAATTGCCCAGCGGGAAGTTGACTTCATTGTTATAATAGGATACTTGTTAAGCGGAGATGAGGTCAATGAGTAACTTGATAGAGCGTATTACCGTGGATCCGAACGTATGTCACGGACAACCTTGCATCCGAAATACCCGCATTATGGTTTACCTGGTCTTGGAGCTTATAGAAGCCGGCCTTACTGCTGAGCAAATTATCCGGGATTATTATCCACAACTGACAAAAGAAGACATCGAAGCCTGCCTGCATTATGCTGCCACTCTTATTCGCGACGGCGAATACGTACCCTTTGCGATAACAACGTAATGACAAGCTTTTTGACTGACGAAAACATCCCACCTGCCCTTGCAGAGTTTTTATGGCAAAAAGGTTTTGACGTTAAGGAAGCGCGCAAGGTTGGAATCCCGGGTATCTCGGATAGTAGAATGATAGAGTTAGCACGCAGGGAAGAAAGAGTCCTGGTCACTTTTGACAGACATTTTGCAAATATCCTGCTTTACCCACTTGACAGTCATTATGGTATCATTCGAATCTGCATTTATCCCCCTCTGCTTCCTGATATTATTTGATCTTTTGACCATTTTCTATTGAAATTTGATCTTGCAACCATTAAAGAACCACTTATAGTCTTGGAACGGGAAGGCTACCGAGTGCGGCGGTCTCCCTAACAGGACTCTTTGGCGCCGAAACGATCCCCCGAAGAAACGAGAAAAATAAAGCTCCGATCACTCCTCTATTGACCTCCTTGCGGAGCTCTGGTAAAATTAATCTGCATTAGAGATTTTCAGGAGACGAGAGGATGAAATTATTAGAGCGAATCGAAATTGATCCAAGAGTATGTAACGGGAAGCCTGTGATTAAAGGAACTAGAATTCCCGTCACCGTCATCCTCGATCGGATAGCAGAAGGGATGTCCTGGGAGTTCATAACTACTTCCTATCCAGAGCTAACGAAGGAAGATATTCAAGCAGCCTTATACTACGCGAGGACATCTCTCGAGCATTCCGAGTTTGAGGCAGTAGGTGGGTGAAACGCTCAAGCTCTATCTGGATCAAATGATTCCTTCAGAAATAGCCGCCGAGCTAAGGGACAAAGGCTATGATGTTCTCCGTGCCTCAGAAACTGGCCAGGGCCGCGCAGATGACCAGCAAATTCTTCAAAAATCAATTTCCGAAAATCGTATTCTGATAACCCTTGACGAACATTTTGGCGATTGGGTCATATTGCCTCTGAGTCGCCACCCGGGAGTAATCCGTCTTAAGGTCATTCCAACAACTTCAAGAAAAATCTTAAACCTCCTTCTCCCATTCTTGCGTCTTCATTCCCCTGATCAATTTAAAGATCACATGGTAATACTCTCCGAAAAGCGCGCAAAATGGATCCATACTGCATAAATTGTGGGTTAGGATTCTTCCCGAAACAAGCTATGTTGGGCTTTGAACCTTCATCGCTTTTGGCTTTGATTTTTTCGCTTCTTTCATTTTCGCCCTCAAGTTTTACGCCATGCTCTCTGCCAGGCCACTTGCTTTCAGCTTTGCGCTTATTACTTTTGAAAATGGGGACACATACCATTTTTCGGTAATCTTCTGGACACTACTCAAAACCACTCCCTCCACGGAGTTTATCCAGAGAGATGAAGGGCTCAGAACAAGCATTGCCACCGTTAGCTCCCGGGGCCGCACATGAAATGGCTCAAAGCAGCAACCTGAAAACATGGTTCAACCCGACACCCCCAATACAATAAACCAAAAGGCGATGGGTTAAAGAAATTGGACGGAACAGAGTACGGGTAGGGCCGGTGAAGGAGGTATTTGTTTGGGTAATCTCAAACTGCCAGCAGCTCGAATCCTTCTGCTTTGGCGGATTCGAGAAGACGCTGATCAGCACAGACAAAGGTGATGGTCGTTCTTAACTGTCGCCCTAAGGACTTAGCCGAGGCAAGATGGAGGGCATCAAACCCGCGGAGCGGATACTTCTTAATCAAGTCTCGGGAAAGATGGAGAACTTCGTCGTGCACCTCGACAATCAGATAGGCTCGCCATTCCCGTTCAAACAGTCGACAAACCTGCCTGTATCGAATCGGAACAAGGTGGCCTTCACGCATCCGGCGCGTGAAGGCTGCGTAGACTTCCGGATAAGCAATCTTGGAAGTCACGATAACGCCATTTTCTCTAAATACGTGGCGCACCTGTTCAGACCCAGATTCCCAGATGTAACGTTTAATCAATGCGCTTGTATCCAGATAGATCATCGGCGCCCCTCAATAACCGTTGCTGAAATGAGTTGCCCTGAAATCTTAATCAGAGGAATCTTGGATAGAAATTTCTTCCGTGGAAGCAGGATTCTGCCTTCTCCGGCCAGTTCAGTCAATTTCGCCTCCAACGAGATTGCAGGGAGATTGCCTTCGGCTGGGTGAATGACTGCGATCGGTTTTCCACGTTCCGTTATCAGAACTTCTTCCCCCTTCTTGGTCAGATTAAGATATTGGGTAAGCCGGTTTTTAAGTTCTCTAACACCAACGATATTCATCGTGTCCTCCTTTTTTGTAGCTATTGTAGCTACTTACTAAACAACTGTCAATCTAAATTGGAAAATGGGGGGAACATAAGATGTAAAGCTCCCCGTCCCTACGACGGGGTTTCCCGGACACTTGTCGGTCAACGAAAAATTACAGGAAGGAACTGCTACCTATGTGGAAGGAGTCCTACTTTGCGCGCGCGGCACGACGGCAGGTTATTCCATAAGAAGGATGGACTTACCCCTTACCCCCGGCCAAGTACTCAAGCCATTTCTGGGTCGGACCAACGCAACTACATCCCCTTCTTTTTTTGTGGGCGGAAGACGGCATCGTGACAGGAGACCCCTCAGTTTGAGTCGCGGTAGTTGCGGGCGCGGAGCAATGCCTCGGCAGCGTGAAGCGTTCCCAGGCCCTCGTTGAGGATCCGCGTACCCTGCGGGGTCATCTTCGTGGGCTCCTGGCGGAATTTATCCAGAACGCGGAAGGCCGAGGACCCTGTCTCCGAGCGCACCATGAAGTCGCTCCCTTCGAGCACTCCGTAGCGGCGCTTGTTGTAAATCATCAGGGCACGGGGTGGTTGAGTCGTTGGCGCCAGGATGTCTCTCCCGAAAAAAGGCGTCTTCCATTCCCCTCCCAGAAGCCCGAGCAAGGTGGGAGCGATATCCATCTGGCTGACCGGCCGGGTTATCCTCTGCGGTTTCAGGCCTGGCGCCAATATGAAGGACACCACGCGATACTCGTTGAGGGGCACCAGATCGTTCCCCCTGAGATGAACCCCGTGATCTCCCACAAAGATAAAAATCGTGTCGCGGAAATAATCGCGGGTTGACGCCTTATCGAGGAAGTCTCCCACAGCCCAATCGGCATAGAGAAGGTTGTTCAGCTCTTCCGCCTTGAAACCAGCTGGAACCACCGTGCCCGGGGGAGTCTTGGGAGATTTGCCGGCGGGATATTCGTAAGGCGTGTGAAGGGACACCGTCAGGAAGGTGGCAAAAAAAGGCTTTCCCTGAGCATGATGCGACGTTAGATCACGGTCGATGCGCCGGAACACATCCTCGTCGCAGACACCCCATGACGCACGGAAAGTAACGTCGTCAAAATCACCCTCCTCAATAAAATGGTCGTACCCATTCGACACCAAAAAGCCTTTCATGAGATCGAAGATCCCTTGTCCCCCGTAGTAAAACGCCGTCTCATAGCCCCGGCCCTTGAGCGTCGAGGCCAGGGTGGCGAAGCCACCGGCACGGGCCTGGGGTCTTCGAACCACACTGATGCCGGGCAAGGGGGGATATGAACTCAGCACCGCCTCGAGACCCTGCACTGTCCGTTCGCCCGTGGCAAAGCAATTTTCAAGGAGCAGTCCCTTGGCGGCCCAGCGGTCACAGGAGGGCGTGAGTGAAAGTTCCCCACCCCAGGCGCCTGCCAATCGGGCGGTAAAACTTTCCATCACTACGACCACCACATTGAGATTCTTCTGTGGTCCTCCCACAACACGATGCAGCAGGGGATTCTTTGTGTTCTCAATGAATTCCCCGCTGCCCT
>Ga0214473_10001808_pt1 | contig 27402 bp, 23 predicted proteins | sample RVTome_7_FD_203509 | JGI IMG/M metagenome (GOLD analysis project Ga0214473, IMG submission 203509) | Soil microbial communities from uranium-contaminated site in the Upper Colorado River Basin, Wyoming, United States - RVT98D197 | ecosystem: Environmental > Terrestrial > Soil > Contaminated >...
CCCGGGGGCTACATCGACCTCGGATTCCAGGCGATTGGTCTTCCGGGTGCAGGGCAGTACTTCGTGGCGAACTTCGGCCTGAACACGGACCCCCTTCTGATCTTCACGCTCGTGTACGTGTGGCTCCCGTTCATGGTCCTCCCGTTGTTCACGTCGCTCAGCCGGGTGGACGCGCAGCTCCTCGAGGCGGCGTACGATCTCGGCGCCACCCGCCTCCGCGCCTTCTGGAGCGTGACGCTCCCGTTGACCCTTCCGGGAATCGTGACGGGCTCCATCTTCGTGTTCATCACGACCCTCGGGAGCTTCGTCGAGCCGAACTTCCTCCAGATGCAGACGCTCATGATCGGGAACTACGTCGACACCCAGTACAACCAGACCCAGGGCGTCGGCGTCCCGTTGGGAGCCGCGGCGTCCGTCTTCATCATCGTGTCCACGATGCTCCTCATCACCATCTATGCGCGATCGGCCGAGGCGGAGGAATCCGGCGTCTACGCGGCCAAGGGGAAGCGCCAGCCCATGGGCCGGACGGGCAGGTACGCGTTGCTCCTTCTCGCCGCGTCCGTCCTCTCGCCCCTGGCGGTCGCCGTCGTGGTCCGGACCGTATGGGTCCCGTCCGTCGCGGCGGTCGCCGATCTTGCGTTCGTCGCCGCGGTCCTTCTGGCGGTGACCGCGCATATGCTCATCGAGGCGGAAGTCCGCCGCAACAAACCGCCCGACCGGGCCGCGGCGCTCCGTACAAACGTGGTCGCAGGGTTCCTGATCGTGATGGGCTCCTGGGCCCTGGTCCGTGGGCTCGCGTACGCGTTCGAGTCGGGGGCGCGCGAACCGGCCCCGTGGTCCTCCATCCTGGCCGTCGCGGCCGGCGTGGCCCTCGTCTTCGTGTTCCTCGGTCACGCGGGCCTTGTCCTGTTCCGCGGCCGTGGCCTCCGCGGGGAGCCGTCCCTGCGGTCCATCCGGCGCTTCTTGGTGTCCGGGGGACATGCCCTCGGGCTCACCGCGGGGGCTTCGATGCGCGCGGTCCGGAGGGCCGTCTCCGGGGGTAGGCGGGCGTATGCATGGACCGCGGACCGGCTCGGTCGGCGGGCCCTGCCCGTGTTCGACCGGATTGCGGAGAGGCAAGGCAGGCGCGTGCTCGCGGCAATCACGGCCGTGACCCTTCTCATTTTCTTCGTCCCCCTTCTCCTGATGGCGCTCTTTTCCTTCACCGCGGGGGAGAACCCGTCGGCCTGGGAGGGCTTCTCCGTGCGCTGGTACGTAGGAGGCGGCGCGCAATGGCGGGATGCCCTGTTCACGGACCCCAACGTCCTCGGCTCCCTCGGCGTGAGCGTCATCGTCGGAGTCGCGTCCGCCTTCCTCTCGCTCGTCCTCGGAATGATGGCGGCGTTCGCGATCAACCGGTACGCGTTTCGCGGCAAGGCCGTCCTGAACCACGCGATGTACCTCGGGCTCGTGATCCCCAGCATCGTGATGGGCATCTCCCTCTCCATCCTCATCCGCCTGTTGAACGACTCCATCTTCGCCCCGCTCGGGGCCCGCTGGGAGTTCGGTCTGCTCTCGCTCATCGTGGGACACACGACGTTCAACATCCCGCTCGCGACCCTCGTCCTCCTGATCAGCTTCCGCGAGTTCGACCGCTCCCTCGAGGAGGCCGCGATGAACCTCGGCGCGCGCCCGCTCACGACGTTCTTCCGCGTCACGATCCCGAACATCATGCCGGGGATCGTTTCCACACTCCTGCTCACGTTCACGTTCTCCTTCGACGAGTTCCCCGTCTCCCTCTTCCTGGCGGGTTCGAACCCCACCTACCCGATCGTCGCCTGGGGCCTGCTCTCGAAGAAGATCCCGACGCCGGAGGCGAACGCCGCCGCAACGCTGATCCTCGTGATCTCCTTCGTCTTCGTCCTCCTCGCGAACAAGGTGCAGAAGGGCGGCACGATCTTCCGGATCTGATCACACGGCCAGGTAGCCGCCGTCGACGGCCAGGTCCGTGCCGGTGAGGAACGCGGACTCGTCGGAGGCGAGGTACAGCACCGCACGCGCGACGTCCTCCGGCGTGCCGAGGCGGCCGATCGGGTGACGGGCGACCTCCTCGCGCTCCGCGGCCCGCGGTCGCCGCTGCCCGCGTAGCCACGCGTCGTACATCTCCGTCCGGACGACACCGGGGCTCACGGAGTTCACGCGGATCCGGTGCGGGGCGAGCTCCGCCGCCAGGACGCGCGTGAAGGCGAGCACCCCGCCCTTCGACGCGGCATACGCGGACTCTCCCGCCACCGCCGCCTTCGCACTCACGGAGGCGACATTGATGATTACGCCGCCCCCGCGCCGCCGCATGATCGGGATGACCGCCTTGGCGGTGAGGAAGTAGCCTGTCAGGTTCGCCGCCAACACCTCGTCCCACTCCCGCTCCGTCGTCTCCTCCACGGGCTTCTGGAGGTAGACGCCCGCGTTGTTGAACAGCACGTCGACGCCGCCAAAGGCGCGCACGGTTGCGGCGACGGCCCCCCGGACGTCCGGGGACTCCGACATGTCCGCGCGGACGTATCGCACGTGGGGCGAGACCTCGCGCAGCGCGCGCTCCGCGGTCCGACCCGGGCCCGCGTTCCGTCCCGTGACGACGACCTTCGCGCCCTCCGCGAGGAACGCCCGGGCGGTCGCGCGCCCGATCCCCGCCGTCCCGCCCGTGACGAGCACAGATTTGCCCGCGAACCGCATCCGATACGCGGGAGGACGGTCCGCGGCCATGTCGACCCTCGCATCGGGAGCGGTGGCCCGCACCATAGGTTCGACGCCCCTACGCGTGCGCCGCCGTCCGGTGGTTCCGCGAGGCGCCCTCCGACGCCACGCCGAGGCGCCGGGCCTTCGTCCGCTTCGCCTCCCGCTGGATCGCCGCCAGCGCGTCGTCCGCGACCTCGAGGGCATGCTCGATGTCCTCCTCCGTGTGCTCCGCGCACAGGAAGCCCCGCTCCCCGACGTTCGGAATCCCGAAGAGGACGTCGTTCCCGAGGCAGTGGATGAACCAGTTCCACCACCGCTTCGAGTTCGCGTCGAGCGTGTCCCGGAGGTCCCGGATCTCGTCCTTCGTCGTGAAGTAGATCGTCCCCATGGAGCCGACCCACTCGACCCAGGCGGGGATGCGCCGGTCGTCCGCGTGGTCCTGCAGGCCCTTGAACAGCTTCCGACCGAGGGAGTTGATGTGATCGTAGATGCCGGGGTTCTCGTCGAGGATCTGCAGGCACTTCAGGCCGGCCGCCACGGAGACCGGGTGTCCGTTGTACGTGCCGGCGTGGAACGTCCCGCGCTTCCAGCCGCCGCCGGGCGTGATCACGTCCATGATCTGCGATTCCCCGCCGAAGCCCGCAACCTGGAACCCGCCGCCCGCGATCTTCCCGAACGTCGTCAGGTCCGGCTTCACGCCGTAGTACTCCTGGGCGCCGCCGAGGCCGAGCCGGAAGCCCGTGAGCACCTCGTCGAAGATCAGGACGATCCCGAGCTTCCGCGTGATCCGCCGCAGGTGCCACAGGTAGTGCCCCTTCGGGATTACGACGCCGGGGCCGCACAGCACGGGCTCGATGATCACCGCCGCCAGGTCGTCCGCGTTCTGCTCGAGGATTTCGGCGGTCGCCTCCACGTCGTTGTACGGGTAGATGACCGTGATGTCCGCGATTGCCTTCGGGACGCCCCGTCCGTACGTGACGGGTCGGTACCCGTTCATCCGCCGCACGGTCTGCACGTCCATGTCGAGGCTCTGGAGGACGTAGTCGTGCGCCCCGTGGTAGGCGCCCTCCGCCTTCGCGATCTTGTCCTTCCCCGTGTACGCACGCGCGGCCCGGAGCGCGTGCATCGTCGCCTCCGTCCCGCTGTTGGTCAGCCGCACCTTTTTGAGGCTCGGCATCGCCTCGCGGACCTTCTGGATGTATTGCGTGAAGAGCGGCGTGGAGAGGCCGAGCATGGAGCCCGACTCGAGCTGCCGGATCACCTCGAGCGCGACGTCCCGGTTGTTGTGGCCCAGGATCATCGCGCCGAACCCCATCATGAAGTCGAGGACCTTGTTCCCGTCCACGTCGTAGAGGTAGGCGCCGTCCCCGTAGTCCACGTACAGCGGGTGCGGCTTGAACCAGCGGATGTTGGACTCGACGCCGCCGGGCGTGTCCCTCCGTGCGCGCTTGTACCGGGCGGCGGACTTCCGATGTTTCGTGAGGTACTTCCGGCTGAACCTCTGGGCGGGCATAGATCTCACCCCTTCCCTGGGCGCCCCGGTCGCGGGACCTTGGAGTCGGACGGCATTGGGGGAGCCGAAGCGCGACCGCGTCCCCTTGGCGAGCTCGCGATCGCGCTCCGGGAATCCCGTCCGAACTCACCCAGTTCGGGCACCCTTAGTAGGGTTCTGAATCTATGAATAGGTTTCGTGCGAACGGTCTGCGTCGGAGCCTTTCCATGTAAGGAGGGATGGGCGTCGAAGCGATTCCCGGGGCGCCTATATATGCCGATATTTATAGCGACCGGGGAATTCTTATACCACCGACGGGCCAGCCGCCCGTAAGGCTACTTAACCCCGCCGGCGTCGCTATCACGTTTACATCCGTACGTCATAGCCTCTGTCTGTGCATTGGATTCGGCGTTCCACGAATCACATTACGTCAGCACGCGCTCTCGGAGGACCCGCTCGCGGACCTCGACGTCTCGGCCCTGGAGGTGCGCGAGGACGGCCCGGGGATCGAGCCGCTCCGGCACGATCACGCCCGGCGGCGCTCCGTGCTCCAAGAGAAGGAGGGCACCGACCGCAGCCCCGGTCCCCGTCAGCCACGCGGTCCCCGTCGTGCCGTGGCGCTTCGCCGCGCGCGCATGGTCCATCGACGACCACACGGTGTGCGTCACGTCCCGTCCGTCCGCGCGGCCCGTGACCTCGACGAGGATCGACGCGTGCCCGGTGATCCGGCCCGCCAGGGATCCGGGAGGCGGGATCGTCGCGAGGAACGCGCGTCGCAGGCCGGGGTCCCGCATGATCCCCGCGGCGGCGACGAACTGCAGCGTGCGCACGGTGTCCGGGAGGAGCGCGAGCTTGAAGTCCGTGTACGCCGGCCTCTTCCCGAGGAACTTCGGGATCGTCTCGACCTCCTCGTGGTTCACGTGGTACACGGGCACGGGACCGACGGGGGGCGGGAACGGGTACTCCTCGCGACCGCTGAAGGGCGGCACGTGGGACCACCGGCCTCCCCGGAACACGATTGCCGGCTCGATCGTCTCCTGGACGAACACCTCCGGGCTGAACAGACAGATGAACGGATGCTCCGCGGAGCGGGCCGTCTCCCCGTCGCGGATTCGGACGGCGTCGACCTCGTCCATGGCGTCCGCGGCGTGGCGCGCGAACACGTTCGCCAGCCCCGGGTCCTCGCCCATCCCCAGGAGGGCCGTCCGCCCCGCGCGCTCCCACTTCCCGTGGAGGGCGAGCTGCGCCTTCCCACCGCCCGCGAGGTCCATGTAGTCCACGTCCGCCTCGAGCGTCGCGGCCATGATCGCGAGGTTGTACTTCGGGAGCGCCGCATTGATCACGAGGGACGCGCCGCGGATCGCGTCGCGCAGCGCCCCGTCGTCCTCGAGGTCGAGCGCGAGCGGGCGGACCTTCCTCGAGCGCGTGGCGGCGGCCGTCGCTTTCGCCCGGCCCACGTCGACGTCCGCAGCGGTCAGGGAGCCGACGAGGCGGGATGCCGCCAGGTGCCGGGCGGCGACGGTCCCGACGGCCCCGCACCCGAGGAGGAGGATCCGACTGTCCGGCGTTCCGACCACGGTATTCGACCCTGCCTCGGCGACGGGGAGGGGCTAGATAACGCCTCCCCACAAGCATCATATACGGACGCGGGACGCCCCGAGTGCGGGCGGTGGGATTCGGACCCACGCATCAGGCTTGGAAGGCCTGTATCCTGACCAGGCTAGATGACGCCCGCTCGACCCGGGGAAGTTCCGGCTCGTCTTTAAGGTTCGGAGTCTAAAAAGGGTGACAGGCGGCGAGTCGGAGGAACTGCCGCCCATCGGGATGGGATTCTTTCGGAGCCAGCTAATCGTCATCGTCGAGCGTTTCGTCGAGCTCGACGGGGCACCCGTACGCACGGTACACGTCCTCCCACCCGCACGGGTCCGGTTCGGCCGCGATTGCGATCATGTTTGTCCTCATCCCGACGGATGGCCCGGAGGGTCATAGCCGTGCGCCGGGGAGGGGTGGCCGAAACTACTCGACCCGAGGACGGGTCAGGGCGCGTCGGTCGGGTGAAAGTGCCCGAACCTACTGCGCGATCCCCATGTGGTCCAGGATCACGCGGCCGATCAACGCGCCGATCGCTCCGACGATGATCAAACCGAAGTCCCAGAGGCCGACGAGGACGAACAGGACCGTCACGCCGATGAGGATGAACAGGACGCCGAGCCACACCTTCTCGGAGATTTGCGGGTCCAGCAGGTACAGCACGCCGATCATGAGGCAGAACACGACGACGGCCGCGCCGACGGCGAAGAGGGGGTCGAGGACTGCCACGCCGCGGCATCCGAGCCCGCGCTATAAAACCTTCTTGGCGGCGCGATGGCGCACCTTCACCGCCTCGCCCCGCTTCAGGTCGACCATCTCCCGCGGGTTCATCGCCGCCACGCCGACGGCCCGCACGTCCCCCGCGTGCCGCACGACGACCTCGTCGCCCACGCGGACCCGGTCGTCCGCGCCCGTGACGCCGACCGCGAACACGCTCCCCTCCGGCCAGAAGTCCTCGATCTCGACGCAGTGCGCACTCCGCTCGGAGAGGATCGCGCCGCCGTCGAGCGTGAGGGACAGCTTCCCCTTCTCGGTGAACATGCCGACCTGCCTGCCGCCGCGGAAGGCCCGCACGTTCGGGTATCGCCCCCGGAACGAGGCGCCCTCGAGCAGCGCGGCCCCGTCCGGACCGAACTGGAACGCCACGACGTTCGCGAGGTCCTCCCGCGCCCGCGCGTGCGCGGACACCCTGGGGGCGTCCCGCAGCGCCTCTTGGAGGGCGGCGGTGAGCGCGGCGAGCGACGCCTCCTCCGTCGTCTTCTCCTTGGCGGTGAACGCCGCGTCCGGGACGACCTCCGCGACGAACGGCGCCTCTGTGACGACGTGGGCGACGACCCGGTCATAGTGGTTCGTCGCGAGGTACGCGCGCAGGTCCTCCTGCACGACCGCGACCTCGTCCCGGCTCCAGTCCCCCGTCACGGGCACGTCGTAGTGGGCGACGGGGTATGTGCGCTCGAGCTCCCGGGGCACGAGGCCGAAGGGGGACGTCACGATCGCCTCGTGGACCGCGTGGGCGTTCCCCGACCGCCAGACGGCCTCCCGGAACCGCCGGTGCGACCGCGACTCCGCATAGGGCTTCCGCGCGGAGCACGGCAGGAGGACGAGAACCCGCGTGCTCGGGGGCCTCGCGTACTGCTCCGCGAGCCGGCGGCGGAACCGAAGCACCTCGGGGCGGGTCAGGGAGTGCGCGGTGTACGCGAACACGGGCCCGCCCGCGACCGGCGCATGGTACTCCTGCCACGCGAAGTGGCGCAGATCCATCTCGCGGAGCACCGCCGTGGACCACGGGTCGTTCGCCGCCCGGCGCTCCGCGAGCTCCCGGACCCGCGACCCTCGGACCGCCATCGCGACGTGCCGCGCCTCGTCGAGGAGGGCGCGTGCGTTGTGCCCCTCGAGGTCCTTGCCGGCGCCCCCCGCGGCACACGCCGGGCACGGGCACGCGCGGGCGTCGACCTCGTCCGCGGGCCACGAGCCGTCCGGACGGTGGAATCGTCCGAGCGTCGACTCGAGGAGGACGCGGGTGGAGTCCACGAGGTCCACGCCGCAGTACGCGAGGATCGCGAGGTTCCCCGGCACCGCCAGGCCCGGGACGTACAGGAGGCGCGCATACCCCATCGCGCGCCGCATCTCGATGACCGCCGCCACGAACGCCTTCGGTCGCCGGAGGTGCGCGATCGAGTCGCCGAGCGCTACGACCTCCGCTTCCGGATGCGCCGCCACGTCGCCGGCGTTCGTCGCGACGACGACCGGCCCCGGGGCCGACGCCGGCCGATCGAGGTCGGAGAGGACGCTCGGCCTCGCCGCGTCCGCGGGGATCGAGAGAGGTGCGTCCGCGGGGAGCGGACGGAAGATGCTCCCGCGGTCGACGAACGTGGGTCGCGCGTCGTCGAGCGGGGACGCGCTGAGGAGGAGGTCGCCGAACGCGGGCGCGGGGTGCCGCGGCGTGACCGCGAAGAGGACGTTCGGAATCTCGACGGCGCGGCCGACGACCGTCCATTCGGCCGTCCGTGCGATGCCCGACCTCGCGTGGACCTCGAGCACGACGGGGCACCTGTCCGCTCCGATAAAGCGGTTTCCACTGGAACTCCGGTCGGGGCAATATCATAAAACGGAACATGTTCTTAGATGGTTCATTAGGCAAGAGGGGCCGTGCGCCCATCGGAGGTGGGGAACACGGACCCTGACCCCTGGCCGAAGGAACCGACGTAAGCCCTACGAGGTAGGGACTCCGTCCCGCGCGTGTGTCGCGGGCCGCTCTTTGGCATCCCCTTCCGTGTATTCCCTCAAATAGCGTTCTGCGACGTCGGCCATTGCACCGGCCCGAAGGCGGCGCGCGATCGAGAGCGCCTCTCGCAGGAGTGCGATCGCTTCGTCTCGATCCCCGTTCCGATGGAACAACTGGGCCGCGATTGTCGCGTATCGGGCGAGGTCTGAGGAGGCGCCCGACCGTCGGAGGAGATCCAACGCGGAGAGGAAGTTCTGCTTCGCGATGGACCACTTCCCCCGCCGCTCCCAGACGTGCCCGTACATCTCCAGCACGAGGGCTTCCATGACGGGTTCCTTGAGCTTATGAAAGATCGCCTCCGACTCCTTCAGGTGCGCTTCCGCACGGAGGAGGTCTTCCTGCCGGACAAGGGCGCCCGCGGCGTTCCAGAGCCCATATGCGAGCATTCTCAGGTCCCCGATTCGCCGGGCCATCTCGATGCCCCGACCGTACTCCTGGAGAGACTCGGGAACGCGCTTCAGGACTTGGAGCTCCGTCCCGAGGGCCACGTGGACCCACGCCTGGAGATGCCAGTCCGCGGTCGCGTCGGCGAGTTCGAGAGCCTTCTGCTTCCGCGCGAGACCTACCTCATGTTCCCCGCGGAGGTCGAGCATCCGCGAAAACGCGAGGTGAAGCCTGGCCTCCAATCCCTTCTTCCCGAGCGCCTCAGCGAGGGCGAGGGACCGCTCGTAGTTCCGCTCAGCCCGCGGAGCGTCCGACGCGTTCTCCGCCAGGGTCCCCAGGCTCAGGAATGTCTCTGCCTGCCCCTCTCGATCCCCGAGCTCCCGATAGAGGCGCAGCGCGGCCTCCAAGTGCGTCTGGGCCTCCTCGAGCCGTCCCTGGCGGCGCAGGAGGTCGCCGACCGCGCGTCGCGCCTCGGCCACCTTCGGCTGCAGCGCCGCGTCCGGGGGCAGGGCGATGATTTCCCCGTAGAGGCGGGCCGCGGGGTCGACCTCGCCCCGTACGGTCAGCGCGAGGGCCTTCAGGAGCCGGAGCTCCGCGGACTGCGCGGGGTCTTCGACGGCGGGCTGGAGCTGCTCGAGGAGCCGGAGGAGTTCCTCGGACCGGCCGCCCGCCAGGATCCCGCGCCCCTCCCTCACCGCCACGCGCGCCGCGCTGGTGAACTCCTCCGCCTCGGTGAAGTGGTACAGCGCCTCGAGAGGGTCCCCCTTGATCCGCGAGATGTAGAACTGCGCCGCCCAACGGTGGAACCGGCGCCGGTCCCGCGGGGTCATCATCGAGAGGAAGAACGCCCGCACGACGTCGTGCACGTCGTAGATCCGCGGGGAGATCTCGCGAAGGAGGGACTGCTCCGTCAGGCCCCGGATCGTCGCGGCGTCGATGAGGTCGTCGACGAACAGGCCGTCGACGTGCACGGGGTACCGGAAGACGGAGGCGACCGTGAGGACCTTCGCCTCCACGTCCGTGATCCGGGAGAACAACTCCTCCTCGAGGTACTTGTGGATGTCCGCCCCCTCGACCGCGGTCTCCGTGTCGATCAGCTCGAGGAACAGGGGGTGCCCCGCCGTCTGGCGGTACAGATTGTCGAGCGCCTCCCGCGGGAGGCTCAGGTTCCGCGCCTGCAGGAGCTGCTCCGTGCTCGCTCGGTCCAAGCCGCCGAGCGAGAGCTCCTGGACGACGCCCTTCACCCGGACCTCCCGTCGGTCGTAGAACGGCGGCAGGCTGCGGCCCGCGACGATCAGCTTCGGTCCCGCGAGCGACTCCATCACCGTCCGGAGCGCGAACAGGAAGTTCCGGATCGGCTGCGCGGCGTTCTGCGTGTCGTCGTACACGATCACCGCGGGCACGTCCCGAAGGTCCGCGGCGAGGATCGAGACGGTCTGCTCGATGTCGATGTCTCGGCCGAGGGCACCGCTCGCCGGCTCCGGGCGGTCGTGGGCCTCCAGGTACTGGGCGAGCTGCTTGCGGCTCAACTGGGTCAGGAACTCCGCGAGCTGCTGGACGACGTTCCGCAGGGTCGTCCACTCCATGATCCGGTTGAAGCAGAGGTGCCGGGAGCCGCGCCACGCCTCGAGCTTCCGGGACAGAAGGGTGGTCTTCCCGATCCCCGTGATCCCCGTGATCGCGAGGACGCGCGCGTCCGGCGATTCGAGGAACGCGTCCATCGCCGCCAGCTCCGACGTGCGGCCGAAGAAGTAGCGGAGCCGCGGGAGCCGGTCCGTCAGCTCCACGTACCGCTGCTTCCGGGGCCGGTACGTCCGGATGTCGAAGACGCCCTCGGCGATGTGTGCGGCGACGTCCAGGAGCGTCGCGTACTCCAGCACGAGCTTCGGGATCTGGGCGACCTTCTGGCGGCGCTCCGTGCCGTCCCGATCCCGAAACAGGACGACGTCCTCCTCGATCTCGAGCTTCCGCCGGTTCGCGCGCGAGATCCCCACGTCCGTGAGGAAGTAGACCGTGCGGCGGAGGTCCCCGGACGGCACGTGGGCGCGGTGGCTCCGCACGAGCTTCTCCTCCATTAGCCACCGGATCGACTTCGACACGGTGCTCCGGCCTAGTCGGATCGCGTCGGCGATCCCGAACTGCGTGACCTCGTCCGGCTGGTTGATCTCGCCCTCGTACCCGACGTAGTCGAGCAGGTGGAGCAGGATCCGGTCCTCCGTCGTGAAGTACAATTTTCGCTGGTAGGACGACGGCCTCCCCGGCACGGGCGTAGCATCCCCCCAAAGGGTATTTAAACGCATCCGAAAACGGAACATGTTCCGATAACATACTAATAACCCTCCGGGCAACGTCCATTCGCAATGGAGGCATCGGTACAGGTCCCGACCCTGGGCGGCATCCTGCTGATCGACGAGCGGAAGCCGGACCTGAGCTATCGCCTCGTGCAGGAGCACGCGCGCTCCCGGCGGGTCCTATGCATCTCGCGGGAACCCCCGGAACGCGTGGCGCGCCGGCATCCCATGGAGAACGCGGAGCACGCCTGGCTCGTCACGAACGACGGGGAGCGCGCGGTGAACCCGTTCCACCTGGGGGCGGTGCGCGACCGCATCGAGGAGTTCCTGCGGCAGAACCCCGCGGGCGCCGTCATGATCGACGGCGTGGAGCTCCTCATGGTCATGAACTCCTACGAGGAGGTCCGCGACCTGCTCTCCGACCTGAACGGCCGGATGCGCCAGGACGGGACGGAGTGCGTCGTGCCCATCGACACGCGCACGCTCACGACGGGGGAGCTCGCCGAGATCCGCCGCTCGTTCCCGATGGTCCGGGGCGACGGGCGCGGCTGATCAGTTCAAGAGGACGCTGTTCCGCTCGAGGAACGCCATCTCCCGCGGGTCGAACGCGCGGTCGTCCACGGAGAGGACTAGGACGCATTGGCGCTGCATCACGATCTCTTTCAGGTACTCGACGAAGGTCAGGATCCGGGAGAAGTCGTTGTTGATCAGGAGGTACTCGAGGCCGTCGAGGAGGATGATCGACCGCCGCGGTGCGTCGGTGAACGCGTTGATGAGGTTCGTGAGCGCCCCGAGGTTGTGCGGGTCCACGTAGTCCCTGCCGAGGGTCGTGGAGAGCCAGACGACCTTGAGGGTCTTCGGCCCGTGCCGCTTCTCCACGTGGTTCGGGTGCTGGCGCGTCACGTACAGGCCCTCGAATCCGTCCTCGAGTGCGGCGGAGAACCGCTCCCATCCCTCGCCGGGCTTTCTCTCCTTCAGGACGTAGGTGCGGCCGATCTCGAGGCCCCGCCGCTCCCCGAAGGCCATCTTCTCGAACAGGTCGTCCTCTCGCGGCATGCCTGGCTCGGGGACCCCTCTCCGGAGTCCGCACGGGTCAAGCCCGCGGGTCCGCTCATATACGTGTTGCGGTGGGTATCAGAATCAGTAGCATGCTGGCGGGGCTCTCGATATCTTTATCGAAGCGCCGCGGGTTCCGCGGGCCGTGCCCGTCCGCTTGGCGGTGATCGGAGGGTCGGGACTCTATGCGCTGGGCCTGCTCGATCGGACCCGCGCGCGGGCGGTCTCCACGCCCTACGGGTCCCCGTCCGCGCGCGTGGCGGTGGGCCGCATCCGCGGCGCGGAGGTCGCGTTCCTCGCACGGCACGGCGCCGCGCACGGGATCCCGCCGCACCGGATCAACCACCGCGCGAACCTGTGGGCCCTCAAGGAGCTCGGGGCGCGGCGCGTGTTCGCGGTCTCCTCCGTGGGCTCCCTCCGGCGGGGCATCCGCCCCGGGACGCTGGCGGTTCCGCACGACTACCTGTGTCTGTGGGACCTCCCGACGTTCCACGACGACACGGTCGTCCACGCGACGCCGGCGCTCGACGAGGGGATGCGCCGGACGATCGTCTCCGCCGCGCGGGGCGCCGGGGCGACCGTCCGCGCTCGGGCGGTGTACGCGCAGACCCGCGGCCCGCGCCTCGAGACGAAGGCGGAGGTCCGCCTCCTCGCGGACTACGCGGACGTCGTGGGCATGACGATGGCCTCCGAGGCGACCTTGGCGGCGGAGCTCGAGCTGGGGTATGCGAGCCTGTGCACCGTCGACAACTACGCCCACGGAATCGCCGCCAAGCCCCTGACGTACGAGGCGATCGTGCGGGCGCAGCGCCGGAACGCGACGGCGCTCGACCGACTCCTCGGCCCCGTGATCGAGGCGCTCCTCGCGCGGGGGAGAAACGCTTAATGGCGGCGCGCCCATCGGCGGCGCCGTGTCCCTATCGATTCGGGACGTGATGCTCCCGGACGGCCGCACCGCCACCGTGCACGTCGAGGGGAACCGGATCGAGGAGATCGGGCGGAAGCGCGAGGCGGACGTCGTGATCGACGGACGCGGGAAGGCCCTCATCCCGGGGCTCGTGAACGCGCACACGCACGCGGCGATGTCGCTCCTCCGGGGGTTCGCGGACGACATGCCCCTCCAGGAGTGGCTTTCCACGCGGATCTGGCCCGCGGAGCGCAGGCTCACCGCCGAGGCGATCTACTGGGGCACGAAGCTCGCGTGCCTCGAGATGGTGAAGTCCGGGACCACGTGCTTCAACGACATGTACTTTCACATGGATCGCGCCGCGAAGGCCGTCGAGGAGTCCGGCATCCGCGGGGTGCTGAGCGAGGGCTTCATCGACCTCTTCGACCCCGCGCGAGCGGAGGCGCAGTTCCGGCAGGCGCGGGACGTCGTCCGCGCGATCGAGGGGATGCGGTGCGACCGCGTCGTCCCCGCTCTCGGCCCCCACGCCGTCTACACGGTGTCGGCGGACTCCCTCCGCGAGATGCGGCGATGGTCCGACGAGTCGGGGTACCTGGTCCATATCCACGTTGCGGAGACGAAGGAGGAGGTCGACGGCTCCCGGAGGGATCACGGGAAGACCCCCGTGGAGCTCCTCGACGCCCTCGGGGTCCTCGGCCCGCGCGTCGTGATCGCGCACGCAGTGTGGCTCGAGGAGGGCGAGGTCCGGATGCTCGCGTCCCGCGGCGCGTCGGTCGCGCACTGCCCGGTGTCGAACATGAAGCTCGCGGTGGGCCGCGCGATGCCCCTGGCGGCGATGCGGGCGGCGGGCGTGACGGTGTCCCTGGGCACAGACGGCCCCGCGTCGAACAACAGCCTCGACATGTTCCAGACGATGAAGACCACCGCCCTGCTGCACAAGTTCGCCGCAAACGACGCCCGGTCCGCTGCCGCGGGCGACGTGTTCGCGATGGCCACCGCCGGCGGCGCGCGGGCCATGCACCTGGATGCGGGTGCGATCGCCGTCGGGAAGCTCGCGGACCTCGTCCTCCTGGACCTCCACCGCCCGGAGATGACGCCCGTGCACGACCTCGTCTCGAATGTGGTCTACGCCGCCACGAGCGACTGCGTGGACACGGTGGTCTGCGACGGCCGCGTCGTGATGGAGGGCCGCCGCGTCCCGGCCGAGGACGAGATCCTGGAGAAGGCGGCCGCGTTCGCCGCCAAGCTCGCGGAGGACTGAGATGCCGCTGGACAAGCTGCGCGCGAGCCTCGCGGAGTGCCCGGTCGTCCGGTTCGGGGACTACGAGTACTTCGTCCACCCGATCACGGACGGGATCCCGCTCGGCCGGCCGGAGGTGTTGGCGGAGGTCGTGGAGGAGATCGTGCGCGTCGGGGAGTGGGACTGCGACATGGTCGCGACGGCGGAGTCGATGGGCTTCCCCTTGGCGGCGGCCGTGTCCTTGCGGACCGGGAGGCCGTACGTCTTCCTGCGCAAGCGGAGGTACGGCCTCCCTGGGGAGGTCAGCGTCGCGCAGGTCACCGGCTACGGGAAGGCCAACCTGTTCGTGAACAACATGCGCGCCGGGGACCGGGTCGTCTTCGTCGACGACGTGATCTCGACGGGGGGCACGCTTCGCGCGATCGTCCAGGCGTTCCGGTCCATCGGGGCCGTGCTGACCGACGTCGTCATCGTGTTCGAGAAGACGCGGGAGAGGGAGCGGCTCGAGCGGGAGCTCGGAATCCGGATCAAGACCCTGATGAAGGTCGACGTGGTCGATGGGAAGGTTGTCGAGCGTGCGTGAGCCGTCTCAATCTTGATACGCACGCCGGAACCAAGAAGTGCGCGTCGCGCCTCGGCCCCCCGATGGCGCCGGCATTGCGGGAGGACTTGCGCGCGGGCAAGGTGAACGGCTTGGCGCGGCCGACGCGTAGCCTCGGTCGTCGCGTGGAGACGCCCCGACGGCACCCCGTGTCTCTCTTGGTGGCGGGTGCCGGGCTCTACGTCGCCTCCCTCGCGATCCCGCTGTTCCTCCACGAGGTGAGCCCGGCGGTGGTCGCGGGCGCGTTCGGGGGGACCCTCCTCGTCCTCCTCGGGCTCCACAATCGATGGACTCGCCCGGCCGCCCTGCCCGAGTAGGGCGGGCCCTCGGCCGGGGATCTCAGAGAAACGGTGCAAACGGGCCGCTCAATCCTGGCCCTTGCGGACGACGCGGTTTTCCTTGAAGACGATGACGTTCACGTCCATCACGTCTTCCTCGGTCTTCTCGAACCGCACGGTCCGCCCCTCGTTGAGGATCTTGTGCAGCCGAATCCGCATGGCTCCTCCCTCTGGCGCGTACATGGGATAAATCCGCGGAATCGCGTATCCATTTTGAGAACCGGGAACAGCCGTTCACTGCCTGAGCAGGTCCAGCCCGTTCCAGTCCCCGCCGAAGTCGCGCACCGTGCCCGTCGCGAGCTGGAACCGTGCCCGCAGCCGGCCGTTCTCGAAGAAGATGTACGCGTTCTTCAGGCAGGAGGTGTAGAGGTTCTTCCGCTTCCCCTTCTGGGTCAGGATGCGGTCGACGCAGACGATCAGACCGGCCTCCTCGAGCGCTCGGATCTTCCGGTAGCACGCCGCGATCGGGATCCCGTACCGGTGGCTGATCTCCTGGGCGCTGATTCGGCGTTTGTACGTCGCGAGCAGGATCTTCGCGCTGTACTCGTCGGTCAGGAGCTGAGACGCTTGGAGCGGGTTCATCTCAGCGTCTTGGTTGGCCGGAGAAGGAGTGCCGTTGTTCTCGAAGCTCTCAAACCCCATGAGAGCCTACTGCGACTCCTCCATATTTAAAATATCCGCTGTGATTCTCACCCGGGAGACCTAGTTCCCATCTTGATTCTCAGGCGTGGATGGCCGCATTCAGCTGGATCCACTTCCCGTTGATGTCCTTCTCGTAGTCGAACTCGAACTTCACGCGGAACACGCCCTCCTCGTACACGAGCTGGGCGGATCGCAGGAGGGAGCGGTACAGCTTCATCGTCTTGCCCTTCGGCGTCGTGACGATCTCCGCGACCCGCAGGAACCCCGCGCCCTCGAGCTCGTGGATCTTCCGGTAGCACGCGGCGATCGGGATGTCGTACCGGTCGCTGATCTCCTGCACGGAGCGCGGCTGCACCTGCGTGGCGACGAGGATGCGCTCCGCGTACTCGTCCGTGAGGAGACGGGAGATGTCCTTTTCCCGCATCTATCGAACGGATGTCGGGACCGCTTAAAGGGGTATCGACCCCAGTATCGGGCTTGAGACTCATCCTACACGATCGGGGTGAGGATCGCCCTCGGCGCGCCGTTTTCATGGGAGAACGTGAGGTGGAACAGCTCCGTGTAGGGCTTCTGGCCGAACAGCAGGATCGTCCCGTTCACGTTCTGCACCTTGACGTGCACGTGCGCGAGGTTCGCGAGCTTCGGCGTGCTCGTCGTGAGCGGGCCGACGTGCCCGACGAGGATGTCCCGGCTGCGGCGCACGGAGGAGAGGTGCCCCGTCATCTGCTCGAACACGGAGGGACCGTACACGGACTCGAGCGTGTCGAAGGCGAGCAGGGAGAGGAACGGGTGCTGGCTGCCGGGGAGGCGGTACTCCACGTTGCTCCACTTCAGGTCCGTGTCGACGTTCGAACCCTCCATATGGAGCGCGTTCTTGCTCCCCTCGAGCGTCCCGAGCGGCGACGATTCGTACACGCGCACGTGCTGGTCGAACGCGCCCTCGGGAAGGTGCGGCCCGGCCCACTCCCGCACGCCCTCCGCGGACGACTTCTGCGCGGGCACGTAGGCGACGCCGCGGCCGTGGGAGGCGAAGTTGGCGATCAGTCCGAGCCGGAGGCCGTCGATGAACCCGCTCGGAACGTCCGGGTCGAGCTCCAGGGCGACGATGGAGCCTGCGCGGAGGCCGCCCGTGATCTGGTCGAGCGCCGCGTGCCCCCATGAGACGATGTCCTTCCCGAGGTCCGGGACGGCCCGCCAGGGACCGGGCGCCGGCGGCGCGGCCGGGGGCCGGTTGGTGAACGCGCGGATCCGGCCGTCCTTCAGCGTGTACACGTACCGGTGCTGGCGGATCTCCGTGCCGCGGAGCTTCTCGACGGTCAGGACGCGGAGCCGCCGCCCCGCGTGCTCCTCGGACTGGAACTTCACGACCCCGTCGCCGAGGTAGTCGAGCCGCGTCTCCCCCGTGCTCTCGAGCACGTACACGATGTTTGCGTTCCCCTTCTCGACGAGGTCCTTCTGCAGGGTGTTGATCAGCTTGCTCGGCACGATTCCGTACCGCTCGCTCAGCCCGTCGATCGAGTCGACGAGGACGAGCGTGCTCGCGGGCAGGTTCCGCTCCACCTCGTCGTACGCGAGGTCGATCTCCGGGAGGTCCGAGCCGAGGTCGAAGATGATCGAGTCGCCGGCGGCCTCGCCCTCGCCGACCTTCTGGTACATCTCGTCGCCCTCCTGCCCCATCTCCACGCGGCCCTCGAGCTTCTGCAGCTCCGTCCGGTCGACCTTCCCGGGGGCCTTCGCCGCCTTCGCGTCAGCCTTCGGCACCGGCTCCGTTGCGATCGCGCGCTGGACCTTCGCGTCCCGCTTCTCGACGAGCCACGGGAACTGGCGGTGGAGGCTCTGGTCGCCGACCCGGATGCTCATGTAGTACGACCGCGCGCCCTCCCCGAGCTCCTCGGCGAGCTGGAGGGCGAACGTCGTCTTGCCGGTGCCGGCCGCCCCCTTGACGATCAGGCTGTGGGCGCCCGGCGCGCGGAAGAACTGCAGCAGCTCCTCGGGGATTCCAGTGGGTTGCGACAAGGTCCTCGACCCGGCGAGCGAAGCAGACCCGCGCACTTGAACCTTTTTCCGCGAAAGGCTGGCGGCGATAATCGCCTCCGGGGACGCTGTGCGGCTCGGACAGCGGTCGTGCCGGCGGTGCGCTAATAAGGCGCCTGCGGCTTTCCATCCGCGTGCGGAACGACGAGGTCGCCGCACTCCTGTACGAGATCGCCGACCTCCTGGAGATGTCGGAGGAGGACCGGTTCCGCCCCATCTCGTACCGCCGTGCGGCGCGGAGCGTCGAGTCCCTCGCGGAGGACGTCGAGGACCTCGCCCGCCAGGGGCGACTCCGCGAGATCCCCGGCGTGGGCGAGGCGATCTCCGAGAAGATTCGGAAGTTCCTCCAAGAAGGGAAGCTCGACTACCTCGAGGAGCTCCGGAGGCGGTTCCCGCCTGGCCTCGCGGAGGTCATGCGGGTCCCCGGGGTGGGTCCGAAGACCGCGCGCCAGCTGTTCCTCGAACTGAAGGTCGGGAGCCTCGAGGAGCTCCGCGTGGCGGCGGAGCAGGGCCGCCTCCGTCGGCTGAAGGGGTTCAAGGAGAAGACGGAGGCGAACATCCTCAAGGGGATCCGGCTCGTGCAGGCGGGCCGCGGGAAGGCCCTCCTCGGCGTGGCCCTGCCGATCGCGGAGTACGTCGTCGGCTCCCTCAGGGAGAAGGCGCCGGTGGACCGCGCGAGCTACGCGGGCAGCGTGCGGCGGATGAAGGAGGAGGTCGGGGACGTCGACGTCCTCGTCACGACGACAGACGCAGCGGCGGTGACGAAGGCGTTCCTCGCGATGCCGATCGTCCACGAGGTGATCGAGTCCGGGGACACGAAGTCCTCCGTCCGCGTCGGCCCGGAGGGGATCCAGGTCGACCTGCGCGTCCTCGAGCCGAAGTCATGGGGATCCGGCCTCATGTACTTCACGGGGAGCAAGGACCACAACATCAAGCTCCGGACGCACGCGCAGAAGGCCGGGTTCAAGCTGAGCGAGTATGGCCTCTTCCGGGAGGACGTGCAGGTGGCGGGGGCGACGGAGGAGGAGGTGTACGCCGCCCTCGGCCTCCCGAATGTCGAGCCCGAGCTCCGGGAGGATCAAGGGGAGATCGAGGCGGCGGCGAGGGGTTCGCTCCCCCGCCTGGTCTCCCTCCCGGACATCCGCGGGGACCTCCACGCGCACACGAACCTCACGGACGGGGTGAACACGCTCGAGGAGATGGCGGAGGCCGCCCGAGCCCGCGGCTACGAGTACCTCGGGATCTCGGACCACAGCCCGTCGCTCCGCGTCGCGAACGGCCTCACGGAGGAGAACCTGCGGATCCACGTCGCCCACATCCGGGCGTTCAACGAGCGGAGCCCGGACCTCAAGCTCCTGGCGGGGACGGAGTGCGACGTCCTCCCGGACGGGACGATGGACTACCCGGACTCCGTGCTCAAGGACCTCGACTTCGTGATCGCGGGCGTGCACCAGCGCCTGAAGCAGCCGGGCAAGGAGATGACCGCGCGAATCCTGCGCGCGATGGAGAACGAGCACGTGGACATCCTCGCGCACCCGATGGCGCGAAAGATCGGCCAGCGGGAGCCGATCGCCGCGGACATGGAGAAGGTGATCGCCGCCGCGGCGGACACGGGGACCGTCCTCGAGATCAACGCATACCCGGACCGCTCGGACCTGAACGGCGCGTACGCGAGGCTCGCGAAGGAGCACGGGGCGAAGCTGATCATCGACACGGACAGCCACGCGACCGAGCAGCTTTCCTTCATGCGGTTCGGGGTCGGCCTCGCGCGCCGCGGGTGGCTCGCGGAGGCCGACGTCGTGAACACGATGTCCTACGAGGAGCTCCTGCGCTTCCTCGGACGGAGCGCCTGAGCGACCGCGAGGGCGGCCCCCAGGGCCTTCCGGTCGTTCGCGTACGGGAGGAGCTTGGCGGCCGCCCGCGGCGTGGCCCACCGCCACGCGTCGAACCCGGGCTCGAGGCGGACCCTGCCGCCCCGGGGCCGCGCGACGTGATAGATGACGCGCTTGTCGTAGTTCACGTCGTCGGGGGGCCAATAGACGGAGTACCGGATCACCGCCACCCTCGGGCCGAGGTCCACAGACAGGCCGCACTCCTCGCGGACCTCCCGGAGCGCCGCCTCCCAGGCCGCCTCGCCCTTTTCAATCCCCCCCTTCGGGAAGCACCAGGTGCCCTCATCGGACCGCCGCAGGAGGAGGACGCGATCGCGGTCGTCCAGGACCACGCATCCGGCGGAGGTCGTCTGCAGGGTCTCCCGGTCCTTTCGAGGCCTGCCGGCGACGCGGCGGGGACGCCGAAACCCCGAGGCCCGGCGGGCACGTCGCAGGTCCCGCACCAGGGTCGACATGAGGCCCCGGTTGTAGAGCACCGCTGCGGGATGGACCGTCGCGAGGATCCTCCGTCCGCCGGACACCGCCCACCGGCTCCGGACGGCCGCGAACGTCGCGTCCGGCCCGAGGAGCGCGCGCGTCGCGGAGGCCCCGAGGGCCACGACGACCTTCGGGCGGACCGCGGCCAGCTGCGCCGCCAGGTAGGGGCGGCAAGCCGCCGCCTCCGACGCCTTAGGCCTCCGGTTGCCGGGGGGGCGGCACTTCACCGCGTTCGTGACGAACGTGAGCTCGCGGACGATTCCCGCGCGGCGAAGGGCCTCGTCGAGGATCCGGCCTGCGGCGCCGACGAACGGGCGGCCCTCCCGGTCCTCCCTCCCCCCCGGGGCCTCGCCGACGAGGGCGATCCGGGATCCCGGCGCCCCCTCCCCGGGGACGGCGTGCGTGCGGGCTTCGTGCAGCTCGCACCGGACGCAGCGCCGAATGCGGGTGGCCAGCGCCGCCAAGTCGCGGGGCAGATCGCCTCGGTCCATCGTCACCGCCAACGACGGGGGGTAGGAAAAGGTTGCGAGGTCAGCCGCCACCGGACCCGAGGAGGTCCTTGCTCGACTCCGTGAGGGCCTTCGGGTCGAGGAGCTTCTCCGCCTCCTCCCGCTTCAGGATGCCCTTCTCGATCACGAGCTCCTTCACGGTCTTCCCGGTGCGCATCGACTCCTTCGCGAGCTCCGCGGACTTGTCGTACCCGATGATCGGGTTCAGGCGCGTCACGATCGCCGTGCTCAGCTCCGAGTCCCGCTTCAACTTCTCGAGGTTCGGCTGGAGGCCCTCGACGCACTTCTCGCGGAACACCTCGCTCGCCCGTGCGAGGAGGTGCGTGGACTGCAGGAGGTTGTGGCACATCACGGGCATCATCGTGCACAGGTCCAGGTGGTTCGCGAGGCCGGCGGCCCCCACGGCGGCGTCGTTCCCGATCACCTGGACGCACACCTGGATCGTCGCCTCCGGAATCACGGGGTTCACCTTCCCCGGCATGATCGACGAGCCCGGCTGGAGCTCCGGCAGCTTCAGCTCCGCGAGCCCCGTCCGCGGCCCCATGCCCATGAGGCGCGTGTCGTCCGCGATCTTGAAGAGGCTCACCGCCACGGTGCGGAGCGCGCCGCTCGCCTCCACGAGCGCGTCCTGGACCGCCTGCGCCTCGAACGCGTTCGGCGCCCGGACGAGCGGCAGCCTCGTCGCGTCCGCCATCTTCCGGATCGCCTTCGGCGGCATGTCTGGGTGCGCGTTGAGCCCCGTCCCGACGGCGGTGCCGCCGAGCGCGAGTTCGCCGAGGTGGCGGTACGTCCCGCGGACGCGGGCCATCGCATGCTCGACCTGGCTCGCGTACCCGGAGAACTCCTGCCCGAGGCGGATCGGGGTCGCGTCCATCAGGTGCGTTCGGCCGGACTTGACGATGCCGTCCCACGCCTCCGCCTTCGCCGCCAGCGCCTTCTGCAGCCGCTCGAGCGCGGGCAGCAGCTCCCGGTCCATCGAGAGGAGGACCGCGATGTGAATCGCCGCCGGGATCACGTCGTTGCTCGACTGGCCCATGTTCACGTGGTCGTTCGGGTGCGCGGGCTTCTTCGCGCCGACCTGGCCGCCGACGGACAGGTTCGCGAGGTTCGCGATCACCTCGTTCGCGTTCGTGTTCGTCGACGTCCCCGACCCCGTCTGGAAGATGTCGACCGGGAACTGCTCGTCGTGCTTCCCCTCCGCGATGGCCATCGCGGCGGCGGAGACCGGCTTGCCGACCTTCGGGTCCAGGAGGCCGAGCTCCATGTTCGCCTCCGCGCACGCCCACTTCACGAGGCCGAGCGCCTCGAGGAAGACGCGCGGGAACCGCATCCCGCTGATCGGGAAGTTGTCCACCGCCCGCTGCGTCGACGCGCCCCATAGCGCATCCTTCGGGACGCGCACCTCCCCCATCGTATCCTTCTCCACGCGAACGTCGGTCATGGTATCCACGCGGGGAACCGTCCCGGGGGTAGAAAAGGTAGCGTCAATACGCTACGGAGGCCGGGGCGCCAGTGGGGTCGTAGGGGTCCGTCAGCGCAACCGGTGGCGGATCTCCCGGAGCCTGCGGATCTTCGGGAGGAGCCGTTCGACCTTCCGTTGATACTTCGCGACGGTCCTCTCGTAGCGCTTCTTCCGGGTCGGGTCCACGCGCATGTCCGCTTGCGCCCGCTTGATCTCGGCCCGGTACTCCGCCTCGACCTTCGTGAAGTGCTTGATCTTCAGGTCGAACCGCTCCGCCTCCGTCACGGGCCTCCCCGCACTAGGGAACCGGGACGGACTTCCGGCGCTTAAAGGTGAGGTCGAGGACGCCGTCCCGGACGGCGCACCGGGCATCCTGTTCTACTTCGACCGGGAGTTCCACGACCCTCTGGAGCGGCCTCGCCCCCTCGATCTCGACGAGGAGGAGGCGGCCGGAGACCCTCGTGCATACCGCCGTCGGGGTGCGTCCGCCGAGGTCCATCGTCACGAACACGCAGTCGTCCGTCGCGGAGATGTCCGGGCCGGGCAGCACGGGGTCTGGCGGCACCTGCACGATGAACCGGCGGGGGACGCGCTCCTCCCGGCTCCCCGTCCGCACCGCAAACCCGCGGGCGTACGGCTCCACGTCGTGCCCGCCCTTCGCCGGGAGGACCCCGTCCGAGAGCATGCGATTGATAATCTTGCGCACCTCGTCGATCTCGTCCTCCTTGCCCATCGGACTCCCCAACCCACCTGGCGAGCCAGGTTCCCCGGAAGAGATTCGCGGGGAGGCTATAAAGACCTTTACCCACTCGGGCCGGGGGACGAGGGCTTCTTCGCCGCCGCGGGCATCGCTGCGGGCGTGGCGGGGGCAGGGGCGGTCGCCGGCTTCGGCGGCGCGGGCGGAGCCGGCGGGACGGACGAGCGGGGGTTCGGGACGCCGGCCGCGACCTGTGCGATCCGCTCCTGGAGGAACCGCCACCGCGGGACCCCCACGTACTCCAGGCGCCCGTCGATGATCACCGCGGGGCCGAAGGCGAGCTTGTGGTGCGCGAGCATCGCGCGCGCGGGCTCCCCCTCGACGAGCGTGACGCCGAGGTCCGGGCGGGCCCTTCTCAGGCGCTCCGCGACCTCGCGGACGCGTGCGGTCTGGTGGCCCTGTACGGAATCGACGAACGTCACTTGCATCGGGCGCCTCGCATGCGAGGGGTCTCTTTAAACGTTTGGCGGCGTCAGGCGTATTCCCCGCGGATCAGCTTCTTGATGAACGGGGACAGGACCTTCGCGATCGTCATGTTCCCGTCCCAGCTCTCGAGCTCCTGCGGACGCTGGGCCTCCATCTCGGCGATGCACCTCTCGATCTGCGCGCGCATCGCGACCGTTCCGTCGCCCTGGACCATCGCCGCCAGGATCACCCACTTCCCGCGCCCGATTAGGATGTGCATCTCGCCGAACGTCATCTCGTCGAGCTCGCCGTCCTCGGACCGGAAGGAGTCCTTCACGAACGATTGGACGGCGGTGAGCATGCCGCTGAGGATGTCCGTGTCGATGTCCGGCTTCAGCCGCCGGGTCTCGTGCTTGATCAGGATGCCGTCGCGGTACAGGAGGAATACGTCGTCGATCGTCGCCTGGCCCTCCTTCTCCGCGGCGGCGGGCACCGCCGGCTTCGCGCGGGCACCCAAGCGCCGGAGGGCGACGAACGCGACCCCGCCGAGGGCCGCGGCGATCACCGCGATGATCCACAGCCAGTCCCCGGATCCGGTCACGGTCGGGACCGGGGAGGCGGTCTCGAACGAGAACGTCACCGTCTGCGGGAGGATGTTCCCCGCGCCGTCCTTCGCGCTCGTGCCGATCGCGACGAAGTACGTCGTCCCGGCCTGGAGCTCCCGGTCCGCCACGAACGTCACGGTCCGGTTGTCCGCGCTCCAGGCGAACGCCCCGTTGATGTCCGGGGAGATCGTGAAGGCGCCCTCGACGGAGGCCCGGTTCATCCCCTCGGAGAACGTGACGGTGATCACGGGGGTCGTGTTCGTCCCCGCGCCCCGCGGGGCGGTCGTGACGACGAGCGGGTCCGTCGCGTCGATCCGGAACGCGACCGTCTTGGCGGTCTCCGCAAGCCCGGCGGCGTCCGTTCCGTAGAACTCGACCGCGTGGTCCCCGTCCGCGGTCACGCTGAGCGGCGTTGCGTACGTCGACCAGGCGCCGCCGTCCAGGCGGTACGCGACGGAGGCCACCCCGCTAGCGGGGTCGGTCGAGGTCAGGGAGACGGCGACCGAGGAGATGTGCCAGCCGTTGTCGCCGAGCGTGCCCGTGAGGTCCGCGGCGGTTGCCGGGGGCGTCGTGTCGATCCGGAACCCGACGACCTTCGCGGTCTCCGTCACCCCCGCGGCGTCCGTCGCGTGGAACGCCACTACGTGGTTCCCGTCCCCGGTGACGACCACCGTCGCGCCGTAGGCCTGCCAGCTCCCGTTGTCGACCCGGACCATGATCGAGGCGACGCCGCTCGTCGCGTCCGTCGCGCTGAGGGACACGGTGACGGCGGTCACGTACCACTGCGCGCTTCCCATCGTGCCCGCCAGGGACGAGACCGTCGCCGGCGGGGAGCCGTCCACGGTCGTCCACGTGTCGTTCCCCGAGGGGGCGACCTCCGCATTCCCGGCCCGGTCTCTCGCGATCGTGCGGAACCCGTACGAGCGACCGTCGAGGCCCGTGAACGATCCGCTCGTGAGCGTTGTGTCCACGTAGCCCGGGACGGGCGTCCAGGGTCCGCCCGCGTCGGACGATTCGAGCGTGTACGTCACGATGTCCGCGGTCGGGGCGACGGGACCCCAGGAGAGGCCGAACGTCAGCGTCGTCTCCCACGTCGGGAGCGAGAGCACGGCGGAGTCCGGGGGCGTCGCGTCGATCCGGGTCCATGTGTCGTTGCCCGGATTCGGGACCTGCACGTTCCCGGCGTAGTCCGTCCCGATCGACCGGAACTCGTACGTGTGGTCGTCGAGGCCCGTGAAGTCCGCGGAGCGGGCGGTCGTGAACGGGATCCAGTCCGCCCACGGTGCCCCGTCGTCCCGGACCTGGATACGGTACGAGGCGACGTCGTCCGCCTCCGGGGCCCAGCTCACGGGGAACGTGAGGGTCGTCTGCCACGGCGCGAGTTCTTCCACGAACGTCCACGGCTTCACGGTGTCGACGTACGTCCATGTGTCGTTGCCCGCGACGACCTCGACGTTCCCTGAGGTGTCCGTCGCGATCGAGCGGAACTGGTACAGCGCGTTCGTCGTGGCGGTGAACGTCGCGCCGGTCTGCGTCGTGTCGACGAGCCAGTTCGTCCAGCCGAAGCCCCGGTTGTACTGCACGGTGTATCGCGCGATGTCCGTGATGCCCGGGTCCGGACCCCAGGTCACTGGGAATGCGAGGCTCGTCTGCCACGGCGCAAGCGCGTCCACGCGCGATCCGGGCAGAATCGTGTCGACGTGCGTCCACGTGTCGTTCCCCACGGGCGTCGGCTCCACGTTGCCCGCGACGTCCGTCGCGATCGACCGGAACTCGTACGTGTGGCCCTCGAGGCCCGTGAAGCTTGCGGACGTCGAAGGGGTGGAGGCGATCCACGGCGACCAGCCTCCGCCGTCGTCGTTCGCCTCGATCCGGTAGGAGACGACGTCCATCGTGCCGGGCTCGGGCCCCCACGAGACGGTGAACGTGAGCGTGGCGGTGAACGGCGGCAGCGGCGCGACCGCGGACACGGGGAGCTGCGTGTCCACGTACGTCCAGGTGTCGTTCCCCGTCACGAGTTCGACGTTGCCCGCGGCGTCCGTGGCGACCGAGCGGAACTGGTACAAGCCGTCACCGAACGAGGTGAACACGGCCGTCGTCAGGATCGTGCCCCCGAGCCAGTCCGTCCACCCTGCCCCCCCGTCGTACTGGACCGTGTATGTCGCGATGTCCGTCACTCCGGGTTCCGGCCCCCACGACACGGAGAACGAGGCGATCGTCGTCCACGCGGGGAGGGCGGCCACCGAGGAATCTGGGCGGACGGTGTCGACGACCGTCCACGTCTCGTTCGCGTTCGGTCCGGGCTCGACGTTTGACGCCCAGTCCGTCGCGATCGTCGCGAACTCGTACGTGCCGTCCCCCACGGTCACGAAGTCGAACCATCCAGACGGTGCGGCGGGCTGCGTCGCGAACGGCGTCCAGCCCGCGCCGTCCTTCCGATAGTAGAGGGTGATGTCCTGGAGGCCGGTTCCGCTCCCGTCGGACGCGTTGTAGTAGACCGGGAAGGCGGAGACGAGCGTGTACATCGGGAGCGCGCTCGCCGTGGAAACGGGGGCCTCCTCGTCGATCATGACGAACGTCTGGGTGTTGCTCGCCGCCATGTCGACGGTCCGCGGACTGTTCAGGAAGTTGTAGGCGAGGTAGGTGACGGTCACGTCGTTCTGGACGTCCTGGGCGACGACGGACTCCGGGTACACGCGGTCCGTGACGAGGAGCCAGTAGTCTTGGCCCGTCGCGGACGGGAAGTCGTAGACGGGCGTGCCGTCCTCCTCGACGAGCATATTCGCCCCCGCCACGGGCGTGGATCCGTCCGGCCAGTACAACTCGACGCCCAGGTAGTTCTTGACCGTGAGGTTCCCCGCGGGCTCGACCATGATGCTCCCCGCGTCGAACGCGGTGTTGATCGTGACGCCCTCCGCGTAGGAGGAGACCCACAGGTCCCGGTCCCCGATCGCGAAGATCGTCCCGTTCTCGATCGTGTGGGACGCCGTGTACATCGGGTCCCCGACGACCACGTGCCCGCTCCCGTACGAAGGCTGCACGGGGGGACCCGTTCCGGGGAGCCCGCGCGTGACGTCGAAGACCGTGTCCGCGGCGGACCAGCCGTTCGAGACGACGAATGCGAACACGCCCGATGCGTCCCCGCCCCGGCCGCCCTCCGTGCCGTCCAGCGCGTCCCCTCCCGCGCCGCCCAGGAGGTTCCACACCGTGTTGCCGCCGA
>Ga0214473_10001809_pt1 | contig 27397 bp, 22 predicted proteins | sample RVTome_7_FD_203509 | JGI IMG/M metagenome (GOLD analysis project Ga0214473, IMG submission 203509) | Soil microbial communities from uranium-contaminated site in the Upper Colorado River Basin, Wyoming, United States - RVT98D197 | ecosystem: Environmental > Terrestrial > Soil > Contaminated >...
GGGAAGCAGCAAGGAGAACCAGAACTGCTGAAAAAGGACTTCGGCTATGATTCAGAGGTTCTTGGCTTTGCACCCGACGGCTCCCTTTATTACAAGACTAACACCTCTTTCGGTGGCCTCTACAACGGTGAGGTCGACCTTGAAACCGGTAAGATACTCGTGCCACCCGCGCCGGTCACGACGCGGTATACCGGCCCAGTGGCACAGCCAACATGGTCACCCGACGGCAGGAACTTAGCCTATCTTTCACACCCGGGTTTCATCGGTCTCGGAAACAACATCCTGACGATCCGGTCGGCCGCCACCGGGGAAGAGCGCTTTCTGTCGCCGCGTCTTCGTTACGTTAACCAGATCTCCTGGGCGCCGGACGGCCGTTCCGTCATCGCGGTCGCGATTACGGGGACGGGACCTGGAATCTTCCGAATTGACACTGAAACAAGCGGGATCACTAAGTTGACAGATGGAGGTTTGGCCCCCCATCTCTGCCCGGATGGGAAGACCCTGGTGTTCGTGAAGGGGGAAACAGGGAGGCCGGGGCCAATCATCAGGAAACGCAACCTCGACACCGGTGAGGAGTCGGAAGTTGTCCTGATAAGGGGAATCATCTACGACCTCTCGCCGGACGGCCGGGAAGTGGTGTTCCAAGTGGACGGCGCCGTAAAGGCCGTGTCCCTCAACGGAGGGGAGCCGCGGGAGCTATTTCGCGGTTCGGCGCGGGGTTACGGGCTAAAGTGGACGAGGGACGGCCGTTACATCATCGCCCGGGCACTCGATACTGCGGCCGCGAGCAGTGAAATCTGGCGGGTTCCGGCGCAGGGCGGGACGCCGCTGAAGCTGGACCTCGCCGTTCCCAAAATGAACGACTTCACGCTTAACCCAGACAACCGGCGCTTTGCGTTCAGCGTCGATGAGGGGTCCAAGAGCGAGCTGTGGGTGCTGGAGAACTTCCTGCCGGCGGGCATGGGCATGAAGGACTCGAAATAGTCGATGTGCCGGCGAAGCAGCGATGATGGCTGCTGCTACTTTGCGGCGGCGAGGGCTTCTTTGAGGGTGAGGGTGCCTTCGTAGAGGCTTCGGCCGACGATCACGCCGGCGACGCCGATGGGCTTGAGCTTCCGGATGTCGTCCGCCTCCTTGACACCGCCGGAGGCGATGACGGGCGTTTTGACGGCTTCGACCAGGGCCCGCGTTCGTTCGATATTCGGGCCGGAGAGCATGCCGTCTTTGCTGATGTCGGTGTAGATGATGGCCGCAAGAGGCAGCTTGTCGGCCTGGGCGGCGAATTCGAGCACGTCCTGTGTGCTGCCCTCAATCCAGCCATGCGTGGCCACCATGGACTCGCGCGCGTCGAGGCCAAGGACGATCTGCCCTCTGAACTGCTCCGCCATACGGCTGAACCAGTCGAAGTCATCGACCGCCTTTGTGCCGATAATGACGCGCGTGACGCCCATGTCAAGCAGTTGCCGGATCGATGCCTCATCCCGGATTCCTCCGCCGACCTCGATTTGTAGCCCGGCGGTCGTGGCGAGGGCATCTTGCCCTTGCACTTCGGCTGCGGTGGGTGTGTCGTGATCTGGCAGAGCGAGGCCAGGATGGCCTCGCGACGCAAGGGCGGGACGCCCTCGCCACGGCGGGGGAGCTACCCGGGCGATCGCGGCAATGGTCTTGGTGTTGACGGGCCGGCCGGCTTTGGCCCCGTCGAGGTCCACGATGTGCAGCCACGCAGCCCCATCGGCGTGGAACTCCCGTGCCTGCTCGACCGGGTCGTCCTTGTACGTGATCTGCCGGTCGTACCGGCCCTGGATCAGCCGGACGCACTTGCCGTCCCTCAAATCGATGGCCGGGATAACGTCCATCCATTCCCTTCGTGGTTGACTATTTACGATTTACAATTTACGATTTGACCTCGAATGATAAATCGTAGATCGTAAATCGTAAATCATAAATTGCTGGAGGCTGACTATGATCAGACCATCTCTCATAAGCGTAGGGTGCATACTACGCGTCATCTCCTCCCGTCGCTTCGGTGTGCGGTGCACACCCTACATGCTCTTGCTGGCCCTTCTGGCCGTTGTCGTAAACCTCGGACTCGCCCGCCGGCTCGAATCCGCAGTCCGAAATCCGCAATCCGAAGTCCCAGTGCCGGTCATCTTTGACACGGACATCTGCGACGATATCGACGACACGTGGGCGCTCGGTGTCCTGCTGCAGTCGCCGGAGCTGGACTGCAAGCTGATCACGACCGCGGTGAGGGACACCGAGGCGAAGGCGAAGGTCGTGGCCAAATTCCTCGACAAGGTCGGCCGGACCGACATTCCCGTGGGCATTGGGGTCAAGCAGTCCGGCGACTCCTGGCGCCAGACCGGCTGGGCCAAGGACTACGACCTGTCGTCCTATCGGGGCAAGGTCCACAAGGACGGCGTGCAGGCGATCATCGATACGATCATGAATTCTCCCACGCGCGTGACTCTGATCGCGGTGGGGCCGCTGCCCAATATCGCCGAGGCCCTCAAGCGTGAGCCTCGAATCGCGGAAAAGGCGGACTTTGTAGGCATGCACGGCAGTGTGTACATCGGTTACAACGGCAAGGACAAGCCCGATGCCGAGTACAATGTCGCGGCGAATGCCGAGGCGGCGAAGCGGGTCTTCACGGCTCCCTGGCCGATGACGATCACGCCGCTCGATACCTGCGGCCTCGTCGCCCTCACTGGCGACAAGTATCAGAAGGTGCTCAAGCGGAACAACGCCGTCACCAGCAACCTGCTGGAGAACTACCGGATATGGTACAAGGACGGCCTGCGGGACCGTAAGGACGTGGACGACGCCGGCCGGAACCGCCTCACGGATGAGAAGCTCAGCAAAAGCAGCACGACGCTTTTCGACACCGTGGCGATTTACCTGGCCGTCAGCAGGCAACTGGTCGAGATGGAACAACTGCCCATTCGCATCACCGATGACGGCTTCACGCGAGTCGAGAACGGGGCCAAAATGGTCAACTGTGCGGTGAAGTGGAAGGACCTGGACGGCTACGAAAGCTGGCTCGTGGAGCGGCTCACGAAGTAATTTCGGATTGCGGATTCGATTCGCGGCAGGAGACGCAAGTATCGGCGGTGAAAACGTCAAGATTGTAGTCATCGGCAGCTCCAACATGGACCTGGTCGTCAAGTCGGCGCGGATTCCGGTTCCTGGCGAGACGATCCTGGGCGGCGACTTTCTCATGGTCCCCGGCGGCAAGGGAGCGAACCAGGCTGTTGCCGCCGCCCGGCTCGGGGCACGCGTGTGCTTTGTGACCCGGCTCGGCGACGATCTGTTCGGCCGCAAGTCCCTGGAGAATTTCCAGCGGGAGGGTCTGGACACGAGGTTCGTGACACTGACTTCGCACACGCCGTCCGGCGTGGCGCTCATCACCGTCGATGACGCCGGCAACAACGCCATCGTCGTGGCTCCGGGCGCCAACGCGAAGCTCTCGCCCGAGGATGTGTACCGGGCCGAGGCGGAGATTCGCTCGGCGGGCGCCGTGGTTGTGCAACTCGAAGTGCCTATGATGGCGGTACAGTGCGCCGCGGAGCTGGCCAATGATGCCGGCGTGCCGTTCATCCTGAATCCTGCCCCGGCCCAGAAGCTCTGTCCGGCGCTGCTGGCCAGGGTGGAAGTGCTCACGCCGAACGAGACGGAGGCCCAAATCCTGACCAGCGTGGAAGTCGTTGACGATGATTCGGCCCGCCAGGCCGCCGAAAGGTTGTTGAGCACTGGCGTCAAGGCGGTCATCCTGACGATGGGCGCCAAGGGGTTCCTGCTGGCGACCGGAGGCACGATGGAACTCATCCCGGCGTTGAAGGTCAAGGCGGTCGACGCGACTGCGGCGGGCGACGCCTTTACGGGTAGCCTGGCCGTAAGCCTGGCCCAGGGCCGGCCGCTCCGCGAGGCGGCCGCGTTTGCCAACCGCGTCGCCGCCTTGTGTGTGACGAAGATGGGCGCCCAGCCGTCCATGCCCACGAGAAAAGAGGTAGAGGAGTTCGCCGCATAACAGGTGTGGCTCAAGGAGAATGGAATGAATCGTGCGAAAACATGGATGTGCCGCGTGTCAGCCGTGCTGATGGTTCTGGGTCTAATCCTCGCTTGCGGCTGTCGCGAGAAAACAAGCGTGCAGGGCAATGCCAAGAAACCGACCATCGTTCTCATGATGAAGTCCCTGGCCAACGAATTCTTCAAGACCATGGAAGAGGGAGCCAGGGCCCACCACGCGCAGCATAGGGATGAGTACAGCTTGAGAGTGGTGGGCATGAAGAACGAGACGGATGTCGCCGAGCAGATCACGAACATGGAATTGATCGTCGCGCAGGGGGCGGATGCCATCGTCATTGCGCCCGCCGACTCCAAGGCCCTGGTCCCGGTCTGCAAGCGCGCCATGGACGCCGGCATCGTCGTAGTCAACATCGACAACAAGCTCGACGAAGGCGTGCTCCAGGACGAGGACGCGAAGATTCCCTTCGTGGGTCCTGACAACCGCAAGGGTGCGAGACTGGCCGGTGTGTATCTGGCCGGGAAGCTGCAGCCGGGCGATAAGGTCGCCATCATCGAGGGTGCCCCGAACGCCTTCAACGGCATCCAACGAAAGCTCGGCTTCGAGGACGCCATGAACGCCGCGGGCATGAGCATCGTCAGCTCCCAGACGGGCTACTGGGAGACGGACAAAGCCCTGCCGGTCGCCTCGGCGATGGTCAACGAGCACCCGGACCTCAAGGCGATCCTCTGTGCCAATGACAGCATGGCCCTTGGGGCTGTGGCGTCCGTGCACGGTGCGGGCAAGCAGGAGAGCATCCACGTGGTCGGGTTCGACAACATCGCCGCCGTGCAGCGGCTGCTCAAGGAAGGCAGAATCCTTTGCACGGTGGACCAGCATGCCGACAAGCTCGCCCTGTTCGGCATTGAATACGCCCTGGAGATGCTCAAAGGCAACGCTCAGCCCGCCGACAAGGAGACGCCCGTCGATCTGATCACTGCGGAGACGCTCCAAACGCCCGCGAAGAAATGATAATGGAGTCCATGACTGACAAGCTGCTCGTTGCGACCGGGATCGATAAGTCCTTTCCAGGCGTGCAGGCGCTGTCTGGCGTCGATTTCGAGCTTCTCGCGGGCGAGGTGCACGCCCTCGTCGGAGAGAACGGGGCGGGCAAGAGCACGCTGACCCGGATCATCGCGGGGGTGGAGACAGCCGACGCGGGGCAAATGCTCCTGGCGGGCCGGTCCTATCGGCCGAGATCGCGTACGGACGCGGAGGCCCACGGCGTCCGCATGGTCATGCAGGAGCTGAACCTGATCGGCAACCTGACCGTCGCGGAGAATATTTTCATCGAGAGGCTGCCGAGCCGGCTCGGATTCATCGACTACAACAGGCTGCATCAGGCGGCACGAGAAGTGATGGCGAAGGTTGGTTTGGAAGGGATAGACGCGGCCACGCCCGTGAGGTCGCTCGGCGTCGGCCGGCAGCAGATGGTCGAGATCGCCGCGGGATTGTCCCGGCGGTGTGGTGTGCTCGCTCTCGATGAGCCCACGGCCTCCCTGACGGATAGCGAGGTGTCCTTGCTGTTTTCCCAGATCCAACGGCTCAAGGCCGAGGGCGTCGGCATCATCTACATCTCGCACCGCATTGAAGAGGTGCTGAGCATCGCCGACCGCGTGACTATTCTGCGGGATGGCAAAGTTGTGGGGACGCATTCGAGCCGGGAGGTCGATGCGGATGCGGTGATTCGCATGATGGTCGGCCGGGACTTGCAGAGGGAGCACCTGGCCCCGTCCGGCGGGGCGGGCAAGCCGGCCCTGCGCGTCGTCGGGCTCACTCGCGGCGACAAGGTCCGGGACGTCTCTTTCGAGGCCCGTTGCGGCGAGATTCTCGGCGTCGCGGGGCTGATGGGGTCCGGCCGGACGGAAACGATGCGAGCGATCTTCGGCGCCGACCCACCCGAGTCCGGCGCAATCTACCTGCACGACAGCGATCGGCCTGCCCGCATTCGAAACCCGAGCGACGCCGTCCGCAATCGGATCGCCCTGTTGACCGAGGACCGCAAGGAGCAGGGCTTGTTTCTCACCTTGCCCGTGCGGGCGAACATCTCCATTGCCGGGCTCTGCAACGTGAGCCGGTTCGGTTGGGTCAAACTTTCCTGCGAGCGGCAGGTGGCCCGGCAGTACATCGATTCCCTCGGGATCAGGGCGTGGTCGCAGGAGCAACCCGTCAGCCAGCTCAGCGGCGGGAACCAGCAGAAGGTCGTCATCGCCAAATGGCTGTACCGCGACTGTGACATCCTCATTTTCGACGAGCCGACCCGCGGCATCGATGTCGGGGCCAAGTTCGAGATCTACCGGATGCTGGCCGAGCTCGCCGGCAGGGGCAAAGCCATTCTCTTCGTCTCCTCCGACCTCAAGGAGCTCATGGCGGTCTGCAATCGGATTCTCGTCATGTCCGCCGGCCGGGTCGCGGGGGTCTTCGAGCGGGACCGGTGGACGGAAGAGGCCATCACCGCCGCCGCGTTCAGTGGCTACATCAAGGGCTGAAGAAGGGAAGGGCCATCGCGTGGATGAAATGAGTCGAAGCAGAAGGATCAACCTCCGGGGGCTCGCCACCGATTACCTCGGCATGGCGGCGGCACTACTGCTGCTGATCGTCGTCTTTGGCGTCAAGGCCGAGAACTTCTTCAGCAAAGCGACGTTCCTGACGATCTCCAACCAGATTCCCGACGCGACCATCGCGGCCGTGGGCATGACATTCGTCCTGATTATCGCGGGCATCGACCTGTCGGTCGGCTCGGTCATGGCGCTGGCCGGGGCGGTCCTCGGCGTCGCCCTGGTCAATTGGGGTCTGCCTCTGGGGCTGGCGGTCGTCGTTTGCCTGCTCGTCGGCCTGGTCTGCGGCGCCGCCAACGGCCTGATCATCATTCGCTGGAAGCTTCCTTCGTTCATCGTCACGCTGGGCATGCTGGAGGTGGCCCGCGGTGCGGCGTACCTCGTGACGGGGTCGCGCACGATCTATGTGGGCGGCCCGATCCAGGTCGTCACGGGGACGTCCCTAGTTGGCCTGTCGCTGCCCTTCCTCCTGGCGATCCTCATCGTCATCGCCGGCCAGATCGTACTTTCCCGCACCGTTTTCGGGCGGTACCTCGTGGCCATCGGCACGAACGAGGAGGCGGTGCGGCTCTCGGGCATCGACCCTCGCCCATACAAAGTGGCGGTTTTCGTCCTCTCCGGTGTCCTCAGCGCGGCGGCCGCCGTGATCCAGACGGCCCGGATGTCCTCCGCCAATCCGAATACCGCGATCGGGTTCGAGCTGCAGGTGATCGCCGCCGTGGTCATCGGGGGGACCAGCCTGATGGGCGGCCGGGGCTCGGTCGTCAGTTCCTTCTTCGGCGTCCTGATTATCGCCGTCCTGGGGGCCGGACTGGCCCAGGTGGGGGCCCAGGAGTCCACCAAGCGTCTTATCACCGGCTGCGTCATCGTCACCGCCGTGATCCTCGACCAATATCGCCACCGCGCCCGCAAGTCACCGAAACACAGTTGACATCGCCACTTAGGGCGCGCAGGGGTCATGGCCGGGACGCGCCGGGTGGCAGCATCCGTTTTTTATCTCACAAATCTCCCGATTGCTTCTTGACAGGGCATCCCGCGCGCGCCATAATTGGGATACTAACAAGAACCCGGATGCGGAGATAAAACGATGCGTCTGGTATTAAAACAAAAGGACGGGGAAGTCAAAGAGTATCAGTTCGCTCAAGGCCCGATCCACATCGGAAGAGCCGCCGACAGTCACGTCTTGTTGCCCGACCGGGCCGTCTCCAAGAAGCATGCGATCATTGCGTGCAATGGCGAGGGCAACTGGACGGTTCAGGACCTGGACTCGGCGAACAAGACGTTCCTCAACGGTCAGGCGGTCCGCGCGGCGCCCATCAAAACCGGCGATGCGATTCGCATCACCGACTTCACGATAGAAGTCTGCGTCGAAGACAAGCCTGCGGGCGAGCACTTGGAGGAGTTCGAGGACACACTGAACCTGGAGGCGGGCCTGGCGACGCCTACGCACGAGACCGTCGTGCGCAAACCCGACGCCGGCCACGCTCCCGCGATGCGGCTGCCCGCCAGACGGCTCACCGATTTTGTGCAGGCTTGCGACATCATCTGCAAGGGAAAGAGTCTCGAGGACCTGCTCGTCGCCCTGTTGAACATCTCGCTCAAGCAGTTCAGCGCATTCCACACATGGTGCGCGTTGCGGGAGCAGCCGAGCGGTCCCATGACGTACCACGCGGGCAAGCGGCGGGACGGCCACCCGGTGGAACTCACCGAGCTGAAGCTGGCCGACAAGATCAACCAGGCCGTCGAGCGGGGCCAGTCGCTGGTCATGCCGAGAGTGGCCGCCGACGTGGAGGAGAAGGAGCGCATCCGGTCCGCGCTGATTGCGGCGATCAACAGTCCGGCCGGCTGTCACGGAATCATCTACCTGGACAACGCGATGGTCCACGACCACTACACGCTCGGAGACCTCGATTATCTGATGCTCGTCGCCATCCATACGGCGACCGTGTTGCGCAGATTCATGACCTAGCCCGACCTATCGGGGATTCCCATATGCCCAGGGGGAATCCCCTGTGTTTCATGGGGGATTTCGCGCCATGACGACTTTCTCGTTCCGCCGGAGTATTCCGGGACTCTCTCCCCACCGGCTGCATATTGACTTTGCCGTATAGTCCTCGTATAATGGCGCTATCATGGAGGAGGTGAAGAAGAGGGCTCTTCATGTCCATTTTATGAACTCTGAGCTATGACTCCGGCGGGTCTGCCTTTGATGGAGGATAGAAAACTATGAGTTGGGTGAGATGGCCGATAGCGGGATTCGTTGTGATCGCATGTCTTTCTCTACCTGCGCTGGCCGAGGAGACCGCGATCGATCTTGGATCTGAGGAATTCGTCAAGGCCGCCGGGCAGGAGATCGTCGTGCCCGGCTACTCCGTGCCGTCCTTCGAGGACTGGAACGGCGATCATCTCAGCGATCTCATCGTCGGTGAAGGCGGGGGCACCATTCCCGGCAAAGTCCGTGTCTATCTGAACGTCGGGACGGAGTCCGACCCATGCTTTGTGGATTTCTTTTACGTTCAAGCGAACGGTCAAGACCTGACCTGCACGCCCGATGGCTGCTTGGGTTGTTTCCCTCGCGTCGTGTACTGGGATGAGGACAGCCGCAAGGACCTGCTCGTCGGCCTGGCGGACGGCACGGCCAAAATCTTCCTGAACGTCGCCAGCGATAACGAGCCCGCATTCGATGCCGGCGAGAGCGTCAAGGTCGGCAACGAGTCGGCCTACACGCTCGATGTCGGCAAAAGGGCGACGCCGATCATGGTTCACTGGAACGACGACGGCATGCTCGATATCGTCTCCGGCGGCCTGGGCGGCCTGATTCACGTCTATTACAACTGCGGCTGCGAGAGTTCCGTGCCGCCTCACTTTTTCTTTTCCCCACCTGACGGCGCGTTCGCGCAGGATAACGGCCGTGACCTGCTCGTGCCCTCGGGACGTTCCAGCCCCGTGGTCATGGACCTCGACGGGGACGGCAAGAAGGACCTGCTCACCGGCAACACCGACGGCATGATTCTCTTCTACAAGAACGCCGGCCTGGACTCACTCCCGGCGTTCTCCGGGTATTCCCTCGTCAAATCGAACGGCCAACCCATTGATCTGGCCGGCTCGGCGCGCAGCCGCCCGTTCGTGTGTTATTGGACCGGCGTCGGCCAGTTCGGCCCGAAGGATGGCTACTGGGACCTGCTCATCGGGTATGGGGATGGCAAGGTCCGCCTCTACCGCGGCCTGCCCGGTCGCGGCGACTTTGACGGCGACGGAAGCCTCGATGGTGACGACTTCACGTTTATCGCCAAGGCGCTGGACCAGCCGATCCCGCCGGGAGGCACTCCCGCCGACCTCAACGGCGACGGCGCCGTGGACATCCTCGACCTGCGCATTTTCGCCGACCTCTGGCTCGCCGCCAACGAGTAGTTGAAACCGGCCGGTTCTCTTGCCGCGTCACGCGGGGACACACAGGGCACGCGCCACGACGAGCCATTCCACTGCGCATGGCGCGGACTGTTCCCATAATAGCTGATTGTGGACCGCCATAGTCAATTCAAGGGCGTTCTTGGCGATTTTCACTTGCTTTTCCACCAGCTTGTCCCTATAATGGGGACATAGGTGGAGGCTATTGTGCCTTGTGAGGTGGAAATGCGATTGTCTATGGTTGCGGGGGTCTAACGATGAATTGTGCGGGGAGAATCCTAAACATTGTTTGCGCCATTGGTGCATGCGCGCTCTGGCTACTGTTCTGTATCAGTCCAGCGACAGCGGACATCACAGCCACCGGCGACATTGCTCCAGCCTACGACGACACCGATCCCTGGAACGTGACGGGCACGCCGGCCGAGGGCGTTGAAGGAGACTTGTTCATCGGCATCTCTGCGGAGGCCAGTCTCGTGATCTCGGATGGCAGCCAAGTGTACGCCAGGATGGCCCACCTTGCCTATGATCCAAGCAGCGCCGCGACGGTCACTGTCACCGGAAGCGGTTCTCTCTTGGAGTGCCAGTATGGAGTATGGGCCTTCGGCAAGACGCAACTGAACATCCTGGATGGGGGGCGTGTCGTGTCCTCGGTCGGGAATACGAGTGTCTATGGGGATCAGTCGAACACCATTGTGGTGAGCGGGCTGGGCTCGCGATGGGATATGGTGGGCGAGTTCTACGTGGGCGGAAATGACAGCGTAGTCATTTCGAATGGGGGGAGCATCAGCAACGGGTACGGATATGCACGGAGCGATTCGCCGACTATCATTGATGGAGCTGGTTCGCTCTGGGAGAATCGGGGTGAACTGACTGTCGCGGGTTCGGCGGTCACTGTGACCATTCGCAATGGGGGGCGAGTCACCAGCAGTGGCGCTCATATTGAAGCCGAAGGCGACGGTACGCCCTCCGTCATAGTGACTGGGCCGGGCTCTACGTGGCAAGTCAACCCGGGGACTTATGGGTTGCAGATCGGAGGCTTTCGGTCTGGCAGCCTGCTGATTGCTGACGGTGGACGAGTGCAGGGCGACTACGTTGGCATCGGGTCCGACTCTTCGGAGCCATCCTCAGTGACTATCAGCGGAACTGACTCCATCCTGCAGATGGCTCGTGACGTCACCCTAAGTGGTGGCAGCCGCATGGACATTACCGATGGAGGACAAGTGACGGACTCCATCGGCGCGCTATTTCCCGGATCGGGCAGCGCATGCGAGGCATACGTCACAGGAGCTGGTTCGCTCTGGGAGAACCAGCGTGAGCTGTACGTCGGGAGCAACGGCAACGCCAGCCTTGTGATCTCCGACGGTGGCCGCGTCACCAGCAATGGCGCCATTGTCAAAAGCTGGGGGAGCACGCCTGTCGTCATTGTGACGGACCCGGACTCCCGCTGGACGAATACGGGCACATTGACCCTGGGTGAAGGTGGACTTCTTTCACACTCATACTATGGAGCGGTTATCGTCAGCAACGGTGGGATGGTCGAAACCGATAACATGGTTGTCTGGTATGGGGGTGTTCTGGGAGGCGACGGGATCGTCAAGGCCGCGCAGATCGCCAATCATGGCGTCATCCGCCCGGGCACCTTCATTGATCTGGTGCAAGCTCCGACTCTGACCATAGATGGTGACCTCACAATGGAGTCGAGCAGCGTTCTGGAGACGAGGATCGCCAGTAGTAGCCCCAGCGCTATACTGTCTGTCACGGGCGATGTAGACATCACTGGCGGTACCGTAAGGGCCATCCAGGCAGAAACCATGAATGGCTTACACGAGTACGTGATTATGGAGGCAGACAGCGTATCTGGCCAATTCGAGAGGCTCGATGTTTCATGGATTGAACCGTTGGCCATGTTGCGAATTGCGGGACTCAGCTATGAGACTAATTTGGTCCGATTGACCATAGCGCCGACCCCATTCAATGATGCCGCGGTCGGCCAGACGCGGAATCAGCGGGCACTTGGGGCCGCACTCCAGACTATTGCCAATGCCGGCCCCATACCCGTTACGTCGCTCCTGCAACAGTTGCCGACCCTCGATGGCGTGCGGGTTGCCTACGACCAGTTGTCTGGTCAGAGCCGGCCACCGCTGGCGCCGATCGCGGCGATGGATTCGGCGAAGTTCCTGGGGATCGTCTCCAATCGTCTCCAGGGAGCGCGCGGGATTGTGGCCGACAGCCTGAACAGTCTGAGCGACTTCCCGCTGCTGGCGATGGCTTTGCCTGACGATCCTGTGGGCACGCCACTGGCTTCCGACGTTGGTTTGGACGGCTCTCTCTCAGAGAGAGACTTGAGGCGACGCTCCGACGGCCAGGACTGGGGAGTCTGGGGGAAGCTGTACGGGCTCTATGGCGACAGGGAAACTGAGAACGGCACTCCCGGCTACTCGTACAATGTCTTCGGTCAAAGCTTCGGGTTCGATTTGCAGTTCGACGAGAAATTCATCGGCGGCGTCACCGGCGGCTACTCGAACGGACAGGTCGATTATGACCATCTGGCCGACACCGCGGACATAGACGCCACGCACGCGGGTCTGTATGGCAGCTATAGCGCCGACGGGTGGTACCTCAGTGGCGTGGCGACATATTCCTGGCTCAATTTCGACACGCGGCGAGTGGTTGACTTGACGGGCGAGCGGCACGAAGGCAGCTTCGATGGGCATGAGTGGAGCGGCTATCTCGAAGCCGGTTTGGACTGGCAGCCCGCGGCGAGCTGGCTCGTGCAGCCATCGGCCGGATTGCAGGCGACGTACCTGCATCTCGACGAATACACGGAGACCGGCCCTTCCAGCGCCCTCGTCTACAAGGACCAGGACTACGAATCGTACAGGACCTCCCTGGGCGCCAAGGTGACGAGGGAACTGATCCTGGGGCCGCACGGCCGTGCCGCGGTCGTCCAGGCGCGGGCCCATTGGGTACACGAGTTCGGCGATGTAACCTCCAGCGTCGATGCCCGGTTTGAGGATGTCCCCTCCGTCTGGTTCACGGTCAGCGACGAGGAAGTGTCCCGCGACAGCATCCTGCTGGGAGCAGGGACCGGCATCAGGCTGACCCGGAGGCTGCGGGCGTTCGTGGATTACGATGCAAGCCTCAACCCCGACAACACGGCTCAGGTAATCAGCGGCGCCGTAGAGTACCGATGGTAGAGGTGGCGGCATCCGCGGGAGCAAAAAGAGAAGGAACCGGTCGCGCGACCGGTTCCCTGGAGTACGCCGTATGCTCGATTGCCCTGGAAAGGCAGGACCTACCTGGCTACGAACGCCGACGGAAGGACACGCCTAGATCACTTCGAACCAGATGGTCATGCTCGTGCCGTCTGCGAGCGTGACTGTGACCGGCCGCCATCCGACAAGCGCGTCGGCCGCAATCGTGATCTGGACGGTCAGCGACGTATCGGAGGTCACCGTTACGGAATCGACCGTGATTCCCGCGCCGAAGTCAACCGCGGGCGCCACATCGTTCGCCGACCCGTTGAAGTCCAGGTTTGCGCCGGTGATCGCAACACTCATGGGCATGCCCAGACTGCCCTGGTACGGAGTGATGCTCGCCAGGTGCGGAATGCTCAGCGGATCGGGAGCCTGGGTTGGGACACCTTCGTAGAATCGCAGTTGCGCGATTCGGACCCCGTTGTTGTCGTAGGACCACAGGTAATCCTGCAGCAGGTCGGAGAACAGCGGAATCCTCTGGTACGTCCATTCCCCCGCATCGTAAATCCATGCGTAGATGTAGAGCAACGCCGCGCTGACGTTCGCGAACTTCATCGAGCCGCTCTCTCGCACCGCGACCACCTTCAAATCGGACACAACTTCGCCGATATCCGAGTCCGTGGCGGACGTGGCCATCCTGATCTTGCCGCCGGGCTTGCCCAGCACGCGAAGATACACGGAATACTCCGTGACGCCGTCGTTGTCCGGATCGTGATTGGGAAGCTGGAACTTGGCGGAGCCGTCAGTGCCGTCCTCCTTTTCCCTGACTCTTCTCAATTCTTCACTGCTATCAAAAAGTATCGAATTTCGGACCCGCCGGTCAAAATGGGATCGAAAAATTTTCTGTGTGGGGCCTCTGGGATGTACAGACAAGATACGATAGGTCCACACATCACCGGCCCGTGCGATCATGAGCCCTGGCGTGCATTGTAGATGAGTCCGCCGGCGTGGGCGTACTGGCGGAGCACGGCCCGGGCCTCCTCGCGCAGCACGTCGCGGACCACGTCGATGCCGCGCTTGCGCAGCTCGCCGATCCAGTCCGCGGGCTTGGCTCCCTCGTCGAATCCGATCTCGCAGGCATCCTCGCCGCGCGCTGCGCACACGACTCGCCGGACGCCCGACCACGGGATCGCGCCCAGGCACATGGCGCACGGCTCGGCGCTGGTCACCAGCTCATACATGGCCGAGCCGCTGCCAAGATCGTAATGTCCCACAGCCTGCTGCGCCATCGCGATGGCGAGCATCTCCGCGTGGGCAATGGAGCAATTCGATGCCTCCACGCGATTGACGCCGACGCCCACGACCCGCCCGCTGTCCGCCTCGAACACCGCCGCCCCAAACGGCCCGCCCGTTCGTCGCTCCACGTTCGCCCGTGACAGCCCAATCACAAACCGCATCCGCGACTCGACGGTAGATAGCCCCTCGCCCCGCTCCGCGACCATCGCCTCGATCCATTCCGGCAGTCTGATTTCAATCGTCCTCATCCACAACCTCATTCCTCGGCTCAGGTTTGGCTCTTTCTTCTTGTCTCTTTACGCCATCATGGTAAGTCCTCGCTGCCCAACAGGCAAGCAAACACAGTTTTTGCCAGATTCCCCTTCGCCCGCCGTTACTTTCCCTGTAGTAGATGCCTATAATAGAGGGACTGGGCATATTCAGTATACGCAGGAGGAAACTGGACATGAGACAGAGAGGACTGCTGTACGTGATCGTGATCCTCGTGCTTCTCGCCGGCGGGTGCAGGGATCGATCAGAGGAGAAGAACATCGCATTGATGGAGGCGGCAAGTGCGGGCGATGTCAAGGAGGCCACGAAGCTCATTCGCATGGGCGCCGATGTCAACGCTAGGAATCACAGCGGCTGCACCCCGGTGGATGTGGCCATGTCGAATAACCGTGCAGACATGGTAAAGCGGCTCGTTGATGCCGGAGCGGATGTCGATCTTCGTGTGGCTGCCTACCTCGGAGATGCCGAAGCCGCCAGGAAACTCATCAAGGCGGGTGAGCCCGTCAATGGACCGGGCGGCTATGGTGATACTCCGTTGCACTTTGCCGCTATGCGAGGCAATGTGACGGTGGCTGGAATCCTCATAGCGGGCGGAGCTGACGTTGACGCGAATGATCGATATTGGGATCAGACGCCGCTGCATCTTGCTGCAGCGCGCGGGCATAAAGACATAGTTGAGTTGCTCATTGCCAAAGGCGCACCCGTGGACAATAAGGACGGTGCAGCCATGACGCCCCTGCATCGTGCGGTTGCATCCGGTGACAAGGAGACTATAGAGTCTCTCATCAAGCACGGTGCGAACGTCAGTGAGCAGACAATGAATGGTGGATCGCCATTGCACATGGCAATACATCGAGGCGACAGGGAACTCGTCGAGTTGCTTGTCAGGAGAGGCGCCGACACCAATCTGGACGTCGAGTATGATGGAATGCCTCTGGTGACAGCATTCTCACACGGTGGGAAGGAATTGGCTGAATGGCTCATTGCGCAGGGTGCGAATGTGAATGCAAAGGGCAAGGACGGCCATACACTGTTGTACGAAGTGTGCAGGCTCGACGACAGAGGTGGATCGACGTGCAGGAGCGCCATTGAGACTCTTCTGGCTCATGGGGCTGCCATCCGGGAGGACAAGGATGGGGCTATCGCTGTACTATCGTTTGCAGCAGGACATGATTTCAATGATTTGGCAGAGAAAATCCTCGCGGCCGGTGCTGCATTGGATGGAAGTGGAAATGGCGGTGCTGTGCTGCTGGAGACTCTTACCCGTGGAAATCGGGAGCTCGCTAAATCACTGATTCAGCACGGCGCCAACATCGATGCGAGGGATGACAAGAGAGACTCTCCCTTGCACCATGCGGTTCGTGCGGCAGACGCTGAGTTGGTGGTTCTGCTCCTGGACCGTGGGGCAGATATCGGCGCAAGAAATCGAAACGGCGACACACCTTTGCATGTGGTGGGAGGGACAGACAAGCCGCAGGTGGCAGAATTGCTGATCGCCAATGGGGCCGATGTGAACGCGAAGAACATGTCCGGTAGTACGCCGCTGCATTGTGCGGCCAGAGGAAATGGGGAACTGGTTGAACTGCTCCTGAACAATGGGGCTGCTATCGACGCGAAGGACAATCACGGCCGAACACCGTTGCACGAGGCGGCGAGGAGTTGCGTCGAGGCCGTCAAGATCCTCCTGGCGTGGGGTGCCGACACGCAAGTGAAGGATGAGGGGGGACAGACGCCAATGAACAAGGCGGTCCTTCGCCAACAGAGTGACATTATACAACTGCTTGAGGCGCACCGTACAAGCCCACAAGGACGGCGGGAACGCGCTGCTGTGCCCCGTGACTCTAACGCCGGCCCAGACTCTGTTGAAGATCTTGGTGAAGTGGTCCGTGCCAAGCCATCGCAGATGCCACCCATTACGCCCTTACCGGAAGGCGCTGCTCGGCGCGATGCGCGGGGATTCGTGCAGGACAACACCGCGTTTGCCTTCGAGCTCTACAGGCAGTTGTCGTCACCAGAAAGCAACCTGTTCTTCTCGCCGTACAGTATCTCGACGGCTTTGGCAATGGTCTATGGCGGGGCCAAAGGCAATACGGCGGCGGAAATGGCACGGGTGATGCGCTTCTCCTTGGATCAGGAGAAGCTCCATCGTGCGTTTGCCGAGTCGCAGGCGGAGTTGAACAAGGTCCAGCAGGCGGGCAACGTCAGGCTCAGTGTCGCCAATTCCTTGTGGCCCCAAGAGGGTTACAGCTTTCTTCCCGAATACCTGTCCTTGGTGGAAACGTACTACGGAACGCGGATTACGCCCGTGGATTTCAAGGGCAATCGCACAGGTGTGTGCGCGACGATCAACCGATGGGTTGAAGAGAAGACGGAGAATAGAATTCGCGACCTATTGCAGCCGGGTGCGCTGGCTGATCCCATCTTCCTTGTGCTGGTGAATGCCATTTACTTCAAAGGCAAGTGGGAGCATGAGTTCGCCCAGGATGATACACGAGACGGTCCCTTCTATCTCACGCCGGGCCAGTCTGTCCAGGTGCCGCTTATGCAGCAGAAGGAGTGGTTCCGGTACGCCCAGACGGAATCTCTGCAAATCCTCGAACTGCCGTATCGCGGCAGAGAGCTCTCCATGCTCATCCTCCTGCCGAACAGGGTCGATGGATATAAGGAGCTTGAACAGAACCTGACCCCGGAAAGCCTCGATGCGTGGTGTGGCGATCTCGCCGCCCGAGAACTTGAGGTCTATCTGCCCAAGTTTCGGATGGAGCTTACGTTTCAATTGGGCCAGACGCTCGATGCGATGGGAATGCACGATGCATTTGCGTTTCAGAAAGCGAATTTCGCAGGGATGGATGGTCGGATGGACTGGCTATTCATCGGGGGCGTGATCCACAAGGCGTATGTCGATGTCAACGAAGAGGGTACGGAGGCCGCCGCAGCGACAGCGGTGGGAATGATGGGCGGGATGCCGGTCCCGCCGCCGGTGTTCCGGGTGGATCATCCGTTTGTGTTCCTGATCCGGGAGCACCGGACTGGAAGCATCCTGTTCATGGGGCGAGTGACCGATCCGAGCTGACGAATGCGACATGATGTCGCTTGTACAACACAAAGCTGAAAGGAGTGGCTATGACACGCACATACCAGATGATCGTTGCGATTGTGGTGGCGGTGCTGGCGGCGGTGGTTTGGGCGGGGGTGAAGGAGCCGGGGCGGGGGGCGGCGCGGTGGGAGTACGGCATCTTCCGGGGCGAGGGGGTGTGGACCTGGTATGGGCTCGGCGAGGCGGTGGACAACGCCGACAGGCAGGAATTCGCAGGCAAGATCGGGGCGAAATACTCACAGCAAGATACGGAGTTGGAGGCGAATGTGCTCAACAGCCTGGCTGCACGGGGCTGGGAAATCGTCGCGACGCCGGAGAAGAACAAGTATGTGCTCCGGCGGCCGAGGTAGGCCGCGAATGAAGGCTCATCCACGTGAGCGTTGACATCGGGGACGGTCTGCCCTATGATGCCACGGCCATGGTCTTGCTCGTAGTGACGCCGTGAGGCGTTTCCTGTGATGCCCTTACGGGCACACTACAAACAGTGAGTCATGCAATCGAGTGCCACGCACGGCGCGTCAGGCACAATGGTTTGAGGGACTGGGATGGGCAAGGACAAGATTACCGTGGTTGGGGCCGGGAACGTGGGGGCGACGACGGCGTATATCGCCGCGACGCGACGGCTGGGCGAGATCGTTCTGCTGGATATCGTCAAGGGCCTGCCGGACGGCAAGGCGCTCGATATGGCCGAGGCCAGCCCGATCTACCTGTCGCAGCAGGACATTGTCGGCACGATGGACTGGTCAGCGACCGCCGGCAGCGACGTGGTCATCATCACCAGCGGCGTGCCGCGAAAGCCGGGCATGAGCCGCGACGACCTGCTCGCCACGAACGCCCGGATTGTGCGGGACGTCAGCCAAAGGGTTGCCGAGTATTCGCCTAACGCGTTTGTGATCGTCGTATGCAACCCGCTCGATGCGATGGTCCACGTGGCCGCCAAGGTCACCGGCTTTCCCACGCACCGCGTGATGGGAATGGCGGGCGCCTTGGATTCGGCCCGCTTCAGCTACTTCCTCGCGGCCGAGCTGGGCGTCAGCGTCGAGGACGTCACGTGCGTCCTGATGGGCGGCCACGGCGACGACATGGTCCCCTTGCCCCGCTTCACCAGCGTCAGTGGAATCCCGATCACCCAACTCCTCAAATCGGACCGGATCGACGCGCTGATCGACCGCGCCCGCAAGGGCGGCATCGAGATCGTCAATCTCCTGGGCTACAGCGCCTACTACGCTCCGGCCGCCGGCGCGGTGAAAATGGCCGAGGCGATCCTGCGCGACACGAAAAATATCATCTGCTGCTGCGCCTACTGCGACCGACAATACGACGCGGGCGGGTACTTCGTCGGCGTGCCCGCCGTGCTCGGCAAAGCCGGCGTCGAGCGAATTATCGAGCTCAATCTCAACGACTCCGAGAAGAAGCAGTTCTCCGTATCGCTCGGCCACGTCAAAGAGCTCGTGACCCAGGTAGACAGACTCCTGTAGGTCGTTTATCGTGGCGAGGGCTTCCAGCCCTTGCGTCGCGAGGCCATTCCCTGCCTTCGCGGGGACAGGCTTTGGCCTCGCTTGCCACGAGTATTTCCTTGCGCCGAAGTGCAAGGGCAAGATGCCCTCGCCACGGATGGCGAACGAGGACGTTCGCCCTACACCAGAAACAGGACGACGAAGTACACAATCATCAGGGCCAGTCCCAGCGGGATACCAAAGTAGGCCCATTCTCTGCTCTTGATTCCGAGTTTGCCGGCACAAATGATGTTGGGGATATTGCCCGGGATCAGCATGCCGCCGGCGATCAGCAGGCCCATCAGGACGCTTTGGATCTGCTTGAGAGACATTTTGGGTGAGAGTTCCGCGGCCGTAAGAGTGGCGTTGTCCAGAATGGCGGAAATCATATTGATCCAGTAGAGGGCCGCGGTAGGGAGATGGATGATGTAGGCGTCGATGAGCGGCTGGAAGCCGGTGCCCAGAAGCACGAGGGCCATGACGAACACGTACACCTTGCCCGCACGGATGAAAACGTCGGCGAGGCTCTCCAGCTTGCTCTCGCTGATGGACTCCGCGTAGGTGACTTCCTTGCCCCGGAGGAACATCGCCGTGACTCCCAGGACCAACACTCCGGGGATAATCAGGACCCAGAGCGTGTGGAACAGGAACCAGAACCCGGCGTGATAGGGCTCGTCTGCCAGCTTAGTGACGGCAATGGTGGCCAGGGGTTCTCCCACGGGCGTCAGCGCTGCGCCGAGGCCGATGGAGAAACAGGTGACGATTACCAGCCGGGCCTCGATCTTCTTGTCCAGACGCAGGCCGGTGATGATCTCCGCCAGCACGAGGGACGCGATGATGGCCGTGATCACGCTGGAGAAAAGCCCCAGCAAAACCACGACCAGAAACAGGAAGATTCTCTGGCCGACCGCCCGCTCAATGCCCATCACATGCCGGCGAATCGTGTCTCGGAAGATGCGAAAGAGGAACCCTGCCACGAGCACCGCTTCGACGATGGGATGTTTGAGACGGATCGGATCCAAGAGAGCATCGACCACCAGGTGCCCGCTCCACTGGTTGGAGATCGTCACGGCCAGAACGCCCATGACGAACAGAAACGCCTCAAGCTGCTTTTCCACCTTGTGCACGAGAAAAGGCAGCGTCAGGACCAACACGATGATCGCCGCCAACCCGCCCGTCACCAAATGCTCATTCATAAACTGCTGACTCCAGGTCCAGAGATCGAAAGGCCGTAAGTCTATCGCGGCAAGCAGCTCTGTCAAGTACGTGAGGCCCGAGACCGCCGTTATAGGAAAACAGTGGGCCGGGGGCACTCAGCCTGACAAGGTGATTACCGGTGTTGTGCGTTCAAGGCTTACGATGGGTGGCAGCGGCAAGCGCCAGCTTGCCGATGGCGCTTGTGCAGGTCCCAAGACCATCGGCAAGCTCCGCGGGCTCCGCTTGCCGCTGCCACCCTTTGCTCTTCACTTTGACGGGGGTGGGGACACCCCACCGTGTCACGCATACTACAGGTTTACTGGCCGGATCGGGTCAACCATTGAGGGTCCAGCCCTGGCGGTACTTGCGGCTGAGCAGGGCGTTGGCCTCGTCGCTGTTCGTGACGCGGCCGGCCACCGGGTCGTAGTCCAGCTTCTTGCCGACGCGATAGGCCACCAGGCCCAGCAGCATCATCTCGATCATCGTGCCGCCGTAATCGAAATCGCACGAGGTCTTGAGATTGCCCTTGCAGGCGTTGGTCCATTCCTTCTGGAAGTGCCCCACCGGCGGCAGGATCTTGTCCTTCTCACGGCGACTGTAGTAGCTCATGTCCGCGTCGTCGCCGAAGGGCAGGACGATCCGAGAATCGAAATCGGCGATCAGGTAGCCCTTGGAGCCCTTGAACATCGCGCCGTGCCCGATCTTCTTCAAATCGACATACTCCCTCGGCGATCTCGGCATAGCGCCGCCCTGGTACCAGCCGACGCGGACGGCGGGCCGCCAGTCGTTGGCCGGCAGGTCGAAATGGCTTTCCATCTCGACCGGCGTGACCTCCGGGTTGAACGCATCGCCATTGGCCTCGGCGGTCGTCGGCAGGCCGTAGCCGATCGCGTCCCACACGATGTCCATCGTGTGACTGCCCATGTCCCCGATCTGCCCGCTGCCGAAGTCCCAGTACATGTTCCATTGTAGACAGTTGGCGCCCGGGCCGCCGGTGAAGTAGCCCGGATTGTACGGGTGCATGGGCGAGGGGCCGATCCACAGATCGTAGTGCAGGTGCGCCGGCGGGTCGCCTGCGGCGGCCGGGTAGCCTTTGCGGCGAATCTGGCGGTTGCCCCAGGCGTAGGCGTCGCTGACCACGCCAATCGCTCCGTCGCGGATCAGCTCCTGCACGCGGTTGAAGTTCGGATGCGCGTGACGCTGCATCCCGACCTGCGTCGCCAGCTTGTTCCTCTTCTTGAGCCAGTTGGCGCGGACGATGCGGGCCTCCTCCACGCAGTTGGCCAGCGGCTTTTCGCAGTACACGTGCATGTCGCGGTTCAAGGCCCAGTTGGCGACGAATGCGTGCGTGAAGTCCGTCGTGCAACAGACCACGGCGTCGATGCCCTTCTGGTCGAGGCACTTACGCCAATCGACGTACGTCTTGGCGTTCGGGAATCGCTTGGCGCCGAACGCCAGGTGCTCTTCGTTCACGTCACACAGGGCGACCACGTTCTCGCTCGACAGGGCGTCGAAATGGGCCTCGCCCCGGCCCCAGGTCCCGATCAGGGCCACGTTGAGCTTGTTGCTGGGGGCGTTGGCGCCGCTGAGCACACCGCTGGGCAGGATGAGCCATCCGGCCCCGGTCGCTGCGGTCTTGAGAAAGTCACGTCGTTTCATGCGGTCTTCTCCTTCTGGCTGCGGTTCTCTCGTCGATAACAAACCCATCGCCGGACCACCTCCGGCCGACAGCAGTCTATGTCCCCCCGTCCCCCAAAGCAAGCCCACCCCCGGAAATTGGCTTTGTTTCGCACCGCCGGGTCCGCCACCATGTGGCCCAGCCGCCCTCGGCTGGGATCACCCCCGGGGGCGGGGGTGCTACGCCAGATTGGCTTTGTTTCACACAACCATCCGCGCTCCCGACTTTGCCCCAGATGCCCCATCCCTCCCAAATTTGGCTTTGTTTCGCACGATCCGCCGCAGCATTGCTTGCCGCCTGCTCTCTCGAGATTGGCTTTGTTTCGCGCAATCGCCGTCCTCAAATTGGCTTTGTTTCACACAGAACACCGTGGCGAGGCCACAGGGGCGAGCGACGAGGGAACGGCCCACCCCGCCCCTCGGCCCGGAGGCCCCAGCCCCACCGAATTGGCTTTGTTTCGCAGACTGCCTATGCTTGTCATTGAACATGCGCCACGGCGCGCTCCCATCCTTCATTCCGCACTCCGCAATCGGAGGGCCCTTGGCCCATGAATTGGCTTTGTTTCTTGCAACCGTCCGTCCCCAAATTGGCTTTGTTTCGCACAACCGCCCCCGCTCGTAGTGACGCCGTAAGGCGTTCCCCGTGATTCCTTCACAGGCCCACTACAAGCTCGATGGCACAAATTGGCTTTGTTTTTCGCAGACGCCAGTCCGTATCTCTTCCTCATAACTCTTTGTCTGGCCGGCAGTTACCGTCAATCTCTCCTCCTGCAAATTGGCTTTGTTTGTACAATACGTCCTCCGCCCCAGGTCGGCGGCTGTTGAAGATTGGCTTTGTTTCACTCCCTGGTCGGTCAACGAATTGGCTTTGTTTCGCACAGCAGACCCTCTGCCCCCCGCCGGAGGGCTCGTCAAGTTGGCTTTGTTTCGCATAAGCGACTCTGCTCGTAGTGACGCCGTAAGGCGTTTCCCTGATGCCCTCATGGGCACACTACGAACCTGGAGGCCAAAATTGGCTTTGTTTCGCACGGGCGGGAGGTAGCAGGCTCTCGGCAATAATCCGCAATCCGCAATCCCCAATCCGCAATCGTTTTGCCAATTGGCTTTGTTTCGCAAAATCAATTCATCCGCCTCCAGTGAACTGGATTCCCTGGCTGTCTCGTCGTTCCGCCAGCCCGGACGAATGTGTATGTTGCCGGCCATAACTGTACACTCCGGATTGACCGTCTTACCATCCGCTATTCAGTTGCTTCAATATCATACAACTATCGGTGTTTTCTGTCAAGTGAAATCCTGCCAATGCACAGATTTTCGCCGGTCACTAAACCCTTATTTGACACGGATTTACACGAGATCTCACGGATTCTCATGTCACTCCCGCGAAGGGTCCGACGAGGCCTCCGGCCGCAACCAGATTCACGCACGCAGAGACGCGGAGGCGCAGAGAAAGGCGGGATGAAACATGTTCTAAACTCTGCGTCCCTGCGTCTCTGCGCGAAATATAACCCCTTAGCTTGCCTCGACTTATGCTACCGCTCTGCAAGGAAGCGAGACTGAACAAGTAGTGGCAGAAAGACTGGCACGAAGGACACTGATTTTGGTGGTTGACGCGGCGTGTGCTTGCGGGTAGGCTAGTGACGGTACCGGTGGGACATACGTGCGTTGGACGACCGCCAGCCGCAGTTCTTGCCGTCACACGTCTGTCCCGAGCCGGTTACCGCAAACAATGTGACACGAGGTGCGAGCGATGCCAGAGGATTTCAAATACGACGTATTCTCAAGCCACGGCTCCAACGAGAAGCTCGTGGTATGCCCCATCGCCGAGACGTCGCAGAGGGACGTACTTCTTGACTCTGCCTTCGGATTTCGGGCTTCAGGATTCGGATTCCCACTTCTGGCGGTCTGCCTGTCGGCCAATGCCTTTGGCTCGGACTGGGCGCAGTTGGAGTGCGGCGCGTTCCGCTTGCGTGACCCGCTGAAGAAAGACCGCCGCGTCATCCCTCTGCGGCTCGACGACGCGCCCACTAAAAGCTCCCTGGTGCAATTCCTTTCCATCAACTGGTGCCCCGCAGATCGTGAGGAGGAGTGTCCAGATCGCCACTTCATGGCACGTAAAAGTGCCTTGGTTTCGGAGAAGCGCCTATGACCAGCGTATTCATAAGTCACAGTTGGAGTGACAAACCTTTGGCTCGAAAGATCGGGCAAACCCTCCGGCGATTTGGCGTGCGAGTATGGCTAGATGAAGCCGAGATAAAGTTAGGCGATTCTCTCATCGAGAAAATCCGGAAAGGCATTGACACTGTTGAATTCGTAATCGCCCTTCTCTCGAAAAGGGCTGTGGAGTCGGAGTGGGTTAAGAGAGAGCTTGAAGTCGCGATGAGTCAGGAAATTGAAGGCAAACGCGTGAAAGTCTTGCCCATCTTGGCGGAGCCTTGCTCTCTTCCCGGATTCCTGAAGGGCAAACTTTACGCCGATATGTCCAGTGCGTGAAGTTTTCGACTCGCCCTTCCAGTGCTGCTCGACAGGGTGGGAGTGGCACAGAAACTGATCGACGAGGTTCGTGCCGGAACGAATCTTGACAAGGTGACCAGAACCTCGGAACGGGTGACTCAGCTCACCGCAATACTAGAATCGCCCGATTCGCATGCAAAGTACCTCGCGCTGAAAGAAATCAACGCGTATTCAGAGAAAGAGGCTCTTGTAGATGAGAGATTGTTGAAGGCCTTGACATCCCTGACAAAACCCTCCGAACCTGTGCATATTCGGTTAGAGGCTATTCGGATCATTGGGGGTCTGCAAGATTCGAATTTTGCTTACATCCTAGAAGACTTGGCTAGGGATCGCGACGGTTTCGTTGCCGCCAAGGCAATTCATTCTTTAACGAACATAGAGTCGTCCGCCAGCACCCCCTTCCTTCTGGAACTGTTTCAAGGGACTATTGACCCTCGTCTCAAGAATGCCTGTTTGGACTTCTTCGCGAGGGTTGCCGCAGATAGCGATGCTGAGGCGTTAAGTGTGATAGCAACTATTGAAAAGCACATTACGAGGAGCGATGCCGATCTTGGAGCCGAGTTGCGCATGGCTCGGATTGTAGCCAGGCAATGGGGCGGAGACCGAGATCAAATCGTCGATGCGCTTTTGCAGCAGCTGTCCTCGCCTTCCTCGAACGTCCGCACAGAGGTCTTGAATCAGATGAAAGAACATGGCGAAATGTTTGTGTGGAGACCCGAGGTTCGACGGCGCTTAATAGAGTCTCTCAGACGCGTATTTCAGAAGGCGAAGGGGACGGAACTTGCGAATGCGTGGGTCGTGGGCCTCTTTTGGTTTCAGTTCAACCGACAAGAGGTATGGTCAAGCATACTGAGAGCCGACGCAGAGGCCATTGAGGCATTTTTCTCAGAAATGGAAATGTATAAATTGGAACGTGTCTTTGACCAACCGGCGGACGTGGAGCAACTCGCGAAATTGGTGCAGATGGTGGACGGAGCCCGTCGCACAGAGATTCTAGACGTCTTAGCAGAACTCCCTTCGGAGACTGTTTTGAGAACCATGGCCAAGTTCAAATACGAACCGAAGAAATGGAGGGCTGAGCTTGTGCTAAGAACTTTTGTTGAACTGGGAAAGTGGAGTGAAAAGCTGAATGGCCTTTTCGAGGTTGCGCTGAGAAACTGTGGTGACGATGAAGATGCGCTGGCTATTTCACTTCTGGCAAAGCACGCATGCGGTAAGGTTACTACCAATACGCTCATAAAGGACTTCCCGAGAAAAGGGCTGAATGGATTCCGAATAGAGCGTTATCAATTGCGAAAGTACCTTGAGAAGATAAAGACGACAACGACAGGCAGTCAGAGGCAGCAGTTGAGTCGCTTACTTCAAACTGTCGCAGAAGAAGAGGAGTGATTCTCACTTGAGCAACGCGCCGATTAGGTGTGAGCCGCAGCCAGATCGAAGCCCTCAAGAAGGAGCGCGTTTATCGCAATAGCCTCAAGGCAAGCGCCAAGACGAATCTGGGGGGAATCGGGGGACACTATAGAATGGCGGTCCGTTAAGCTGCTCGAACCCCTTTTGTCACGTTTTTTGCAGATCGGTCGCTCGAATGGCCGAAGTTACGCATAAGGACGAATTCTCTGCGGTTTTCGCGGTCAGAGCAAGAACCGGCGATGTGAACGGATGCGACCATCGTCATAGATGTTTTCTACCCCCAAATCCCTTAACGGACCGCCATTCGGGACACTATACTTATTTCGGAACCGAAATAGGTAACCTGTCCCCGGAAATAACCGTGGAGTCCATACGAGAGACCATGACAACGTAGTCTGCACATGTCACAACATCGAACACGAACAGGAAGGGTTTGGAGAAAGCGGCAAAGGTGAAGTGCAATGGCAAAGAACCAAAGCCATGATAAGTGGATGGCTCAGCAGTTTAAGAATCTGAAGACACGATACCGCGATGCTCTTCTTCATGCGTCGTTCATTGAGGGCGTTGTCTTCAACAAGAGTAAGAGCACGCGGCGTGGCTTATATCATGCCATTCTATGGCTCCACATTCACAAGAAAATCACGGCTGAGGAGCGGGACGCCTTCAATGAGGTCAGGAACGCAAGAAACACGTTGGTTCACGATATTGTCAAGAAAGAAGCTTCACAGAGGCAGATAGACCAGTGGCTTAAAGACCTGATGAATAAGGTACTGAAGGCATATCGGATGAGTACGTTCCTGAATGACGAACTCTTCAAGAAGTATAATATACCGCGGAATGATCTGACCAAGCAGAGTCCAACGGAATAGTGTGTCCGTTTGTAGAAACGAGAACATGGCCGTTGAAAGGGCGCGGGAGGGACAGACCTCATCTTTCTTGTGGGAGCGAGGGATGATGTCTTCGTTTTCGGCTATTGATGGACGGTGAAGTCGGCGGATGGGAGAAGGGAGATTGCCGCGCTTCGCTCCTAAGAAACTACCTCGCCGGAGCGGAGATCGACCATGGCATAGCCCATTTGTTTGACGCGTTTTACGAGCATCTGGAGCGTTCGCTGCTGGTACTGGTTTTCATAGGCTTGTTGCCCTTGATCTACGTACTTCATGCCGTACTTGAGCACGCGATAAATCAGAATGGCCAATTTGTGAGCTGTCGCCGTG
>Ga0214473_10001811_pt1 | contig 27377 bp, 30 predicted proteins | sample RVTome_7_FD_203509 | JGI IMG/M metagenome (GOLD analysis project Ga0214473, IMG submission 203509) | Soil microbial communities from uranium-contaminated site in the Upper Colorado River Basin, Wyoming, United States - RVT98D197 | ecosystem: Environmental > Terrestrial > Soil > Contaminated >...
GAACTGAAGGGTCAAGTGTGGCGTGTGGGACTTATGGGAATGAATTCATGTGAGAAGAATGTGATTTTCGCCTTAAGTGCACTTGAGGTTGCGCTAAGACTAGAAGGACATCCGCTAAAGTGCGGATCAGCTGTCAATGCAGCTATTGACTTCTATCAAGCGCACTAGATACAAATTGTTTATAGTCGAATGATAACAATGTGAGAGGCAGAGATTCATGGGTCAAACAATGAGTGAGATGATACTTGGAAGAAAGATTGGCAGGAGCGTAACTTCTGGAGAGATACTAGTCACTGATGTTGACTATGTTTTTGCGCACGACGCAAGTGGACCTTTAACATTAAATCAGCTTGAAACGTTGTCAATAGAAAAACCAATTCACCCTGAAAGAACTATCCTGATATTAGATCACGCAGTTCCTAGTCCAAACAAGGAAACAGCTAACAATCAGCAGTTGCTTAGAAAATGGGCACGAAAAACTGGTAGCAGATTATCTGAAGCAGGTGAAGGCATATGCCACCAGATTCTTGCTGAAGATTATGCTAGCCCTGGTCAAATAATTCTAGGAACAGATTCTCACACAGTGACTGCGGGCGCGATAGGGGCTTTCGCAACAGGTATGGGGGCTACTGACATTGCAGTGGCAATGGGTTTAGGAAAAACCTGGCTTAGAGTACCTGAAACAATTAAGATAGAAGTTGAAGGTATGTTACTAAAAGGGGTTTATGCCAAAGATTTGATTTTAAGTATAATCGGTTTAATCGGCTCTGAAGGAGCCAATTACAAAGCACTTGAATACACTGGGGGCACAATATCAAACATGCGTGTAGATGAGAGATTAACTTTGTCTAACATGGCTATAGAAGCGGGTGCAAAAGTCGGCTTAGTGCCAACTGACGAATCCACAAGAATGTATCTTCAATCAAGAGGGAGAGAAAATCAGTTCCAGAAGATAACCCCAGATGATGACGCAGAATACGAAGACGTGAAGGAAATTGAAGCAGGTAAGATCGAACCAACAATAGCTTTACCAGATGACGTTGACAAAGTTAAACCAGTTAGAGAGGTAACTGGAACTGAGATTCAGGAAGTATTCATAGGCAGCTGCACAAATGGAAGAATACAGGATCTACATATAGCAGCTAGAATAATGAAGGGAAAACATGTGAATTCTGGCTTAAGGCTCATAGTGACACCTGCCTCACGCGAGACATTAATAACAGGATTACAAGATGGAACTATCCAAACGTTGATTCAAGCAGGCGCTTCAGTAACGCCTCCTGGATGCGGAGTATGTTTCGGAGCTCTGGGTGGTGTTCCAGCTGACGGAGAGAATATACTAACAACTTCAAACAGGAATTTCAAAGGAAGAACCGGAAATCCTTTGGCAAAAACATATCTCGCATCACCTGCTACAGCAGCAGTTACAGCTTTAACTGGAGTCGTAACAGACCCGAGGGATTACATATGAAGATCCATGGAAAAACTTGGAAATTTGGAGATTCCATAACGACAGACCATATTTGCCCTGGAAGATATTTTCATCTTAGAACAAATCTTCCTGAGCTTGCGAAACACACCTTAGAAGACGCAAGATCTGATTATGCACCTAATGTTAAGAAAGGCGACATCATAGTAGCAGGCAGAAACTTTGGAATGGGGTCCAGTCGAGAACACGCACCGGTCGTAATTAAACTATCAGGAGCGAGCGCTGTTTTGGCAAAATCTTTTGCAAGAATTTTTTATCGCAATTCGATTAATATTGGATTACCAGTAATTATTTGCGATACCGATAAAATAGAAGATGGAGACACCATCACAATAGATTTTGAAACAGGTAAGATTGTAAATGAAACCAACGGACTGATACTTAATTTTCCACCAATACCACCAGTTATGATGAAAATACTCTCTGAAGGCGGACTTGTAGATTACATAAGAAAACACGATGGTTTGAAGATTTAGTCAAACAGAATTATCAAGCATAGACTTTCTGACAATGATATTTGGTAATCTATCAAAGTCGAATCTCACAAAAACCATTAAGATACGATGCCTGTTAGACCAACAAAGTTTTGTGAATTAACGGGAACATGTGAAGAATTGATTAGTGGAAAAAATGTTTAAAGGTAATGATTGAAGAATATCACATACTCCATTCGTAAACAATGCCGCCTAATACTTATTCAAATGATTAGTGTTTAGAAAATGGAAAACATAAGAACTTCATTTATTTCGTTTTATGCAGATAGTATGATTGTTGATTAACGTGTAAAGAGTAAGTTGCTTAAATGATAAAAATGATTATTGAGCAATGTAATTATTTAAGTGATAGTGAACAGCTTGTGGTCAAAAGAAATGAATATAGGTTCAAATTTGAAGGAGTGGTTTATACCACAGGATAAGGAGTTTTTTACACTCCTTGAGGAACAATCAAAGTTAATACTTGATGGAGCTAAGAAGCTTCGTGAGCTTTTTCTTGATTATAAAGATGTTGACGTTAAACGAAAAGAAATTAAGGAAATTGAACATCGCGGAGATGAAATAGTTCATGAGATTCAGAATCGACTTGTAAGCACATTCATAACACCAATAGATAGAGAAGATATTCAGAGATTAGCTTCTCTTTATGACGACGTTCTTGACCATATTTATACCGTAACGAATAAACTCTATTTCTACGGTATTAATGAAGTAACTCACCCAATGATACTCTTTGCAGAAGTTATTCTTAATTCAGTTACTGAGTTAAACGCGGCATTTCTATCAATGCGTAAACTTGATAAAAAAGAAATTGAATACCGAAATATTCAAGTTCATTTTCTTGAAAACGAAGCGGATGAGCTCTTGAACCAATCCGTATCAGAACTCTTCAATCAGAACAACATAATATCAATAATTAAGTACAAAGAAATCTACGAAGACCTTGAAAGACTAACTGATGTATGCGAAGATGTTACAAATCTACTTAGAGATATAGTATTGAAACACAGCTAAAATGACTTCATGACCATTGACTCTAACGAATTAAGAAATGAGTCTAAATAGGCGATTCAATTGATTTTTGAACCCCTAATAATACTAATCATACTAGTAGCGTTTGCATTCGATTTCTTCAATGGAATGCACGATTCAGCTAATTCGATAGCGACAGTAGTTTCAACAAGAGTATTATCACCCATAAAGGCAGTCGGAATGGCGGCAATGTTTAATTTCATTGCACTCTTTGTCTTTGAACCTAAAGTTGCAAACACGATAGGTAAAGGAATCGTGAATCCCGCTATAATAACACCAATTGTAATATTGGCAGCGTTATTAGGTGCAATCTCATGGATACTAATAACATGGTTTTTCGGTCTTCCAATAAGCTCTTCACACACCCTTATCGGGGGGTTGATAGGAGCAGCAATTGTCAAGTCCGGTTTTGAATCAATTGCTATTGGCCCATTTAGCAACATTTTAGCATTCATAGTGATATCACCACTTGCAGGAACAGTTACTGCATTCATCGTCATGTCGCTAATAATAAAAATATTTAGAAAAAGGAGCTTAACTTCGACAACCCAATACTTTAGGCGTTTTCAGCTTTTTTCAGCTGCACTCTACAGTCTAAGTCACGGAGGAAATGACGCGCAAAAAACAATGGGTATAGTAGCTGTGCTATTATTCAGTGCGGGCTACTTGGGTCCAGAATTCTATGTACCTTTTTGGGTAGCTATGATGGCACATCTAGCTATAGCTTTAGGAACATTGACTGGTGGTTGGAGGATAGTTCACACAATGGGAGGCAAAATAACAAAACTTGACCCTATGCACGGTTTCGCCGCTGAAACTTCTGGAGCAACCATAGTTATTGGATCAACATTGTTAGGTATTCCAGTAAGCACTACTCATGTGATTGCAGGATCAATAATAGGTGTTGGAGCAACGAGAAGACTTTCAGCAGTAAGATGGGGTGTAGCTAGAAGAATAATGTGGACCTGGATAATTACGATCCCAGCTGCAGCGGTTTTTTCAGCACTAGTATACCTGATACTTGTTCAACTAGCATGATCAGAGTAGAATTCAGAATCAAGTATTTTTCTAGAAACAATTTATCATTAGTATTATTTGCATGATTCTTATCCATTACATCTTAACCTTAATGATGTTATTTATCAACAATTATCCAACATTTAACTTGAACAATTTTGTCAACGCATAACAAGATCATAATAAAAGAATGAAAAACATAATACTATATGACTACTAAAAAAAGTGACGATAATAACGATTATAAATGATAATAATTAAGATAATATTCGCACCTTTTCAAATATTACTATTTTACCGAATCATTATCTTAGATATTTATTGAAGATTGAATAAAGCTAGGTTTATGTGTTGTTCTTTCCATAGGTGAACTATGAGTCTCAAAGAATCGGGAAGAGGGACGGTAAGTAAGTTATATGATGAAGCTAATATTGTTTCGCCGGAATTACCGATTTCTAAGGTTGCAGGTATTCTGCGTGAGAAAGGAGTTTATGAGGTTTTTACGCAAATAGGAGATAGGGTAGGAATGATATCAACACGTGATATTCTAAAAATAAGCAATACTACAAAAAGAATGGTTTCATCCACAGTTAGATACGTTCCAAAAATAAGTCTGAATGAAACCGTTGAGAATGCAGCAAGAATTATGGAGCAATATCGTTTTAGAGCTTTGCCAATAGTGGAAAATAAGAAAATCGTGGGTCAGATAAACGCCCTCTCCATCATCAAGTCTCTAGATAGGGGTTTCCTTAGTAAAATTAATGTTAACCAGATTATGACAAGTAATCCAATACTCATGGATCCACAAGATTCCACCAATAAGGCTAGGCACATGATGATTAGACGTAGAATCGACCATATACCGATAGTTGAAGGCGCTAATATTAGAGGCATTGTAACATCCAGCGATATTGTGTTTAGGATGCTACCCATAGATAATGTGGGAAAAGGCGATTTAAGTGAAGATGAACAAATAAGGCTAGATTTTCCTTTGATACGAATCTCCAATTCTAGCCCTATTACGTGCAATATTGACGAAAATCTTGATAGCGTATTTGATAATATCAGTAAGAACAGATCTACATATTCTTTAGTGACTTTATGGAATGAAATAAACGGTATCGTTACTTACAGAGATTTCTTGAAGTTGATTGAGTCAGAGAAGAGCAACCTAGAGATTCCGGCGTACTTAATCGGATTACCTGAAGACCCCTTTGAAGCTGAAGCCACTAGTGATAAGTTCAATAAAACCGTCAACGGGTTAAGAAAAGCATTCCCACATATTATGGAGGTCAGATCAATAATCAAGACAAAATCGATAAGAAGTGATCGAAGACGATACGAGGTAAAATTACTAATCTATTCACCTAATCAGAATTACGTCTTTTCAGAAGAGGGCTACGACCTGCCTTCCCTTTATGATGTCTTAGCCAATAAGGTGAAGAGACTTATGACTAGGAAAAATAGAATAATCAAACCAACCAAACGTAGGAGTGAAGAATAGGTTTTATCTAGATAGTAAACGCTTGAAAACACCACGAATATGTCTAATAATGGGCTGCGTCGAGCTCTGCTTTTTGATGAATAGGTTCTTTATAATTAAAATATTACCATCAGAAATAATCCAAACATGACTACTAGAATTCAAACCTGCCGTGTTCAATAGATTCGGCGGAATATTCATAACGCCTTTCTTACTAATGCGAATCCTTGAACTGGGATATGACATATCTCAAATCTAACTTCTAGATGCCGCATATATTCTTTTTAGAAGAGGGTACTTCGCCAACCTCTAACAAAGAAATACGCTGCTTCCTGATTGTAATCAAGCCCGAATCGTTTCTTGAAAAATCTTAATATGTTCAAAATATCTCTATCTAGAAGAGAATCTGAGTTTAGATGGTGTCTATCAACAACCTGAGGCCAATCTATAAGCGAAATATCTTTCCCATTGAAAAGAATATTGAATTCACTTAGGTCCCCGTTGATAAGTCCACATTGGGTATAGGCTATTTTTATGTTTGTCAATATAGTTTCTAGAAGACTCTTTGGATCTTCTAATTGTGAAACATCAGCTAGCTTAACACCTTCAATTCTCGTCATTAGAATAGCGTGTCTTTCACGGGAGATCACTTGAGGCACAGATACTTTATGATCTAGAAGAGTCGACATTGCTTGGAATTCTTTTTTGGCTGCCTGAATACTCATTTGAATCCATCGGCGAGTTGAAGCAATGTTTGAATAATTTCGTGCCCTTTTTATGTTTCTAAAGCTAATTCGACCTATTCGATAAAACTTTATTGCATATTCAGTGCCATTTTCAGAGATGGCTTCATAGACATCAGCCTCTTTTCCCACACCTATTACTTTACCAATTGCGGATATTTGCTGTTTATGTGCAAACGCTTTAATCGATATAGAATCGAGCCCCGAATTTAGCAACATGTATCCTTGTTCTTTACGCGTAACTAAGCCTTTTTTTTCAAGGTTTCCTAAACGATAGTTTACCTCATCTTTATGAAGACTTGTCAATTTAGAGATTTTATCGGAGAAAACCCATTCCTTAAACAGAGTCTCGCTTTCAATAGCGTGCAGTATTGTCCAGTCTTGTTCCTCAAGTTCCTTTACTATCAAAGCAGGATTAGCCTTCAATAACTTCACAAGCTCCATCAAATTTCATATTAATTTATTTTCAAATACCTTGTGGCGGCTTTCCCCTTCCCAGTTATTGAGTAATAAGTTCTTTCAGGTCTTCCACCAACTTCGTAAACTCTTGACCGCCTAACTAAATTCATATTTTCAAGTTCTTTTAAATGCTGATAAATCACAGGTATCTTTACGGATATTTGGAAAAGATCGACCAGGTCTTTTCTAATCTTATACCCATACACATCGTCTTTAAAGAGAATTTGTAATATTCTTAGTTTTGTTTCACCTAAGTGTGTTGTCAAGTATCTATCGTCATATTTCCGCACTATCGTTCTGACATGTCTTGATTTCAATAATTGACGTGATGTAATAGGATTTTTAAGACCGGCACCGGTTAAAACGCAAACTACTTCTTCATCTTGCTCTATTAATCCTGTATCAAGCATTTTTTTAAGACCAGCTATCGAGGAGGCTGCAGAAGGTTCTGCAAATACGCCTTCACTTTTTGCTAAAAGACTAGTAGCATCGAGAATTTCATTATCGTTTACTGTTATACAAGTTCCCCCTGAAGATTTTATTGCGTTTAGTGCCAATTCACCGGCTAAAGGAACCTCTATACCTATGTCGAGTGCGATAGTATCGCCTTTTCCAGATCTATAAACAGTATCTCCGCCATTATTGAATGCATCAACTATCGGTGAAACTGCCGATGTCTGGATACCGGTTAATTTCGTATTAATGTTATTTATAAGTCCAAGATGAAAAAATTCATTTAATGCTTTCCATATCATAGAGATTAATATGCCATTGCCCATTGGAACGATTATTCTATCTGGAGATTTCCAGCCCATTTGCTCAATCATCTCGTAGCCAATTGTTTTTTGTCCTTCCATAAAATACGGGTTTGTTGGAGAGACTATAAAGTGAGTTTTATTATACGTTTCAGATATAGAAATAGCTGTTGAGTAATCTTTTGATAATTCCACTTTTGCGCCAAAAGCTATCATTTGGTAAAGTTTTCCCGGATCAAGAATTTTTGGTATAAAAATTATTGCTTCAAGTCCTGCTTTTGCAGCGTAAGCTGAGATAGAAGCGCCTAGATTGCCTGTTGCGCCGCAACAAACGGCTCTAGCGCCAGTTTCCAGTGCCCTTGAAATAACAACGGTGCTTCCACGATCTAAGAAAGAAGCTGTAGGATTAGTAGTTTCATCTTTTAACAATAGTTTCTTTATTTTTAGATGTGATTGCAATCTTTGACATTCATGAAGATGAGTTCCGCCTTCTCCAAGTGAAATCACAGTTGATCCTTCTTTGAGAGGTAATAATTCGAAGTATTTCCATACACTTGGAACTCGACGCTTGAAAGTGTTGAAATCGATATTATTGAGTTTACTATAATCATAATTAAGTGATAGAACACTATTGCATCTTTCACATGATGTTCTAAAAGGATCTTCAGGGTATTCTTCGTTGCATTTGCTGCACTTAACGCTAAAAGGTGGCGAGTTAATATGTGGATTATGCATTTTCTTACCTATATATAGGCTATAAGTTAAATATTATTTAATAAAGATTTTAGAAAAGGGCGACAAATTGAAGATTAATAGTAGAACAATCGCAACCATGTCAGTTTTTACAGCGTTTGTAGCAGTTGCGACAATGGCTATCAGCGCTTATACTTCGACAACAGGAGGATATTTTAACGTTGGGGAAATAATGGTTTACACTACAGCGCTTCTAATGGGGCCAGTAGTTGGTGGTTTTGCTGGAGGAGTTGGTTCAATGCTTGCAGATATTGCTTTAGGATACGTGGTTTTCGCACCAGGCACCCTTATAATTAAAGGCGTAGAAGGATTCATAGTTGGGTATATGGGCAACTATGTATTGAAAACTAGGAATAAAAGAAGAATTAACATGTTATCAATTATAGTGGGAGTCACACTCGCTTTAATTATCTGGTTGGGAGGAACTGCTTATTTTACTGGAAACACGGAGTTAACTCTTGGGATAGCACCCTTCGTAACAATCATATCTATTTCTATTCCAGATATATTCTGGGTAATTATTGCAATAACTTCTTTCATAGTAATAACTGCAGTGACATTATCACTTGATTCACAGATAGGATGGGTAACTCTCGCGGTCCTTATTGGAGGAATGGAGATGATTCTAGGGTACTATATTTACGAAACATTAGTACTGGGACAAACGCTAGCTGTCGTCGAAATACTAATAAATATTGGACAAGTAATAATTGGTTTAGTAGTGTCAATTCCGCTCACAAGAAGTATAAGAAGAATAATGCCTAAGACAGATAAATAATTGAAAAGAAAAAGAAAATGTTACCAAAGGAGGATTAAGATTTGAAACTTCCTTATGGGAAAGTTTCCATAGACATACTAAGGAAGTATGTCCTAAATTCAAAAGGCTACAGTTCTGAAGATGTTATTATTGGACCAAGTATCGGAGTAGACTTCGCAGTCATTAAGCTAGATGGAAAATACCTAATCGTTTCATCAGATCCAATTACTGGAGTAGAAGATGAAATAGGATTATACGCGGTGAATATAAGTGCAAATGATGTAGCTACGAGTGGAAATAGGCCTCAATTTCTCAGTACAGTAGTTCTTCTTCCTGAAGGATGCGAAGAGAAGAAAATAAAGAAGATTATCAATCAGATTGATGAAACGGCTAAAAGTCTTAGAATAACAATAGTAGGAGGACATACAGAAGTAACACCTGGACTAAAACATACGATTGTAGCAACAACAGCTTTCAGTATATCGGAAAAATATGTAACTGCGAGAGATGCGAAAGAAGGTGATATTATCATTATGACCAAGACCGCCGGAATTGAAGGCACTTCAATCCTTGCAAAAGAATTTGAAGACAAACTGAATATTAGCAAAAGAATGATTCAAAAAGCTTCGAATATGAGTAAACTCATTAGCATAGTCGAAGATGCGACGACCTTGTTTAATACCGGAGAAGTTCACGCTATGCATGATCCAACTGAAGGCGGAGTCATTGGTGGGATTTATGAAATGTCTTTAGCTTCTAACATAGGTTTCAAGATTAATTCTAAAGAAATCCCGATATCTGAGGAAACATCGAATATTTGCAATATTCTTGGAATCGACCCCACTAGGATAATCAGCTCTGGAGCGCTATTGGCATCTGTCGACCCAAATGGGGTTAAAGTTGTACTAGATGAGTTAGAAAGACACAATATTATTGGTACAGCTATTGGAACTTTCGGAGGAAGAAGACGAGAAATAGTAAGATCTGATGGATCAATAGAATCTGCGCGATCTATTAATGTTGATGAAATATGGCAGTTCTATTAATGTTAACGTATTCTACTTGTTTGTATATTTCTTTCAATCGCAGCTGATATTAGCCCTTCGAAAACTGGTTCAGGTTTACCCGGTCTACTAATGAACTCTGGATGGTACTGAACAGCCATATAGAATGGGTGAGTAGGTAACTCTAGAATCTCAATCCGTTTTCCACTGTCACTACTGCCAGAGAAAGTCAGTCCACTATCTTTGAATATTTTCAAATATCGCTGGTTGAATTCATATCTGTGACGGTGCCTTTCCCTGATATGAAGTTGACCATATAATTTGTTAGCCAGTGTATTATCGACAACATCTATCTGACAACCTCCAAGCCTCATTGTTGCACCTATATCTTTTACATTTTTTTGCGTTGGAAGGAGGTCTATTACAGGGTGCTTAGTGTCAGGGTCTAATTCGGTTGAGTTTGCACCTTTGAGACTACATGAGTTTCGAGCAAAAGATACGATTGCAAGTTGAAAACCAAAGCACAAACCTAGGTATGGAATATTGTTTTCACGAACGTAGTTGGCTGCAAGAATCTTACCTTCGCTGCCCCGTTTTCCAAAGCCACCTGGAATAATCACAGCGTCGTACTTCAAGAGGTTTCTAATAGATTCGGGAGAAGTTTCGTAAAGCTCTGAATCCACCCAATCAATCTTCAGAGAATGACCACTTTTAGCGACTGCATGCAATATTGCTTCATTCACGCTAACATAACTATCGGATAATGACACGTATTTTCCAACCATTGCGATTTTCAGTTTGCTTGATTTTATGGTAAATGATTTGACAATTGTTGGCCAAGAACCCCAAGCGATCTTCCTACTACCTAGACCTAAATGATCACATATAGGCTTCACAATACCTTCTAATTCAAACATTTGGGGAACTGAATAGATTGATTCTGTGTCAGGATTTGAAATAACGTTTCTTGATGGTACATTTGCAAAAAGCGATATTTTCTCCTTAGATGCTTTTGAAAGTGATAAGCTACTTCGAACTACAATAATATCTGGTTGAATACCAATTCTTCTGAGCTCTTGGACACTGTGCTGTGTAGGTTTTGTTTTTTGCTCTCCAACAGAGTCTAACATTGGGGCTAAAGTAACGTGAATGAATAAAGTGTTGTCAAGCCCTTCTTGAATTCTCATTTGTCGAAAAGATTCAAGAAACGGAAGACTTTCAATGTCTCCAACGGTTCCGCCACATTCAACGATTAGTATATCGACATCACTTTTCCCAGCAATATCTTTAAGTCGGTTTTTTATTGCATCCGTAATGTGAGGAATAATCTGGACACAATGCCCAAGATAGTCACCCCGTCTTTCACGATTAATTACTTCTAGATAGATCTGACCAGTAGTTATGTTATTTTCGCGTGGGATGTTCAATTCCAGAAAACGTTCATATGTTCCAATGTCCATATCAGTTTCACCACCATCATCGGTGACAAAGACCTCTCCATGGATTAGGGGGTTCATCGTTCCCGCATCGACATTGATATATGGGTCTATCTTCGCACATGTTACTTTTAAGCCCGTGTTTTGAAGAATCTTAGATATTGAAGATACAGTAACACCTTTGCCGAGACCTGACATTACTCCTCCAACAACAAAGATGTATTTTCTAATTTTGGAGATGGGCATAAAAAAAATGTCAGTTTGAGGCTTAATAATCTTTCCCATTGAATATGGAAGCCGGTCTAGGTATATTATTTTTATAAAAGACAGAATGACCTATATCTGTGGAGTCTAGGGCATTTTCACCGGCACATATTACAGGGTTTGTAAGTGCTTATTTGTACATGAATGATCCTTTAATGTCAGGGTCAAAAGGAGTAGGCTTTTCGATAATTGAAGGCGTAACTACGAACGTTCAATTAACAGATGCAGAGAATAACGAAGTAGTAATCAAGATAAATGGAATACCTAGAAAAGATGCAGTGGTTTCGGAATATGTTGTAAATAGATTCATAGTTAAAACAAGAATGCGTTGCCATGTTCTTGTTGAACATTTGACAGACTTGCCCATAGGAGTCGGCTTTGGAACAAGTGGGGCTGCAGCTCTAAGCTTAGCCTTAGCGATGAATGATGTACTTGGATTAGGTTTATCTAATACTGAAGCAGCTAAGGAAGCACATATCGCTGAAGTTGTTTGCAAAACAGGTTTGGGAACCGTTTTGGCCGAGCTTCATGGGGGTTTTGAAGCGAGATTAGAACCTGGAGCCCCAGGTTTGGGAAAAATCGTGCAAATTCCTTTTAAGGATGATTATCAAGTTGTGGTTTTAACATTTGGCCCTTTATCAACTGAATCTATGTTAGAATGGATGAAGATGAATAAATCTGTTTTTTCATTTGGAGAAGAATTGTTAAATATTTTTATTCAGAATCAATCGGTTGAAAACTTCCTTTTACTTTCAAATAGATTTACAAATAAACTAGGTATCAGTTCCAGAGTTCAAGATGTCTTGAATGATGCTGGTAAAGCTGGTTTCACTTGTGGGGTAGCAATGTTTGGTGAAACCGTTTTTTCATTGGTTAAACCTGAAGAAGTTGATAAATTGAAAAGAGTATTTATGAAGTTCAAAGATAATAGCTTAAGGATATTGACAACTCGGATTGATAAGAAGGGAGCAAGGTTGTTGTAAAGATTTTGAAAATACCATCATCCCATCCACGTGCGGAATCGCTTAGGATAAGAGAAATTCTAAAAAAGGGTTTTGATGAAGGAATAGTTATCGCACAGGGATTGATAGCACAAGGCAGAGGAGAAACTTTTGACTATCTAATTGGAGAGAGGACGACACCAATAGCCATATCATCAATAAGGGCAGCTGCAGCCTATCTTCTTATTGCAAAAAGGCCTGTTATTTCAGTAAATGGAAATATTGCTGTCCTATCGCCCAAAGAAATTGTAGAGCTTGCTAATTCAATAGGAGGAAAGATTGAAGTTAACCTATTCCACCGTTCAGCAAAAAGAGAATTGTTGATAAAAAAAAGGTTGCTGATAAACGGTGCAAAGGATGTACTTGGAGTAGGGAATTCGGCTTCTGCAAACCTCTCAGGCTTTGAAAGTCATCGTAGAAAAGTTGATCCTAGAGGAATATTAGTTGCTGACACTGTTCTAGTACCTTTAGAAGATGGTGATAGAACTCTAAATCTGCGAAAAGTTGGTAAACTAGTTATTGCAATAGATCTTAATCCGCTCTCTCGAACTGCTCAAACAGCAACTGTAACAATTGTGGACAACGTTGTAAGAGCTATGCCTTTACTGGTAAAAGAGACAAATTCTTTAAAGAATGAGTCAATAGATAAACTTGAAAGAATAGTGAAAGAATTTGATAATAAGTCCAATCTACAGAAATGTATAAGTCATATCTCAAAGAGGCTTGTTCAGATATCTGCGTCAAATGGTGTTTTGAAATGAAGGGAAAAATAAACATATCAGAAATAAGAAGTATGAAACAGTTAGGGAAAAGAATAACATGCATAACATCATATGATTACGTCACTGCATCACTTGCAGAGAAAGCCAACATAGACCTCATACTTGTTGGCGATTCGGCAAGCATGGTGGTTCTTGGTTATGAGACAACTATACCAATAACTGTAGAGGAGATGATTATCTTCACTAAAGCTGTTACTAGAGGAAATAAGAAGTCCCTAATTGTTGGCGATATGCCTTTCATGTCTTATCAGGCTAGTGATGAAGACGCAGTAAGAAACGCTGGACGATTCGTAAAGGAGGGAGGCGTAGACGCAGTTAAGATAGAGGGTGGAATGAGAATGAAAAACAGAGTGGAAGCAATGATACGTGCTGGGATACCGGTTATGGGTCATATTGGCCTGACACCCCAAACTTCAACTCTATGGAGTGGATATAGAGTCCAAGGAAAAACAATTGACGATGGAGAAGTATTGTTGAGAGATGCAAAGGCGCTTGAAGAAGCTGGAGTATTTGCAATTGTACTTGAAATGATAACCAGTGAAGTTGCCAAGATGATAACTGACAACGTGGATATACCCACCATAGGCATAGGCTCAGGACCTCTATGCGATGGACAGATAGTGGTTTTGCATGATATCCTAGGACTTTACGATAAGTTTTCACCCAAGTTCATAAAGAAGTACGCGAATATGTCTGAAATCATACTAAAAGCTCTTGAGTCTTATCGTGATGATGTTACCAACGGCAATTTTCCAGGCGAAGAACATACGTTCCACATGACTGAACATGATAGTAAGCCAAAAATTGTGAAAAAATGAGGAAGATAAATGAAAATAAGAAGAAGAAGAATAACAGATTCATTATAAAACTGATATGATAATTGTTAGCGCACTATACTTATTAATTACCAATTTCTAGAATTGGTAAAATGGCTCATGAAGAATGAAGTTTCTTTTAACAGGTAATATGAATGGTCTTCATTAAGAAGATAGAAGCACGTGGTTTCAAATCGTATGGTAACAATGTTTTTTCAATAAAATTTGACCAATCTTTTACAGCAATTACAGGACCCAATGGTTCAGGAAAATCCAACATCATAGATTCAATCGTATTCTGCATAGGTCAAAATAGTCCCAAGAAACTCAGAGTAGATAGATTAACATCGTTGATTTACGATGGAGGATCAAGTGCTAAACGCCCACAATCCGTGCGAGTTTCGGTTTCTTTTGACAATACTGCGAGAAGGATACCTGTTGATGCAGACACTGTTACAGTAACTAGAGAACTCACCCAGAATAGTGAAAATTATTACCTACTTAATGGAAAACAAGTGAATAGGACCTCAATAATGGAGATGCTAGAGCTTGCACTAATCACGCCAGAAGGCTTGAACATTGTTCCTCAAGGATTAATCACTCGCCTATCAGAGCTAGTGCCTGACGAAAAAAGGGACTTGATAGAAGAAGTAATAGGAGTTGCTCAATTTGATGAGAAGAAGATCAGGGCCATAGAGCAACTTAGGGATGCAGATACTAGACTCCAAGTTGCGCTTGCAAGAATAGAAGAGATGAAGAATAGAGTAGATGAGCTTGAATGTGAAAGAAATGATCAATTAAGATTAAAGATGCTTGAAGATGAAATAAGATGGCTCAAAGCTGTATTAACATCACGAAATATCTATAACACCAAGAGAAGAATAATTGATGAAAAGAGATTTCTTGACTCATATAAAGAGAGTTACGATAAACTAACCAAAGACATGGATGAAATGGATAAACTGTTATCCAAGTCAGAAATTGAGCGGAAAGAGTTTGTATCAAACTTCGTAGATGATGCAGGTGGTCAAAGAGTAGAGCTTGAGCTTGCGATTGGAAGAATAGAAAGCGAAATATCTATATTGAAAGAGGAAACATCATCTTCGCAGACTCTAATTCAAAAAATAGAGAAGTCATTGCCGTACCTAACTAATATGCGTGAGCAGAATGAAAAAGAAGTATTAAATCTAGATCAAATAATACAAGATAATGAAAAACAAGTAATTGACCTAGAAAATAATAAGAAAGAATTTGACAAAAACGTGATTAGAATTGACTCGAAACAAACACATCTTAGAACAGTTTTAGAAAACAAAAGAATTCAAAGCAAGAAACTGCAACAAAACGTTGAGTATTATGAAAAAAAGAAACTAGAATTGATACGTTTTATTGAGAATAATGAAAATAAAAAAACGCTAATTAATGATAAACTAAGTCTACTGAACGAGAAATCTCAAACCTTTCTTGAAACGTTATCTTACCAAGAAGAGCAACTAAAAAAACTAGATGAATTAGCGCAAACTGAATCTGAATCAATAAAAAATGCTAATTCATCACTTAAAGACCTTGCAGAAAGAGAAAACAAACTACAAGAGGAAGTTGCAAACGCAGTCTTTACGTTAAACAAGGCTAACGAAGTAGTAAACAGATATGAAACGGAAATATCAGTGTCTGAAAAAATAGTCGGAGAAGAACTCGCTTCAAGAAGACTTGAAGAACTTGCAAAAACTGGAGCTGTTGAAGGATATATAGGAACATTAGAAAACCTAATTTCGTTTTCGTCAGAATATGAAACACCCATACTCGCTGCTTGTAGAAGATGGATGAAGACCGCAATAGTAAGGGACGTAAAAACGATGATAAGAACAGTTGGGGTTGCAAAACGGCTAAAAATAGGTAGATTACTAATTATCCCACTTTCAGAATTAGAGGATTCTAAAAAAGTCACCTTACCCAAAGAAGAAGGGGTGATTGGAACCTTGGCAGACGTAATAAACCACGACGACAAGATGAAGAGTCTTGTTGATTTCATATTCGGCGATATTATTCTAACAAAGAATATCAAGACAGCATATATTTCCTCAACCAAGGGATTTAGAAGTGTAACAATGGGTGGAGATCTATTTGAGCCCAAACATTTTGCGTTTGAAACTGGATATATTGCGAAAATCAATGAAATAACTGATATTATGAAGGATGAGGCGTCATTAGGAATAATAAGAGAAGCACTACAGTCGCTTAGAAACACTATTTCCAAACGCAAAACAGATATGAATCGGCTGCAAGTTGAAGTTAAGAAAGTATTAGATGAAAAAACCACTCGTGAATTAATGCTTGAAAGAATAAGAACAGAGCGAAACACTATAGCAATATTGTTACATAAATACACAAGATTGAAGAAGAAAATTGAATTAAATGTTGAAACACAGAAGAAGGATATAGAGAGATTAACTCGGAGGATTACTAAGCTTGGTAATATTCAAACTATTGTTACCATTAAGGCGGAGAAGATTAAGAATAAGATTATTGAGCTTGGGATAGAAACTACTATGAATGATATAGAAATTCTTGAGAAAGAAAAAATTGATGAGAGAAGAGTCATTGAAGAATTAACGATTAAAACACGTGATTTAGTAACTCAGCTATCTAAGAATAAAGGAAATCTTGAACATAATCTTAAACCAAGTTTATTGCGTCAAGTAGAACAACTAGAGAAGTCCAGCGAGACTTTGAAACAGAAGAAGACGTTTATTGAAGAAGGGATAATAAAACTAAATGATCTTTTGGAGAAACACAAATTACTGAAACTGAAGGAAAAAGAGACTTTAGAAAAAACGAGAATGTCCAGACCTACCTTGGAAAGATATGAGACGCGAATCGAAAGAATACGGAAAAATAGGGAAGACCTAAAGAAGTCAATTGGGAACATAGATAAAGAAATCATATCAACTGTTAAGAACTTAGAAAGATTAGATGAGTCTGAAAAAAGATTACTTGGAGAGATCACATTTTATGGTTATAGTGAGCCAATAGAAGTATTTGATATGGCTGATTTACTTCTAGAGCAGTTAAGTTTAGAGTATGAAAGTCTCAAGAACAATGTAAATCTTCTTGCTGCCAGTTCGTACAAGGAGGTTTTCATGAATTACAAGAACCTTTCTGTAAGAAGAAACCAGTTAGAGTCAGAACGTAACGCAGTAGTGAAATTCATAGAGAATGTTGAATCTGAAAAGAAAAAAGTGTTTATGACTGGTTTTGAAAAAATAGATAAAGAATTGAGAGCAATATTTTCAAGAATTACAAATGGTTCAGCATGGCTTGAATTGGAAGATTCTGAAGATGTTTTTTCGAAAGGCGTGTTTCTAATGGCTCAATTTCCGAATAAACTCCCTCGCGATTCAAGTGCAGTAAGTGGAGGAGAAAAAACAGTTTCAGCTTTAGCCTTAATTCTGGCTATTCAATCAGTATATCCTTCACCGTTTTATCTATTTGATGAGATAGATGCAAATCTTGATGTAGTTAACTCGGAAAAGTTAGGAGAGTTGTTGCGGGAGAGAGCTGAAAAGTCACAAATAATAGCAGTCACGCTAAAAGATACGGTTTTGGCACGCGCACACACAATATTTGGAGCATATAGTGAAAATGGAACTTCAAAAATAATAAAATATAAACCTAACATAGATTTGGTGACTAGAAGTGGATAAAGAAAGAACCGAGTTATCCAAGCCGCCTTTAAACATCTTACTCAACCCAGAAGAAGTAAGAAATAAGAAGCCTTGGGAGATAAATATCCTGCAATTATTGCAGGTTTTCATAACTATTTTGGAAAAAATGGATTCACCAGATCTTAGACTGTGTGGCTCAGCGGCGTTGTCATCAGCCATGATTTATAGGTTAAAGGTTGAGAGCCTATTTCTCTTCGAAAAACTAATCGCAAAACACAAAGTAATTGACAGAACTGAGATTCCAAACATAATAGATATGCCATATAGGTTTGAACTCCCAACAACATCCATTGCAGATCTAGTATTTACTCTGGAAACAATTCTGCAGGAAATGCTTGAACCCAAAACTGAGAAGCCTAAGATAAGTATAATAGAGGTTGAACCAGTACTACTTGTAGATTCATATTCAGCCCAGATTCAAAATGGAATTGCCGATTTGAAGCTTCGCATAGCGAGTATTCTTAGAGAAAAAGAAAGAATACTCTTCAGCGAGTATGTTAAAGACATGGAATTAATTGGTAAGATTAGAACACTGTTGATGTTACTGTTTATCGCTAACGAGGGATTAATCAGGTTGTTACAAGAAGAAACTGATGACGATATTTTGATTGTTAACGCAGGTGAATCTCCAAGTGTCTCAGAATGATGAAATACGTGCAAGAATAGAGGCTGCGCTTTACGCAGCTGGGCGTCCATTAGAATTGAACGATTTACTAAGAGCTGCTGGGATAACTTCTAGACGAGAAGCTTTGAAGAGTGTGAGAAAGATATCTAAGAGTTTGAACGATGAGAAGTTTGTTATGCAATTGAAAACACAATATACTAACGTTGCCAGGAGATTTGCGATAAGACCTTTGATGTCGCAAGCAGTTCTTAGGACTCTTTCACACATAGCCTATTTTCAACCAATATCAGGCAGTGAACTTGCAGAAAGAAGAGGACCGCAAGCATATAATCATTTGAAAAAATTATTAGAAATGAATTTCATAGAAAATGAAAAATCAGGTAGAAATAAAATATACAGAACATCAAATATATTTTCAGAATATTTTGGGGTAAGTAATGACCCCGTGAAGATAAGACAATGGGTTGAACAGAATCCAGAAAGAATAAAACATCATTCTGCTTCAGGAAACAGAGAGGAAGAAAGAATCTAAAAAAGTTTAAAGCAGAGTAAATTTCGAATCAGGCAACTGGTAAGTCAATTTGAACAAGTCGACAATTAATCTTACAAAACAGAAAGCTACTGGAGGTAAACGTATCCAGTTTAGGAGTCGCAGAAAGTTTGAGGAAAGCAGATACGCTTCTGAAACATTAAAAGGCGAAAGGGAATTAGTTAAAAGACGTGTTAGAGGAGGCAAAATTAAGCTAGGGCTAAGGTCAATCGATTTTGCAAATGTCGTAGATCCCTCAACGAAGAAAGTTGTTAGAGCTAAAATAGTAAAAACGATCAAGAATCCGGCTAATAGAGATTATGAAAGGCGAGGTGTAATTACAAAGGGTAGTTCAATTGAGACGGACAAAGGTGCTGCGAGAGTTACGTCACGACCAGGGTGTGACGGAGTGGTTAACGCAGTTCTTCTAAAATAGTGTAACAAGATGAAAGATTACGAAAGACTCGTAATCTGGACTGATTACTTTAATTCAAGCAATAGTAGAAAGTGTGGAAGACGTGTACCTTTAAACGTGAGTGTACGCAATCCTACATTGGATGAGTTGCATGAGGCGTCAAAAAGAGCAGGTTATGAAGCTTCATGCACCAAGGCATTCTACCCAAAACATGTTTCAATAGAATCTGGTTATGTTTCAATTAAACGTACAAAGTCAAAAGTTCAAATGATCAAAGAAATATCTAGGTTGCTCTCAACAATTCGTGGTGAATCAAGAAAAGATAATAGAACTAATAAGTCCTAAATGTGTGCTAATGAGTTCTCCATGGCAGTTTTAGAAGATAACCAAGTTGAAATTAAGGAGGGAGGAACCAAGCTTTATGTCCCGAAGTCAAGTTTAGGTGTGAAGGTCCCCCCAAGAGTTCCTGTATTCTTTAATATATTTGCAGAGTTGAATCGAAATATATCGATGGGGGTGTACCGTGTTTTTGCCGATGAGAAGGAAAATAAGGTAACTTTTGCAGATTGCTTCGCAGCAACAGGAGTTAGGGGAATCAGAGCCGCTGTTGAGGTGCCAAAGTTAGAGAAAGTACATCTAAATGATGTGAATCCAGTAGCCATTGATCTTGCGAAAAGAAATGCTTCACTCAATAACGTTTCAGAGAAATGCGAGTTTTCCTCTAAGGACGTTTGCTTCTTTCTAGCTGAGCAAGTTAGTTTGAGGAATAGATTTAGCATAATCGATTTAGATCCTTACGGTTCACCTGCAGCGTATCTTGATTGTGCTTTAAGGTCTTTGAAAAACGATGGACTGCTTTCGGTGACTGCTACGGATACAGCTGTTTTATGCGGGGTCTACCCTAAGGTTGCATATAGGAAATATTATTGTCACACGCTGAGAACGGAGTATTGCCATGAGATGGGAGTTAGAATGATTTTGGGGGCAATCGCGCACAACGCTCAAAGATTAGAGCTTGGAATATTGCCTATTTTTTCGCATGTAAACAGACATTATTTCAGAGTTTATACAGCTATTAGCTCCAGTTCGGAATGTATTGAAAAAACGTTTACATCTATTAATTTCATTAAGCATTGCACAATATGCAATTATAGAGATATTGGAGATATGGATGAAATAAAATGTAAGAATTGCGGCACACCACTTAAGAATATAGGACCTCTTTGGGTGGGAAATATTCATGAAAAGAAATTTCTGATCAACTTGATTGAAGATTTCAAAAGATCATCTTTTAAAATGGGGTTGAAGATTTCAACCATGGCTCTCGAAGAGGTGGATATGCCACCAGCGTATTATAATGTAGACAACATTTCGAGTAAATTAAACGTCGCTACACCTAGTATTAGTTTGATAATTGCGGGTTTAAGAGACTCAGGTTATATTGCCTCGAGGACTGCTTTCAACTTTAAGGGAATAAAAACTGATGCACCAATATCTATTATAACTGAATTTGTAAGACAACTTAGTTCTACGTAGATTTATAATTTAGGCACACGAAAAACACTTCGCTACTTCTTCCACGGCTTGCTGGTGGTTTAGAAATAACTACTCGGCTAAAGGAACTTTGAATCCTTTTACGCATTTTTGATGTGTCTTCGCCTTCAAAGACTTTGAGAACTGATGACCCACCTTCGCGTATTAATGATGGCAAGTTTTCAACAATTGTTGAAACCATATCTATTTGTTTAAGATGATCTATCTGCCAGATACCTGAAACATCAGGAGCCATGTCTGATAGAATTACGTCAGCTTTTCTAGGAATACTATTCACAACTCTTTCCATTGTTTTTGGATCCATTACATCACCAAGTATAGTTAAGGCGTTCTCAGCGAGTGGAATTATTTGTTCCAAATCGACTCCGAACACCAAGCCTTTCGGACCAATTTTCTCTGAACATATTTGCATCCAGCCACCAGGTGCAGCACCAAAATCGACAACAATATCGCCTGGTTTGAGAATATCATATTTCTGATTTATCTGAAGAAGTTTATATGCAGCTCTACTTCTATATCCTTCTACCTTAGATAGACGACGATACAGGTCTTTCTTTGCATCATTAACGTTCAGAGGTACTCACATCATAGGAAAATGAAAACTATTTCTTAAACACGATAGTTTCTTAGAACGAACATTCTACCATATATTGTCTCAGGAGTAGGAGGTATCTTCATAGATTTTAGATAATCACGAACAGCCCATTCAGCTATACTGTGACACGTAAAAGGTGTTACCACACCATTGGATGCACACTTAGATTCATCGGGGCAAGTTATGCAAGGAGCCTGCTCAATCGACTTTATCTGTGCTGGAAGACGCAGTGGAGATAGGCGGTAAGTCCATCTTCCGCCGTCCAAGACTTTATCGCGTTTAATCATACCTCTTTTCTCAAGACGAATAGCCAATCGTGAACCGTCTCGGCTAGTGAGACTAAGTTTCTTCCAAAGTTCACTCTGCAGAACGCCTTCTTGCCCATGTTCAACAACAAGCTTGTAGACCTTTGATGTGAAATCCAGCAGCTCTTCTTCTTCTAAAATATCGTTTCCATTCTCCATTTAATCAACTTCAAGTTTCCTTTAATACTAATATATAATATTGATTCGAGATATATTTGTCTTGCGTTATATTAATAGATAATTGGGACTTATTGGGGATAAAGTATTTGTTTAATAGCATAATTATCTAGTATTTCGCGGCATCTGTTTCGAATCGTTACTTCGGTTACTTCTGCGATATCTGCGATTTCTTTTTGATGCATCTCAGAACCTAATAATACAGATGAGATGTATATGTATGCTGCAGCTAATCCAGCTGGAGACTTGCCGACTAAGAAACTACTCGAGTTGGTTTTGTTCGCAAGTTGTAAAGCAAGGCGCTCAACTTTTGGGTCAATTTTCGAGATATTAACGAGTTTTGAAATATACTTGTGAATTGGTGGTAGTGGAATGTATTCTTTTTCAACATTCTTTATTAAGATTCTATAGTATTTAGCCACAGTTCGTTTATCAAGATGCGTAGATCTTGAGATGTCTTTAAGTGTTCTACCAACTCCGCATTTTCGGCAAGCTATGTATACTGATGCGGCCGTCATTCCTGAGATTGACTTGTTCCTGGCGACTTTCAGGCGTGCTGATTCTCGATAAATACGTGCTGCAGTTTCTGAAACGTTTTTTGGAAGGTTCATCATTTGCGAAACTTCATTTATTTTAGCGAGTGAATGTGATAGGCTTCGCTCCGATGGGGAAATTCTTATCCGCCTCTGCCATTTTTGAAGATTATGGAATTGAGTTCGGGTGTCTGGTTTAAGATATTGACCCTGGGAATCTTTCATATCTGAGCTTATGTCAGTTGAAAGCCCATAATCATGAAGAGATATTGTTCTAGGTGGACCAACTCTTACTCTATTAGCTTTATCTTCAGGGTCTATGGCTTTCCATTCTGGACCAATATCCTCAATCTGCTCTAACACCACTAAACCGCATGATGGGCATAGTACTTCCCCAGCATACAGATCTCCAATAAGAATATTGCCACATGAAGGGCAATTAGATTGTAGATCACTTCTTTCCAACTAAATCTGCAGCCCTAGAATAATACAGCATCTTGCCTAAAGTGTTTTTGGCTGAAGCAGTTAATGGAACTGCGGAGATATACGGCGCTTTTACTGGGCCAAAAACTTCTATTACGTGAGCTACTTTCTGTCCTTTAGCATCATAAAGAATTACGCCTGGTTTAAGATCAACCTTTGACTTAATGATAAGGCGACCACTTCCAGCTATATGCAATGATATCCCTGCCTCAAACAATTTGTTTTTTAAAAACTTGAATCTAACTTTTAAGGGTTCTTAGTGAATTATTTTTACATATTGGTCAACGATTATGAATTTGAGAATGATTGAAAGCCTAAATAATAGCTCAATTAATCGCTGATGCGATTCTGAGATGCCACAGCTAGCTCGAATAAAACTTACAAGCACAAATCTAGGGAACCTCACACAAGTATGTGACAGCATAAAGACAATAACTGAGAAAACAGGTGTTAAAGTAAAAGGACCTCAGCCTTTACCAACAAAGAAGCTTAATGTATCAACACGTAAAGCTCCATCTGGTCAGGGGACAAATACTTATGATCATTGGGAGATGCGCGTTCATCGTCGGCTTATTGATCTGGATGCGGATGATAGAACAATGAGACAGCTTATGAGGCTCAGAGTACCTGAAGACGTGTTTATCGAAGTTAATTTATCAATGCATTAGAAAGATCAGAAAAAGCGGATCAGTTAATCGAAAACAGTGGAAATAATTTAGTTTTTTAAGAATTAGTTAATGATTAGCGCGAATAGTAATTTTATTATATGCACCGTCAGGTCTCCGTATAGCAATAAGGTAATCAATCCGGCGGTCATGAACAATAGTAGTGGTATCCCAGGGGTACCCCAAACATCCCTCGCGTTTAGAAACTCGTCACCTGTCTTGGAGAATGACAAGTCAAACCTTTTAATCTCGTCGACTGTCTTCTCCAATGAGAAATAGAATCCGTTAATATCAACATTCTTCAGCCGGCACCCCATAAACATTACAGCTGCTTTTCTCCAGCCCGCTTCACTTTCAAACCCTGAGAATAAGTGCTCACCCTTTGCTAAAGCGTAAACATTCTTAACAAAGTAATAAACTGGCAGTATTAGAACCAAAATTAAGGAATTTGTGAAGATAATAATAGGAGCGAGTTGATGAATGTATTCCGCGGGTTGATACAAGGGTAATACTAGCGATAATGTGAACAGAGCTTTGGCGTCTGCTCCACCGTAAAACCCCAAGTAGTAAAGTCCAAATGAAATTACAGTGGTTACCAAGACCGACAGAGTGATAATGAACAGGTCTGAAACCATTCCTTCAAAAACAAGTTCATACAATGATATGGAAGCTCCGATTAACGAGAAAACAATCCATGGCTTGTCGTCAACCTCTCTGCTCCGCAAGTCAGAATATGAGGTGTATACCAACATAATTAGGCTCATAGCTACTCGTATGACCAACATACCTAACAGCCACGTTCAAGATTATTCGAAAACACCGTATTCAATTAGTACCAACTATTAATATCTAGATAGGTGTGCTAATGAGTTATATTTCTTTTTTCTGTAAAAATGAAGTCTGACTCGTTTATTAATGTGTTTGGCACTTAATTATTGGAGGAACAATATCTAATCGCCAATTTTCAAGTTGATATAAAAACAGTATTACGGGAATATTAATAATAAGATGGATATTAAATCATGTAGTACAGGAAAGGTTAGTCAAGTGATTGATACATTAGTTGAGACAACAAAGCTTTCGGATAAGGGTCAAATTGTGATACCTAAGGATTTTCGAGATAAGATGGGGTTAAAACCAGGAAATAAATTCATAGTTATAGCCACTGAAGACGCGATAATACTTCAGAGAATAGATTATGTGGAGCGTAAGATGGATGTGAGTAGCATTATTAGTAAAGCTAAGGAGATAACAGAGAATCTTTCTTTGGTGGAAAAGAAATAGTTGGGGTTTTCAAAGATATGGCATTATATTTTGGGGTTTACTATGAAGATGAGTAATGTTATTTATGTCATTAATAATGTATGCGGGTTATTCGGCTTTAACCTGTTTTACAACTGAGGATCTTGTTTTCTTAAGTATCCGATAGCCGCAAATGCATTTTATTTCAGGTAGCTGAGCTAGCTGTCCAGCCGTCACTTTAGTTCCACACCTCACACATTCGAATTCAACTTCTACTTGACCGCTTTCTTCATTGCTCATAAGACCACATTCAATATTGCGATTCTAGTTGGTATTTGTGTCTTTCCGCTGATCTATTTCTTTTTGACGCCGGATAAAGATGTCTTAACGACGAACCAGAAAAACACCAATGTTTCTTTGAATGAAAGTTTGGCGTCCCCTGACAATCTAGATTTGAATGTGTATGGAACTGCTTTTATTCTTAACTTCAAGTCGTCAAAAACAAGTATGCTTTCAACTTGATAAGAGTAGCCACGGCTATTTAGTGAGTATCCTAGCAGGGATTCAACAGATTTTCTGCTCATGGCTTTGAATCCGCTCGTCGCGTCTTTCAAAGATTTACTTAGCATGATGCGAACTAAGTAATTGGCGCCGCGACTTATTAAGCGTCTGTGAAGAGGCCATCCACTTGAGCCGCCTCCTTCAACGTACCTTGACCCTACCGCTACATCGTTGCCATTCGTTATAGCTTCTACTAGGTTAGCTATGTATTCTGGTGGATGCGAGAAATCAGCATCTATCTGTACTGCGACGTCGAATTGAAGGTTTGATAAAGCGTATGTGAATCCGTCGATGTAAGCTGAGCCTAGCCCCATTTTTCCCGGGCGTTTCAAAACATGAATTCTTGAATTTGTCTTGCCTAGAGATTCCACTAGCCCGCCGGTGCCGTCTGGGCTATTATCATCTACGATTAAGATATGGTAATCGTAGTTATTCTTAATCATAGTATCTGTTAAGCTTTGAATAAGGAGAGTAATGTTGCTTGCTTCATTGTATGTTGGAGATACTAGTAGAACCTTGGTCAAAACTCTACGCCTATTGGTTCAATGTAAGCGCTTCATGTAAAGTAGTACTGATGAGCGTTAAATCGTCTTTTGTTACTTTCGGGTGGACTGGGAGCGAGAGAACATGATTGGAAGCGAAATCAGTATTATCTAGGCGGGTGTCTCCGAATCTGTTATTTTTGTAAATATCTGATTTATGAACTGGAGGATTGTAGTAAACAGCTGCCCCTACGCCTTTTGAGTGTAAGTAACTTTGTACTTCATCTCTATTCTTGTTAATCGAGACAGTGTATAGATACCAGTTTGACTTGCATCTTTCAGCTTCAGTTGGTAGAGTTAATCCGATAAACGTAGAGATTTTTTTGCTTAGATATTCTGCGTTTTCCCGTCTTGATTTTAGAAAAGTGGGGAGCTTAGACATTTGAATGTATGCGATAGCTGCCTCTATCTCCGGCATGCGCATGTTCGACCCTAAAATTCCCGAGTTGTAAGGACTTATCATGCCGTGGTTTCGAATCATCTTGACTTTTTCAGCTAACTCAGTTCTATTGGTTGCGATGAAACCTCCTTCGCCTGAAGTGATGATTTTGGAAGCGTATAGGCTGAAGCAGCCTATGTCTGACAGTGTTCCTGTTTGGAGTCCTTTGTATGTTGAACCTAATGATTGGGCTGCGTCTTCAACAATGTTCAACCCGTGTTTCTCAGCTATTTCTGTTATTTCACTCATTTCAGCTGGATACCCGTATAGGTGAACTGGGATAACAGCCTTGGTTCTCCCGGTGATCTTTTTCACTAGGTCTTTGGGGTTAATATTGTAATGATCTAGTTCAATGTCTACAAATACTGGTTTAGCGCCGGTTAATAGGACGCTGTTAGCAGTCGCGAGAAACGTGAATGAGGGAATTAAGACTTCGTCACCGGGTTTTACGCCGATAGCCAGTAGCGACGCGTAAAGCGCTGCGGTTCCTGAATTCACAGCCAGAACATGCTTAACGTTTAGAAAGGATTCTAAAGACGATTGCATTTTCTTTACGTATGTGCCTCCTTCAGAGGCAGCTGTGGTTAAGAAACCGCTGTCCATAACTTTCATAACTTCTAATTTCTCTTTTTCATCAAGTATCGAAACATTAATCGGGATCAATTAACCACCTAAATTTTTTCACGAAGTCTTTTCATTATTG
>Ga0214473_10001812_pt1 | contig 27371 bp, 27 predicted proteins | sample RVTome_7_FD_203509 | JGI IMG/M metagenome (GOLD analysis project Ga0214473, IMG submission 203509) | Soil microbial communities from uranium-contaminated site in the Upper Colorado River Basin, Wyoming, United States - RVT98D197 | ecosystem: Environmental > Terrestrial > Soil > Contaminated >...
CCTCATGGACGTGCAGATGCCCCACATGGACGGGATGGAGGCCACCCGCAAAATCCGCGATCCCGGCTCAGGGGCCATCAATCCGCACACACCTATTGTGGCCCTCACCGCGCATGCCATGGTGGGAGACAGGCAAGAATGCTTGGATGCCGGCATGGATGACTACCTAACTAAACCCATCAAGCCGGCGGAGCTGGCTGAAGCTCTGGCGCGATGGCTGCCACAAGAATCTGGACACCTATTGAAACAGGACGGGCCGGGACTCAGCCGAGCGGCTCATCCAGACGTGCCCGCGCCGCCGCCTGCCACAGAGGAGATCATCTTTGACAAGACGGTTCTTCTGGGCCTCTTCGACGGCGATCATGAGGCCGCTGCCGAGATCATCGCCGACTTCCTGGGCGATGCACCTCGGCTGATCGCGACGCTCAGGGAGGCCGTCGAGAGCGGCGACCATGCCCGTGTCAGGCGGCAGGCCCACACCCTCAAAGGGGCTTCGGCCAACGTGGGAGCCCAAGCCCTGAGGATGCTTTCCGCTCGTCTGGAGGAGTTGTCCGCAGCCGGCAGCCTGGAGACCGCGCCTGGCCTAACGCGCGACATCGAACAGAGTTTCGGCCGGCTCGCCAAGACCGTGCGGGCCCCGGCTGCGCCGCCGCGAGACTGCTGAGAGCAGAAGACGACCTGACTTACCGGAACCTGCTCAGCCGGGTCAGACAGGTGCACAGGCAAGCGGGGAGGCGTCGTCTGCTGTAGAATACGCAACCGCACGCTCTTGTGGACCGCTAGGGGCAACCAATGAAAGTTCTTGCGACCTCCCTGTCCGGGGTCCCGCTTCTCAAGGTGATCGGGGACGTGGACCACTCGACCTCTCCGGCCCTGGATCAGTCCGTCCAAGAAGCGCTCGGGCCGAACGGCATGCGCCTCTTCCTAGATCTCGCTGACTGCCCTTACTTCGATAGTGGCGGTCTTTCCGTCCTTCTTTGTACGCTCCGACAGCTGAGCGGAAAGGGTTGGCTTGGGGTCATCGCGCCCGGGCCGAATGTGCTGCGGCTGTTCGAGATTCTCGGATTGACAGTCGCCCCTGATTTCCGCGTGTTCGCTGAAACTGCAGACGCCAAGGCGGCTTTAGAGGGTTGAGACGTGAGGACCGAGGTACCTGAGCCAGAAGAGGCAGGCCCGTTCCCGATCGGTGTGGGGCGCGACGTCACGGAGCGCAAGCAGATAGAGGAATCGCTTCGCCTCACCCAGCTCTCCGTGGACCGGGCGGCGGACTTAGTCCACTGGGTCGCCTGCGACGGCCGCCTGGTCTACGCGAATGACTCCTCTTGCCGGCGATTCGGCTACTCCCACGAGGAAATTCTCACCAGGACGGTCTTCGACCTCGATCCCACCATGACTCCCGAGGGGTGGCCAGAGCACTGGCAAGAGCTCAAACGCTGCGGTTCTATGACCTTTGAGTCTGTCCACCGAACGAAAGAAGGCCAACTCTATCCTGTCGAGGTAACCCTCAATTATTTTGGGTCGGGCGGTGAGGAGTACATCGTCGCCTTCGCCCGCGACGTCACGGAGCGCAAGCAGGGCGAGGATGCGTTCAGGGAGAGCGAGGAGCGGTACCGGACACTGTTCGAGAACATGCTGGAAGGGTTCGCCTACTGCCAGATGCTCCTTGACGAGGGTGATCGCCCGGTCGACTTCGTCTATCTGGCGGTCAACCCCGCCTTCGAGTGGTTGACCGGACTAAGAGATGTGGTGGGAAGACGGGTCACCGCAATAATCCCTGGAATCAAAGAGGAGGCTCCGGAGCTGTTTGAGATTTACGGCCGGGTCGCCTCTTCGGGCAGGCCCGAGAGGTTCGAGATCGACTTCACTCCTTTGTCCAAGTGGCTGGACGTCGCCGTCTCTAGCCCGGGGACGGGCTACTTCGTCGCCGTCTTCCAAGACATAACCGAGCGCAAGTTGGCCGAAGCCGAGCGGGAGACGCTCCGCGAGAAAGAGCAGGAGCTCGCCGAGGAGCTCGCCGCGCAAAACGAGGAGCTTCGAGCGGCACAGGCGGAAACCGCCCGCCTGCTTGAGGAGCGGGGCTCTCTTGTCCGTCGGTTGCAGGAGGCGCTGCTCGACATTCCCCAGGAGCTCCCTGGAGTAAAGTTCGCCCATCTCTACCGGTCAGCCACCAGAGAAGCCCAGGTGGGCGGCGACTTCTACGACGTCTTTGAGGCCAAACAGGGCCGCATCGGCCTTCTAATCGGCGATGTGTGCGGGCATGGGGTGGAGGCCGCCCGGGTCGCTACCTTGGTAAAAGATACTGTCCATGCCTTCGCTCACCAGTTCCGCCGTCCTCACGTCGTTCTGCGCGAGGCGAACCGCCTCTTGGTGGAAAAGAGACTTCCTGGATTTGTCACCGCCTTCCTCGGCTTTCTCGACCCGGAAAGCGGAATGTTCACCTACTCATCAGCAGGCCACCCCGCTCCTTTGCTTGCCACAGATGGCCAAATCGGGCTCCTTCAGTCCATCGGCTTGCCCCTTGGTGTGTTCCCCGACGAACGCTACCGCGACACTGAAACCGAGATACAAGAAGGAAGCCTTCTCCTCCTCTATACGGACGGCGTGACCGAGGCGCGCCTGAACGGCGATATCTTCGGAGAGGAGAGGTTGGCCGAGGCCCTCGGGCGGGTGCGCGATCGGCCGCTCGAGATGCTCCCCTCCTTGCTGCTTGACGAGGCGCTCGGTTTCTCGGGAGGACGCCTTGAGGATGACGCTGCGCTGCTGGCCGTTAACTACCTGGGCAAGTTGGGCGGTAAACGGCCGAGCGGGCGGGAGCAAGCGTGACCATCGCCCTCCACGAATGTTTCGGGAACTGAGCGCCGTCGTCACCATTCGATGGGATGAGAAAGGCAACCTCTCGACAGGTAGCTTAGAGGAAACGAACTACCGAAGCGGGAGGCGACAGTGATCACATCGAGCGGTAAACAAGAACAGATGACCGTGGGACTCGACGTCAGCGATAAGAACATCCACGCCTGCTTCCTGGATCAGGGTGGCGAAGTTGCGGAGGAGAGCCGGCTGGCGGCTACGCCCGCAGCGCTCAGACGGCGGTTTTCGGGTAAAGAACGTCTTCGGATTATCCTTGAAGCTGGTCTTCACTCTCCCTGGATGAGCCGCCTTCTTTTGGATCTGGGTCACGAGGTGTACGTGGCCAACCCTCGCAAGCTGCGGGCCATCTACGAGAACGAGAGCAAGAGCGACCGGGTGGACGCCCAGTACCTAGCTCGCATCGGACGCCTGGACCCAGCGCTGCTCTATCCTCTGCGTCACCGCTCGGCTGAGACCCAAGCCGATCTGGCCGTGCTGCGTAGCCGCGCTGCCCTGGTGAGGGTGCGCGGCAACCTGGCCAACTATCTCCGGGGAGTGGTGAAATCAAGCGGAGGCCGCATCCCTCACTGCGAGACGCGCCGTCTGGCCCGCAAGGCCGAGCTTCACCTCCCCGCTGAACTCATCCCAGCCCTTGCTCCCATCCTCTCTACCATCGCCGAACTTGATCTGCGCATCGTCGCTTACGACAAGCAGATAGAGGACATGGCCAAGAAGCGCTACCCCGAGACCGAGCTTCTGCGCCAAGTGCCCGGTGTGGGCCCGATCACCGCGACCACCTTCGTCTTAACGGTGGAGGATCCCTCTCGTTTCTCCCGGGCTCGAGCCATGGGCTCCTATCTCGGCCTTCGTCCGCGACAGAGTGATTCGGGAACGCTCAAACCTCAGCTACGTATTACGAAGGCCGGCGACAAGAACCTTAGGAGCCTCCTCGTGGAGTGCGCTCATCACATCCTCGGCCGCCTGGGTCCCGATACCGATCTCAAACGTTGGGGACTGAAGCTGGCCGAACGGGGGGGCAAGAACGCCAAGAAACGCGCGGCCATCGCCGTGGCCCGCAAGCTCTCGGTGCTTCTTTTGCGCCTGTGGGTAACGGGCGAGGTCTACGAGCCCCTGCGGAACGCAAGACTGCGGGGCGAGCTTCTTGCCCCGGCCCCGTAGGCGCTGACCGGCACAGACGATAATCCCCAAGAGACAGAGCGAGCCAAAAACCGTGGTGGCGGATCAAGACTTGAGAAGCCCAGTCGGCGGCGACTGCGAACTATGCGCAGGTCCTTGGGAAGTTGGCCGGGGAAACCCGGGGCCTAGCTTCCTTAGAGACCGTCCATTCGATTGCAGCGCCCCACCTGGTCGGACCCCAACGTGCACCGGACGGCGAGAACGTCCTTCAGAGAGTGCGAATGGACGCATGGTCATGGTCTTGGATACCGCCAGGCGCAACGACCAAAGGAGAGACAGCGACCCAAGGGAGTAATGAGTGACTTGACAGAGGCTGCCTTTCTCATGGACGCGCGTAGTGTCTGCCCGCGGTTACCGCAGCTCGTTCTTCAGCCTGCCGACCCAAACAGGATCGAGACTCAGGAGGCGCGCCTTCTTGAGATTCTCGCCCAGGAGCCAGCGCACATCGGGATCGTGGGACCCGGCCCAGTGCTCCATGCGCGGCCTACCGTACTGCGGATTGCTAACGACCACCACGCTCCAGCAGTAGGCCAGCGCCTGGCGGACTACCCGGAACTCGTCCGAGCGTCGCTCTCGCGTGTCCTCCACGAGTGAGGTCACCCGATCAACAAGATCAACGGCGGCGCGGCTAGTCTCAGCAGTCTTAAGAAGCCGGGGCTCAGACACCGCGGCGATGGCCGCGCGTTGCACATATCCCCCGTCCTCGGCCCATCTGCGGACGATCTGAAACAGCAGATCGGTGTCGTGGTCGCCCACTCGCTGCAGAGCTATCGCCACCGCTTCGCGAGCCCGCCAACGGGGATCAGAGGCGTGGGCGTGAAGCTCGCTCACGAGGTCTTGGCGGCCCTCGGCCACCAGGCGACCAAAGCCCACGATGCCGCACATGGCGAGAAACTCGTCGGTGGGATGACCGCCGGAGCCGACCGTGATCCAATCCCGAAAGCGGGGCTCATCACCGACATCTGCCGCCGCTTGCATCAGCTCCAGGTTCCCGCGGGGCCCGGGCAGCCCGGAATGCTCCCGAAGGAAGGTGACCTGGTCGGAAGTTTTCTTAAGCCCGCTGGCGTAGTCGTCGCGCCGGCTCATGTCTCTTCTATGGACCTAGAGCGGCCAAACGTAGCCTACTTCCTAAAGGGAGGAGCACCACGCTTCTAAGAGTACCGCGTGGCCGAGGAAGCATACGCATGCCAGAAGTGGCGGGGACGATCGGCTCGACCGTCACGACGTGCTCATTAGTATTTGTTCCCCCGGAGTTCCGCTTGTCCATGCGTTTGATCCGATGGTCGATCCCTCTGCGGCGCAAGATCGGCGGCTGTTCGGAGCTTGTGTCTCAGAACGTGACGCGACAAGTGGTAGCCGCCAACCTACTTCAGCGCCTTTAGCCGCTCGTTGGTCGTCCCTAGGTCGAACCGGTCCGAATCAAAATCGTCACCGACCCAATGCCGATACTCTTCATGTTCGGGGTCGGTAGGATCGGAGAGCGCATCAAGAAGGATCTCGTAGCCTGAGATTCCACCTGAGTCCTCCGGGGGGAAGGCCCGCGCCCCGTCGAGCACAAGCGGGTAAGTTCCGCCTAGGTCTCGCGGGAGCACCCCCTCAACCCTCACTTCGATCTCCCAATGATCCCCGAAGTCATAGATGTAGGTGAAGCTGGTCCCTACTGCCAGAGGCAGGCTGTGCAGTCGGAAAAGGGCTTCATTGTAAACCGGGACGACTTCCCGGGGAGCGGGTCGTCCATAGCGCTTCTCGGCGATGACGAATTCATGCATATGGTCGTCCTTCCAGTCTGCGACGGCCTGGATAAGCTCGTGGAGCCGCTTGAGGGTGATCTGGTTGGGAACGTAGAGGCGTCGCCAAATCAGCGGCTTGATACCAACCAGCGTGAGCTTGAGCTCAAGGAGAACCGCGGCCATGACCATTGCCCCCTATTTCGTCTGGGACCCATCGCCCGAGAAGAGTAGCAGGTGCGGCGGGCGCAAGCTCGCATCCTAGCGGGAGCCGGAGACCGCGAGCTGGTCCAGGAACCGCGACCAGGAAGGCGAGCGCTTGGGCCGAAGTCATGTCCGGCCTCCGTGGTAGGGTAAGGGCGACACCGTGTTCGCTCGCGTGTTGACAAAAGCAACCCCCGTTGAGGGGCGGCTGATGATTTCGAGTACGCTCCGCTTCTAGGAGGTCTGAGATGTCCCAAGCGCCGGCCGTTGTCTCCGTTTTTCTCCTGCTCGTCGTGGTCGGCCTGCTCGCGCTGCTTCTTCTCCGCAATCGCCAGGGATCGATAGGCTCGTCGCTGGAGCAACTGGGGGAAGCGCAAGAACGGGCGGAGCGCCTGCTACGCGAAGAGATGGCCCGTGGCCGTGAAGAAGCGGCAAGAAGCGCGCAACAGGTGCGCGAAGAGGTCTCCGGCGTGGTGAAAGGCTGGGGGGACTCCGCCGTCAACAGCATCGGTCAGCTCGGCTCACAGCAGAAGAGCCAACTGGATACGTTCGCCGCTCAGCTGGTCACGCTCACCGAATCGAACGAGAAACGGCTGAATGAGCTCCGCGAGACGGTGGACGCTCGCCTCAAGCAGATGCAGGAGGAGAATGCGACGAAACTGGACGAGATGCGCAAGACGGTGGACGAGCGCCTCGAGGCCACCCTGGAGAAGCGCCTTGGTGAATCCTTCAAACAGGTGAGCGAGAGACTGGAAGCGGTGCATAAGGGCCTGGGGGAAATGCAGACTCTGGCTGCCGGGGTGGGTGATCTGAAGCGCGTGCTCACCAATGTGAAGACTCGCGGGACCTGGGGGGAGGTCCAGCTGAGCATGCTCCTTGAGCAGATTCTGACTCCGGACCAGTACGAGGCGAACGTGGCCTGCAAGCTGGGATGCGCGGAACGAGTGGAGTTCGCCATTCGACTCCCGGGCCAAGACGGCGGGAACGGTGATGTGGTATGGCTTCCCATCGATGCCAAGTTCCCGGTGGAGGATTACCAGCGAATGCTCGAAGCGCAAGGGTCGGGCGATTCCACCGGAGTGGAGGTCGCGCTCAGAGGGCTCGAAGCTCGCGTGAAGGCCTCAGCGAAGGACATCCAGGCGAAGTACTTAGATCCGCCGAGGACGACGGATTTCGGGATCATGTTTCTGCCCACCGAGGGTCTCTATGCCGAAGTCATTCGTCGCCCGGGTCTGGCGGAATCCCTCCAACGCGAGTGCCGGGTTGTTATCGCCGGCCCCACCACCCTGGCCGCTCTGCTTAACAGCCTACAGATGGGCTTCCGCACCCTCGCTATTGAGAAACGCTCCAGCGAGGTCTGGCAGCTCCTGGGAGCAGTGAAGACTCAGTTCGGGCAGTTCGGCGGACTCTTGGAGAAGGTGCACAAGAAGCTAGATCAGGCATCGGGCACCATTGAGGACGCAGCGAGGAAGAGCCGGACCATCGAGCGCAGGCTGAGGAGCGTTCAAGATCTTCCGGTAGAAGCCGCGGATAGCCTTCTCTCCTTGGGCGGCGTCGAAGTTGACCGCACAGACGAGGACTCTGAAGACGAGTAGGACTTGCTCCGGCCAAAGGGTCGAGCTGCGTGGCGCTAGGTGACACGATGTGTGCGTCGTGCGGGCCGCGCAGGGCGCGAGCCGGATGACCGCCACACTTCAAGACCCGTGTTGGTCGATAGCCCCGCACAGAGTAGTACGATTCCCATGCCGCGTCGCCATAGCGCTCTACAGGGATTCCTTGGTAACGGCCAGGTATCGGTTCGGACTCGCGTTAACAGGGTCTCTTCCTCCAGCCAATCTCTTGCCAATCCGGAGTTCAAGCGAGTGAACCGTGCCGGCGACCACGGAGATCGTCCTGGAGCATGAGACCGGAGCGGCAAGCGGGGCCGTGGTCGGGAAATGCGTAAGGCTGCGATTCATGTGATCAGTGTTTCCAAAAAACATGGAACAACTGGCCGACCCTGCGCGCTCGATCGCGGCTTTTCCCCCTCCTTCCCGCCTTTTCCTTGGCAGTTCTCCGGCTCGGCCACCGTAGCGGTCGGCCTGGCATCTGAGCGAACTCAGTTCAAGCATCCTGCCGGGAAGCGCATCAAGGCTCGGACGCAAGTAGCCGATAGAACCAGGGCGGGGGAGGAGGGAAAGACGATCCTGGGAGGCCAATCTGAGGCTGCGGCGCAAAATCTACCTGATGATCGTTCCAGTCGTCTTGGCAGCGGTGGTCGCCATCCTAGTCTCCTCCAGTGTGGTATTTATCCGAGGATTCGCCCGGGTAGAGGCCGACGAGATGCATGAGCGCGTGCAGCGGGTGGTCGGCACCATTAATGCGGAACTACGGCAGCTGGACGCTGATGTAGTGGACTACGCCGCGTGGGACGACACCTGCGCCTACTTGGCCGGAAGAGATCCAGGTTATGTTGAACGTAACCTGGTTGACTCTCTGTTCACCTCGTTTCGGCTCAACATGCTGGTGATCTTGGACTCCACTGGCGCCGTCGTCTACCAGCGGGGCTTCGATCTGGAGAAGCAAGAAGGTGTGCCGCTTGCGAAGGAGTGGGAGAGCCACCTCCGGAATGGGAGCTCCCTGGCAGACCACCCGAGCGCTTTCAGCGCGGTCTCCGGCCCTCTTTGCCTTACCGATGGTGTGTGGCTCGTCGCCTCTCGGCCTGTGGTGGATAGCGACGGAGAAGGGCCTATTCAAGGGACGCTACTCATGGGGCGGGTCTTGGACCAGGCCTATGTATCCAGTCTGGCTGCTCAGACACGGTTGTCACTGAATGTCCGTCCGGCCCAGGGCACGCTGCCTGATGACTGGCGGGCCGCTCTCGGTTCGCTATCCGCCGGCGCACCGAGCACGGTTAAGACACCGGACGATAACACCGTGGCTGGCTACGGGCTCCTTAAGGACGTGTACGGAGGATCCGGTCTTCTTCTGCGGGTTGACGCGCCCCGGGTGGTCTACGCACAGGGAAAGCTGAGCATCATTTCTTTCGTCGTCATGCTGGTGGGCATCTTGCTCGGCCTGGGACTTGTTCTGGTTCTCCTGCTTGAGCGATCGGTGCTTCGACCACTTGCTTACCTGGCCAGAGGGGTGAAAACCGTGCGCGTGGGCGGCGAGCCGCTGACTGGGAAAGGGAGCGCGGAGTTCGTCAGCTTGGCTGGCGATATTAACCATCTGGTACGCGAGCTCGCTGGCTCCGAGCGCGAGCTTCGGCAACGTTATGACGACGCTCGACACCTGGCTGAGCGTGACCCCCTCACCGGGCTTCTAAACCGCCGCGCCCTCTTCCAGCGCCTGGAAGGCGAGTTGCATACTGCCCGCCGGTCTGGCAGACAGTTGTCCCTGGTGTTGATGGACATCGATGACTTCAAGCTGATCAACGACCACGGCGGACACTTGAAGGGGGACGAGATCCTCAGGAAGTTGGGGACGCTCTTTCGCGATCAGGCCCGCGGTTCCGATGTAGTTGGACGGTATGGCGGGGACGAGTTCCTCGCCATCCTGCCGGGCGCCGCCATGCAAGAAGCGGCCGCCTTTGCCGAGCGAATCATCTCCTCCGTGGCGGACGATTCCCAGTTTGGTCCCGAGGAAACTCTGGTGCAAGTGGCGCTCAGTCTTGGCATCTCCACCTACCCTCAGTGTGGAGAGGAAATCAACGAGCTACTCGCCTTCGCCGATGCCAACCTCTATCGCGCCAAGGCTCTGGGAGGTGGCACCGTGACCGCCGGACCCTCACCCGGAGACTTGCAATCTAGCGATGCCGGGTCCTTCGGCATGCTGGAGAGTCTCATCGCCGCTATTAACAACAAGGACCGCTACACTCGCAAACACTCCGAGGAGGTGGCCGCCCAGGCGGTTGCCCTGGCGGAGGCTCTGGGCCTGTCTGAGCGAGATCAGCGCACTCTGCGCATCGCCGGACTGCTGCACGACGTGGGCAAGATCGGGGTTCCCGAACACATTCTTCGCAAACCAACTCACCTCGACGCCCAGGAGCAGGCCGCTGTGGAGCGCCACGTGGAGCTGGGCGTGCTCCTGATTAGAGACGTGCCTAACCTAGAAGATGTTCAGGCGGCTGTGGGCTCCCATCATGAGCGTTGGGATGGGCAAGGCTACCCTCACCGCCTCCAAGGTACAGAGATACCCTTGTTGGGGAGGATCCTTGCGCTTGTCGATGCCTATTCGGCTATGACCAGTAGGCGACCCTATCGCAAACCGCGGGATGCCGAGGGGACCCGGGCCGAGCTTCTGCGGGCCAAAGGGACCCAACTCGACCCTGAACTGGTAGATGCTCTCCTCGATCAGTGCTTGGGGCGGCAACCCGGGGCCGCCCAATCGGAGGCAAGCTATTCCCCCCCCGTCCGGTCTGCGTCTCCTCTCCCGCCTTGAAAAGTTGACCATGCGTCAGGCTGAGCCAGAGGCTTGAGGGTCTCTCGGTGATGGCGAGGGCGGCGGTGGACGAGTGCGAGTGAGCGACCTAGTGCGAGAGATCACGGTGTCCGTGCCCGCTTGGTTGCAGACATTCCCGGATGGGGAGCTCGAGCGGCCGCGGCATCCGCTGTTGCGGGACTGGGAAGGAAGAGACAGCCGTTGCTATCTCTTTACTAGGCGATTGTTCCCCACCTCACAGTAGGAAAGCGGAGAAGGATTTCTCGACCTGCGCCATTACCCGATTGTTCGTATCGCTGGTCGTCGTGTCGGCGACCAGCGACCAGGATGATCTCCGGTGTCTTTGTCGGGTGATGGCCAAGCACCCGCCGCGCGGGGTAAAGGCGATGATCAAGGTGCTGAAGCAGCTGTTGTTGTGCCATGCCACCCCGCAGTTGCCTAACGGAGCAGACTGAAGACTCAAGGGGCTTGCAGAGGCCTCACTCGGGCCAAGTTGCGCCGCCTTTATTTGTCATCCAAATTGCGGGGATTTCTTCTGAGCGTCTCTTGCGTCTTCGGGCGTGGGCTGCCATGTTTTCGGAAGAGACGATCGACAGTGCGAGAGTCAAAGAATCGTCCCTCGCTGCGGCCTATCCGATACGTTACCCGCTGGCCCTGCTCGAGCGGCTAGGCGAAGTGAGTCGGGCAAGCCGGTTCATCTGGGAGTGCCCTTTTTGGGCAGGATTTGTCCACGAGAGCACTCTTGACTTCACCCCGGCTGTCTTACAGCGACCCCCGCAAGGCAGCTCAAACTCGAGGTCCGGAGTTGGAGTTTCATCATGGATAGGCAGGTTGTCGATGCGCAAGTGGTACAGGCACCTGCCTCGCGCTTGGCGAGGCGCACGACCGAGCCGGCCTTTGGCGTCGCTCTTGTTGACCGCCGGGGCAACCTGCTGGGCGCAAGTACCGCCAGCGGTCTGCCCGGGGAAGTTGAAGTGCCGCTCGGCATGAATCTTCGCGAGGAGGACCTCAGATCCTATTGCGGCGGAGGCCGGTGCGATGCCAGAGGGAGGAGCTTCCCTCTGGTGTCGGCCACCTGGGTTCAGGTCAAGAGCCAACGGGTGCGGGTGGGCATCTACATGGAAAAGGGCGAGTGGCTCGTCAGTCCGGAACGGCTTGACCCAGACCTAGTGGCCATCGCCGCCATTCTCAGCGGCCAGGTCGTCATCTAGCAGGGTGCAGCGACAGCTGTGGAGAATCACCCTACGTTCAAACCTGAGCAAGCCGGGGATGATGGGGTCTTCTGATCGCCGCTCCGTATGTCAGTGCAGCGTGACAGCGGCGCCGATACGAGGATGAGAGGGGAGTGGCGAGGTGGCAGAAACGCCGAGCTACAACACTGCCAAGCGTGCCGATGCACGGCGGGCGGCTACGCCGGCAAGGCCTGGGGAATAGGGAAGAACCTTCTGGCCGGCCGACCTCGTGGCCGAGCGCGGCCGGAGCGACAAAGGAGCGTGGCGATGTTCGTCGTCTCTGAGGAGTGGAAGGCGGCCTACCCGGGCGCCACTGCAGGCGTCCTGGTCATGCGCGGGCTGCGCAACCCCGCGCGCCATCCGGCCCTGGAGGCGCGACGCATGCAGGTGGAGGAGGCCTTGCGCGAGCGGTTCGGGGGCATGGACCGGGCCCACCTGGTGGCGACGGCGCCCCTGGACGCGTACTCGGTCTACTTCAAGAGGTTCAAGAAGACGTACCCGGTCCAGTTGCAGCTGGAGTCCATCGTCTTCAAGGACCGGCACATCCCTAACTTCTCCGCGCTGGTGACCGCTATGTTCACGGCCGAGCTCAAGAACCAGCTGCTCACGGCCGGCCACGACCTCGACAGCCTGCAGCTCCCCGTGACCCTTCGGGTGGCTGAGGGCAGCGAGTCGTTTACGCTCATCACCGGGGCGGAGCAGGGTCTGAAGGCCGGAGATATGTATATGTCCGACACCGCCGGCATCATCTCGGTAGTGGTCTACGGCCCTGATGAGCGCACCTGCATCACGCCGGACACGCGTAACGCAGTGTTCACCGTCTACGCACCCCCGGGGGTGGATCCGGCTGCCGTCCAGGCTCATCTGAAGGACATCCAGGACAACGTGCTCCTGGTGGCGCCGGACGCGGCCTTGGAGCGATTGGAGGTGTACCAGGCGTAGCGGGCGTGGAGCCGTTCCTCTTCGCCGGTGGTATCGGCGAGCCCCCATCCCCATCAACAGCTGGTTTGCCCTTCGTAAGTTGCTCGCTAACGCTGCCACTCCCAGCCGCGGCAGTAAGAAGCGGTCAGGCTCTGGGGCCGTCGGCGGGCCTCTCGGCTCGGGCGATGGAGATGACCCGGCGGGGAGCAAGCACCTTGCCCAGCAGAACTGGATGAAGCGCCCAGTACGCCGGGATGCTGTTACTGAGCACAGCTGTGCCGCTACGAGCCAGACCTTCGTCTCGGCGCAATACTCGCACGACCAGGCTGTTGCCCCACGACCGGGCGAGTAGCTCACGGAGCAAGCGGTCACTCATGAACTCGGGGAAGAACTCGAGAAGCACCCGCAGGGGATACCGGAAGAGGTGTCGGCTATGCCCGGTGTGAAGCGCGAGCGACACGGCTGCGGCCGCCGACCGGCCGCTTTCGAGGGCATATGCCATTCCCTGGCCTGATAGGGGGTCCACCAGATGAGCTACTTCCCCCACGAAAAGCACTCCCCGGAACGTCCGGCGTCCGTGTCTGGCCGCGAGGAGAACAGGACAGGCCGTCGGCCGCGTCACGAAGCGGATGCCTTCCACGTGGCGCCGCGCGAGAGAATCGGCGCTCAGGAAAGTGTTAAAGAGCTGCGATAATCTGAGGCCCTTCTTCTTGAGCAGCCCCATCGTCAGGCCGACTCCGAGATTGACCGGTTCCGCTGGATGACTGCTCGGAAAGATCCAGCCGTAACCCCCGGGTAGAAGAGCGGGATCGAGGAAGAAGTGCAAAAGGCCGCCCAGATCACGCACGCCCTCGGCGTAGCCACGGATTGCGATCCCGTGGGGCCGCATGTGGTCGGCGCCGAGGACGGTGCGCGAAAAGGAGCCGCGAGAGCCATCGGCCGCGATGATCACCCGGGCCTCGATTCTCATTTCCTCGCCGGCGACAGAGCGGGCGCGAAGAACCGCGTCGGATCGCCCGTCGGCCTCCTGCTCAAGCGAGAGAACCTCGGTGTCCTCGAATACCTGGGCACCAGCGGTCCGGGCCGTCTCCACCAGGAGCCGATCGAGCACGATCCTAGGGACGACGTAGCCATGCTCGCCGCCCTTTCCATATTCGGGAAAACCCGCGACGACGGACTCACCCGAGGAGCTCACCATTCGAAAGGAACTGAACGGGCGGTAGCCGAGGCCCCGTAATTGTTCTTCAACCCCGAGGTCGACCAGCACCTCGACGGCGCGGGGTGTCAGTCCGTCGCCGCAGACCTTCTCACGCGGAAAATGGGCGCGTTCAAAGACCAGCACGCGTAGGCCGTCGCGCGCAAGATAGGCAGCGGCGGCGGATCCCGAAGGCCCCGCGCCCACAACCGCAACGTCCGATCTCAGGGTCCTCACTGACGGCATGACTCGGCTGCTCTCCTGCTAGTATCGGCTCGAAATGGCCCCTACCGGCCCTGTCGGCGGTGGCGACCCGGGTCGCGAAGGACTCTCCAGTAACATACCCTCAGTTTCCCCGGCCGGAACGCCTCCCCGGGCGAAAGGGCCGACGCATGCCGGACGGGGCGTATCAGCATCGAGGTTCGCGCGCCGGCCCTCGCGGATAAGGGCTGCGCTCGGGCGGTGGCCCCAGTCAACCAAAGGTCGTATTGTTGGAGACGGACGTTCTGGAATGGCCGTGTCTTCCAGCCGTGGCGCTCTTCCCGACGGAGAGTATGTGGAGTTCGTAAAGCTCATTCTTTTCGATGTGGACGGAACACTGCTGGATCCCGGAGGTCTATCCAGGCGCAGCTTCCTGAGCGCAATCAGGCGGCATATCGGTCCCACCGCAATCATCGGTCAGTATTCTCTGTCCGGGAAGACCGATCCGCAGATAGTGAAGGACCTTCTGCTCCAGAATGGGCTTCCAGTAGGACAGATTGACCAAGCGGCGAGCAAGGCCTTGAGGTCCTACCAGTCTCACTACCTCTCGCACCTTAAGAAGGCTCGCGTCAAGCCTCTCGCGGGCGCTCGGGAGTTGATCGAGAGACTGTCAGCTGTCAAGTCCGCGCAGTTCGTACTAGGGATCTTGACCGGGAACATGGAGCAGCTCGTTGCGCCAAAACTAGAAGCGGTGGGTATCCCGATATCGAGCTTTGCCTTGGGAGCGTTCGGAAGCGACGACGCCAATAGAGGCAATCTCCCCGCGATCGCAATCGAAAGAGTCGAGAGGCTTTTTGGGATCACAGTTCTCCCGCATGAGGTTGCAATCGTGGGCGATACCCCGCTGGATGTCGCCTGCGCACGCGACTTCGGGGCGGTGTCGATCGTAGTTGCTTCCGGAGACTACACCTACACGCAGCTTCGAGCGACCAGTCCGACCTACGTGCTAAGAAGTCTGTCGGCATGGAGCGAATTGGAGCAGGATCTCTGTCTGGGAGTCTGAAGACACCACCGGGTCGCGTCACATCGACCCCTGGCCCTGCCGGCCAGCATGCTGGCGAATTCCTTTCCCCACGCTGGGGGATCGGCATCAAGTTTCCGAGATGCTCTCGGCCGCTATTTCAAGTGCCAGAGGAATCTCAACTTGAGCGATAGAATCGTCCGCGACCGAGGCCTCCGGCGCATTCACTAGCCCGCCGGATACCTTCCCGGCGATCAGATCGATGAGCCGACGCTGCCAGTGGCCCCAGCGTTGGTCAAACCTTACTGCCCGCGCCTCGGCGCGGGCCAGCCGGGCCGGCCTGTGGCCATAGTGCCAGCGCGCCCAGGGGGACAACGGGCGGGCCAGCCGGATTGCGGCCACGAAGGCGATGAGGGGCACGAATATGCCCACCCAACCCATCCAGAGCCGGCCTTTGAGAAAAGCCACCACAACGAAAGCCAGGTTAAGAAGTAGCGAGCCGAGACCGAGCCATCCCACAAGAGCGGCCGCTGCCCGCGGGTCAGAATACCCCAGCGGGATGAGGCCCACCACCATGAAGGCGGTGAGCGACGTGCCGAGGAAAACAGCCACTATCGATTGGCGGCCTTGCCGCTCCCAATACACGTCCTTGAGGTGAAGAACCAGCGCGAACTCGTCGAACACTGCTCCGGCGGCGCCGCCGAAGAGAAAGGCCAGGATCTCCGCCCATGGAGCCCCCGGCCGGATGGCGAACTCGAGGAGGCCGACAACGAACATTGCCGGCAGTCCGAAAACCATGTGGTGCACATGGAGTTTGCCTCGCCGGATATTGCCTGGCCACCAAGAGACACCCCTGCGGATAAGCCGGGTATTGGCGCGAAGGCACAGAAAGGCCAGCACCATGCCGAAAAGCAGCACCAGGCTGGGAAGCTTCTGGCTATCGAAGAAGGAGCCCATCCAAAACGGGTATGTGGAGGCAGCAGACATCAGGCCATAAGAATATCGCGATGTGGCCTGCCAGGTGCGCCTCTTGCGCACTCGGACGGTCAACTAACCGGCTACATGAGTCGCGGTCTGCCAAGCCTCATTGCTTTGTCCCCCGCGCTTGTTCTTTGCGCCGGACCGAGACAGGAAGACTTGATGCAGAAGTTGTCCACCGCTGGGCGTGTTTCCCGACGCGCGGCGCGTGGGTATGCACAGCAAAAGACGCTGGAGACGTGGGAGAGGAAAGCAGCGCGCCGGATGCGCTCGCCCGAGTTAGAGGTCGCCCCGGTCGCTAACCATGCGCTCGCCGGTGCCCGGGACTCTCTGGGTGTGTTCGAAGCTCTCCCGAACGATGTCGCTATGCAGGTGTTCCCGCTCCTATCCGGATCTCGTGCGCGCTTCGGGTTGACGAAGGAGAAGAAGCCCGCGGGTGGACACGGGGCTTGTGGGGAGGGAGGTCCACGGTGAGAGACACTGTCGAGATCCTGGTGAATCGCAGAGACGCCGGTCGACGGGTGGCCCGGAAGCTGGCCGCGTATTCCGGTCGCAGCGACACCATAGTCCTTGGGTTACCCAGAGGGGGAGTGGTGGTCGCCTTTGAGGTGGCACGCGCCCTCGATGCCCCGCTCGACGTGTTCTTGGTCCGCAAACTGGGCGCCCCTGGGCAAGAGGAACTGGCCGTCGGGGCCATTGCCAGCGGTGGCGTTCGGGTCATGAACGAGGATGTCATCAGGGCCCTCCATCTTAGCGAGAGCCAGGTAGGCGCCATTGTTGTCCGGGAGCAGGCCGTACTCGAGCGTCGCGAGCGGTTGTATCGGGGTCACTCCGAGCCCCTGGAGTTGGCCGGGAAAGTGGTCATACTTGTCGATGACGGCCTGGCCACTGGGGCGAGCATGCGCACCGCCATACGGTCACTCAAGAGTCACGCACCTGCCCGGATCGTGGTCGCCGTCCCCACGGCTCCGCCGGAGACCTGTGCCGTTTTGGGGAGGGAAGTCGATGAGACCGTCTGCGTGATGACCCCGGAACCCTTCCACAGTATCGGCTCGTGGTACCTGGATTTCTCCCAGACGTCCGACGAAGAGGTTGTAGAGCTCCTGGAGAAGGCCAAGTCATTCGGGCAGAGCAGGACGACTCCCGCTGTTGGGGAGGACACCCACTGATGGACCGATTGCCCCATCTTGATGAACGTGAGATCGAGATAATCCTTGGGTCGGTCACGCTGAGCGGCACCCTCAGCCTGCCGCAGGGTGCAACCGGGCTGGTCATGTTCGTGCATGGCAGTGGCAGCAGCCGCTTCAGTTCGAGGAACCGCTACGTGGCTCGCACCATTCGCTCGGCAAATCTCGCCACCCTCCTCTTCGATTTGCTCTCACCGGAGGAGGAGAAGATCGATCAGATCACGGCAGAGCTGAGGTTCGACATCGGCCTTCTGACGGAGAGGGTGATCGGAGTGACCTCCTGGCTGCGCCAGGACAATGACACCAAGACTCTGACGGTCGGTTACTTTGGAGCGAGCACCGGAGCCGCAGCTGCGCTGGCTGCCGCAGCCGAGTTGCCCGACATAGGAGCGGTCGTCTCTCGCGGCGGTCGTCCCGACCTCGCCCTGGGAGTGCTGCCTCGGGTGACCGCGCCGACCCTTCTAATCGTTGGCGGAAACGACGGCCAAGTTATCGAAATGAACCGGCGTGCCTTCTTGCAGCTTCATAGCGTGAAAGAAATGAAGATCGTTCCCGGGGCCAGTCACCTGTTTGAAGAGCCCGGCACTCTGGAAGAGGTGGCGCGCCTGGCGGCAGAGTGGTTCCGGCAGTACTTGACCGCCGAATGAGACGACCACTGTTTCCCACATTTCAGTCGCTTCGCGGCTGATCGGCTAAGACGGGTAGTCGTGCATTAGCGCGTCCCGCCTGGCGTTCGTTCGCGATCTGGCGGCCGGCCAAAGCGGCAAGCCCGGCGATAATCAGAAGGATACCGACGGTCTCATAGCGATCCGGACGCTCCCCCAATTGAATCCACGACGCGAACACTCCGATAGCCGGGGCGGCCAGGCGCCCGAGTCCGGCGGTTCCCGCTGGAAGGTTGCGGAGGCTGTAGAACCACAGCAGCAGGGCTACGGGGGAAGCCAGGATGGCATTGTAAAGGAGAGTCGCCACGAACCAGCCGGTCCAGCTCGGACCAGAGCTCGAGGTCAGAAGCGCGATCACAACAATCGGGATCGAACCGAAAAGCATCTGCCAAGCATTGAGCGTAAGAAGATCGACACGACGGTCTCGACAAAGAATCTTGGCGGCAACGGAGCTTGCAGCCGAGCAAACTCCTGCCGCCACCCCAAGCATATTGCTCAGGGTGCTACCTTCGGCCTTCCACGGCGAGATGACAAACACCAGGCCGGCCAGGGCGATGGCCACGAAAGACCACTGAGACCCGCGAACCCGTTCGCCCAGGATGATCCAGGACATGAGAAGCAGCCAAACCGGCATCGTATAGACGAGCACAGAGGTCTTTCCTGGCTGTCCGTTTTCGAGCGCCCAGATCGTCAAACCGGTTGAACCTGTGATGCCGAACAGCCCGACGACAACAGTGAGAACCAGATTCTGCGGCCGGAGCGGTCTGCGAAGAATCGCGAGAAGAAGGAAGAGAAAGACAGCGCCGAAGAAGACTCGCATCGCGGCAAAAGTCGCGGGATCCGCGTACCGCAGGGCAGATTTCATCACCACCCAGTTGTAGCCGTAGAGTATTCCGGCAAACCCCAGAGCGCCCCAGGCAAGAGAGGAAGACCTTGCCCGAGATGGCTCGTAAGGGGTGCGTTTGCGGCCGTTCTCTGTCGTCCGATCCTCCCTCCCGTGGCGGAAAACTGCCGCCTTCAGAGTAGCGGGTCTGAACGGTACCACGCTTGCTCGGACCCAGGAGATAGTATTACGAGCTAAGTGCGAGGAAGTGAGCCGCCCTGGGGTGAAAACGAGGCGACCAGTTCACGGAATGTACACGCCACAATTGGTCGCGGCTGGTCTTAACTGGTCGTGGATGGAGGTTTTACGCCAATGAGCACCCTGGTCTACATCATCTACCTTCTGGTACTGATCTATAGCTGGCTCATCGTCGCCCGGGCGGTTCTCTCCTGGTTTCCGGTGCGTCCCGGCAGCCCCGTCCTTCCGATCAAGCGGGCCCTGGTCGCAGTCACGGAACCGTACCTCGGCTTGTTCCGGCGGTTGCTTCCCGTAGCGCGCATCGGCGCTGTTGGGCTCGATCTGAGTGCCTTGGTTGGCCTGGTCATTCTCTTCATCGTCATTCAGATGCTGGCCCGGGTCTGATGACTGCTCCGGAATGCCTGAAAGCCCTGGGTGAGAAGGCCACCGGTGAGGATTCTTTGTCCGCCGATCTGCCCAATGTGCCTATTTGCGATGTTATGTGGGGCGAGGACATTGGTATACGCACTGCGACGGCCATCAATATGTTGAGTACGAGTCCGCCATGGGGAACGGGCTTCGTCACACAGGCCGTCCAAGTGCCACAAGTTCTTTGGAGGGGAGTTCAGACATGTCCTGTCATGACCGTTCTCGAGAATCACGGCCCCGACGCGCTGGGAAAAGGACTCGGCTGATCCTTGCGGCGGCCGCACTATTTGTACTCAGTATTACCGTGATCACCTGCGGCTCCGGCGGTCCCGGGGGAAATGGAGACGGCTCTACCACCACGGCCAGCTCTCCGGGAGGTTCCGTAGTCCACCCCTCGGGCAAGAACGAGATCGTTCTGCAGGTGACCACGGGTGGCGGTTTCGTCCCGATCGAGTACAACGTCACCTTGGTACCCGAGTTCTCGCTCTACGGGGAAGGACGGGTCATTGTTCCCGGCCCCGTAGATGCCATCTATCCGGGCCCAGCCCTGCCTAATCTGCAGACCACGGTCATTTCCGAGGACTCGCTACAGGCCATCCTGTCTGCCTCTCGTGAAGCCGGACTCTTCGACCCCACGTTCGACTACGGCCTACCCACTGTCGCGGACGGCCCCACGACCACTATCGTGATTAACGCCGACGGCACCACGTACCGTTCAGAGATCTATTCCCTCACGGTAGAGGGGGCCGGCGGTCTTTCGATGGAGCAGCAACAAGCCCGGGCCGCCCTCAACGATCTGCGCGGCAAGCTGGTCGAACTCACGGCCTTCGCATCGGGCGAGATCGCGTGGGAGCAATACCAGTACTCAGCACTGGCGGCATACAGCCAGGCGGTCGATCCCGGCTACACCCCTGATCCCACCGACGTGCAGCCGAACCGGCTGGAATGGCCGCTCGGCGACCTGGGCACGCTGGGAGAAGAAGTCACACGCCCCGGATTCAGGCGTGTCGTGATCTCGGGCCAGGATCTCGCGGCGCTACAACCCCTTCTGGGCCAAGCGACTCAGACAACGCTCTGGAAGAGCGGCGACAGGGAATACCGCCTGTTCTTCCGCCCGTTGCTACCGGACGAGACCGGGTGAAGGAGGGGAATGTCGCCCCGGTTGAACCAAGGAGGACGCCGGCATGAGCGGAAACAGCATCACCCTCAAGTTGGGCTCGGTCAACGCCTATCTCTTGCATGCCACTTACGGGTTTGTGCTTATTGACTCGGGCTTTCCTTGGCAGTGGCAACGTCTCCAGGCCGCGCTCCAATCGGAAGGCTGCGTTCCCGGGAAATTGCGGCTGGTTCTGCTCACCCATGGCGACATAGATCACTGCGGCAACTGCGCCAGGCTACATCGCGAGCACGGGGCACCGATAGCTGTACACCGTGAGGACGTCTCTCAGGTGGAGAGTGCACCTCGAGACCTTCATTCCCGAGGTGATTCTCGAAGGCGGCGAAAGCCTGGACGGCTATGGACTGAAGGCGAGCATCCTTCACCTGCCTGGACACACCAAGGGTTCGATCGCCCTACTCACCGAAGACGGCTCCCTGTTTTCGGGCGACACTTTCTTTGGCATGAAACACGCATCTCAGCCCCTGGAGGACGTAGAAGACTACCGAGCCGGCCTGGAAAAGATAAAGCCCTTGCTCCAGCGGATCAGAACGGTCTACCCCGGCCACGGAAAGAGCTTCGCTGGGGAGCGTCTGTCGCGGATCACCATATGAAAGCCGGCGGCTCAGCGTCTCAGAGCGGCTCGCGCTCGGTGCCGGTCGAAGGGTGGGTGAAAAGGCCCGAGCAGCGATCCAGCAGCATAGGTAGCGTCCCTGTCCAACCCGTGCGAGCGTTGGCCTGCAGTTCTAGATCTACGCGTTCTGGGGCATTATTTGCGGAGGTGGTGACAGATGCCAGAGCCAGCATTGTTTGGACCGGGAGTCTCTCCAAGACACAGGAGGATGGACTGGGCGAGGTCGCGGCGAGTAGGCCAGGTATGGAATCCGCGGCCAGAGCATCGTCTAGACGTGAGAGCAAATCCGGTCGCGGCCGAGCGGGGCTGAAAAGCGGCAAGCGCTCTAGGTCATCGACGAGGAGGAGCGGGATCTTGCCATGCCGCTCTCTGGCTTCCTGGGCTCTCAAACGGATGTCCTTGATGAGGGCGCTCAGGGTATCGGTGTAGGCAGGAATGGTCTCCACGAGAGATAGATATGGCAGCACGGAGGCCTGTAGAGCCAGATCGAGGCGGGTGAGCGTCTCGAGGTCATGTGCAGCCAGTCGGCGGGCCCGGAGGGCGTCAAGGGGGATCACGGGACCGCCGAGGATGTGCCCGAGGGTGCTGATCAGCCGTTCCCAGGCTCCCAGCCCTCCATCCTTTAAGGCGTAATAGAGAACCGGACGCTCGCTGGAAATGGCTTCCCAGGCCACCGACTCAAGAAACGCCGTCTTCCCGACCCCCGGCAGTCCAACCACCAGATGTAATCCGGGGCCGAACCCACCGGCCAGGCGATCATCCAGATCCGTCAGCCCCGAGGGGGCAAGCTCGGGTGAGGGGGCGGCTGGCCGAAGGAACCGCCGCAAGAAGATGCTCGGCTGGGTGGGAGGGAGCCCTGTCTCACCCTCGGTCAAAGAGGTCCCCGGGGGCGGCCGTGAAGGCCGCCCAGTATCACGAAACAGCGCGAGAAACTCTTCGCGCAGCGAGGCGCGAGCGGTGCCTCGCTTCCGGCTGCCAGGCGGGGGCGGCTTCTGCGGGGAAGCTCCCGTCTTTGAGGTCGGCTCGGGCGCGGCGACCTGAAGGTGGCCGGCTACGTCACGTTCTTCATCGGAGCTTCCGCCCCCGGCACGGCTCTCATCAATCATAGTCGTCTCATCCACACTTCTGTTGATATTCGACGGCGGGCCGTCGGCCCCTCGGGATCCGTCCAGATACGTTGTCCCCTAGTTTCCTTAACGCTGATCGTGGGTAGCTTCCTTCCGTTGCCCGTGAGGCACTTTCATCGATTACGCCCCGCAGAACAGAGGAGAACTCTTGAACCGAAATGTCCGCTGGCAATCCGTTCATTGCACGTATCTCGAGGCGGCGTATGAGCTGGGAGAACTAAGAGATAGGAACGGCGTTCCCCCGGAAGAGATTCTCGAGCTGCTTGATCTTGCTGAGGAGGCAGGCGAGGAGGTGCTCGAGTTCCTCGTGGACGCAGGCATGATCGTCTGGCCGGCCAGAGGGGAGCTCATGCTCACGGAACTCGGCCTAGGGAGAGCGAAAGAACTAGAGCGCGGACCCCAAAGACGGGTAATCCGCGCAGCCGAAAAGACGCAGTCGCCTTATATTTGCCGCACCCGTCGCTTGTACCGCAGTGCTGGTCGCCTGAGCGTCGCTCAGGCGGGAGAGGGTCGGTGACCTCCGAAGACCGAGGCTAAGGCCGTGCCGACGGCAACGGCAACCAACTTGGTTCAGGATGGAAAGCCGGGGTCAAGAACTAGGGCCCCGCTCCTCTCACTCCATATCTTCAGGCCTTTGACTTGTCGGCGCCGTCCGCGAGGAACGGCGCTCGGCGCCAACGCGCGTTCCCATCGAGCGTTGGCTGCACCGAAGGGGCTGAAACGCGCCGGCGTCATGAGTATGACTAGGTCGGGAAGACGATTCATTCTTTGGCCCCTCTCCAAAGGCAGGCCGTCTGGAGTTGTCGAGGGATGACGGCAAGCATAGAATGGCTTGACCCTAGGCGCTACGAAGGAGGGTAGATGGAGATTGCCAAGGCCAGACTGTGCGGCGTACTCATGCTCCGAGTCGTCGGCGACGTCGACCATCTGGCAGGCCCGGCTCTTGTGGGGGCGGCTGAGGAAGTCCTAGGCCCAGAGACCGGCCATATCCTCCTTGATCTCGAGGGTTGTCCTTATCTCGACAGCGGCGGCGTGAGTGCCCTGTTGACGATCCTTAAGAAGGCGAAGTCGCGGCAGGGTTGGCTCGGGGTAATCGCTCCCACCCGCGACGTCCACCGCCTTCTGGAGCTGGTGGCTCTCACTCTTGACCCTGACTTTCGGGTGTTTCCGAACGTAGCTGGGGCGGGGAAGCAACTGCAAGCTGAGGTGCTCGAGTCGAGCGTGTCCCGGCTGTCCCAGTAGGTGAGCGTCCGAATCATGCCGGGCGTTGATCGTGATGGTTCACAGCTGCTCCCATGGTTTATCACGGGCACCCTCAGGGATGGAGACGACAAAGCCCGCAACTGAAGCGGGCTGACGAGGAGGTGGGTCCGATGCTATTCCACCTGACGCATGTACACACCGACGAGAACTGCTTTGCGCACGAGCCTGAAGTACCAAAGGCACTCGGCGCGCACTTTAGGTCGGCCTGGGAAGGACGGTGCCGTGGCCAGCACAGATGAGAGGAGTTGCACGCCCGCGCAACGCGTCTGCGGAGCCCAGCACGCCGGTTGGCTTTCCACGCCGATGAGGAAAGTGATCAACAACCCCAAGCGGATTCTGCGAGGACTCGTAGGTGCAGGCGAAACGGTGGTCGACCTCGGCTGTGGACCGGGCTTCTTCTCTCTACCGCTCGCCCAACTGGTGGGTGACGCCGGCTGCGTCATCGCTGTGGACGTGCAGCAAACGATGCTCGAGATGCTTTGCGTGCGGGCCGAGAAGGCAGGATTGGCCCGGCGGATCCGACCTCACCGCTCAAGCGTGGACGCCATTGGTGTGGTTGAACCGGCGGACTTCGTGCTTGCCTTCTACATGCTGCATGAGGTGTCGGAAAAGGCAAGGTTCCTCAGGGAGGTGCACGACATCTTGAAAGAGGGCGGCCGGTTCCTGTTGGTCGAGCCGATAGGACACGTGTCCAAGGCTGAATACCGGCAAATTGTCGAAACCGCGAAGGAAGCCGGATTGGTTCCTGTCTCCGTCCGTCACGTCGCGTTCAGCCGAGCGGCGCTCTTCTTGCGGCGCGACGCAGGAGTAAACGCTCGCAGCTGATCCGGCTGAAGTCCCTGAACGGCTAACGAGGGAATAGGGAGGGTCCGATGCAGATCTTGACCAACCGCCGGGAGGCGGGACGTCTGCTGGCGGAGAGGTTGGCCACCTACTCGGGCCGGGACGACGTCGTGGTGCTCGGGCTTCCCCGGGGCGGGGTCGCGGTGGCCTTCGAAGTGGCGAAGGCGCTGGACGCCCGGTTAGATGTGTTCCTTGTGCGCAAGTTGGGAGCCCCCGGGCAGGAGGAGCTTGCGGTGGGAGCCATCGCGAGCGGCGGAGTCCGGGTGATGAATCAGGACGTGGTCGACGCCCTTGGCTTGAGCAACGCCCAGATCGAGGCCGTCACCGCCCGTGAACAAGTGGAGTTAGAACGCCGAGAGCAAGCCTACCGCGGGGAGTCGGAGCCGCTGGATCTGACCGGAAAGACGGTCATCGTGGTGGATGACGGACTGGCCACCGGCGCGAGCATGCGGACGGCCATCCGCTCGTTGAGAAGCCATCGTCCGAGTAGGATTGTGTTGGCAGTGCCAACCGCTCCCCGCTCGACATGCGTCGCCTCGGAGCGAGAGGTGGATGAGACGATCTGCCTTATGACTCCGGAGCCCTTCTATGCGATCGGCCAGTGGTATCTCGACTTCTCTCAGACCTCAGATGAAGAAGTCGTGGCCCTTCTCCGGGCAGCCGCGGGCTTCGGCCGCACCCCGGCGGAGCCGGCGACCTGACCGGGCTCCGCCACGATATGTGAAACCCCCATGTTGTGGGACTATTCTCGTCCCGGAAGCAGGGACACTTGCTACATCTGGCTCAGGCCGATGATGTTGCCTTCGCTGTCCTTGAACCAGGCGCCTTTCCCCATCTTGCCCATGTCGACTACCCCGTTTACCGTCTTTAGGCCAGGGAGGTCGTACTCCTCGAACACCACCCCACGCTTCTTCATATCGGCCATTTCTGTGACCAGGTCGTCGACGACAAAACCCAAGGCGGTAGCGGCACCGCCGGGCGCCTGCGTCGCGTAGACCAAGAAAGTCCCCTGCTTGGTGGAGTAGAGAACGTAGCCCGGGTCAGTGGGGATATCCGCGGGCTTCAAACCGAGCGTGCCTTCGTAGAACTTCCGAGCGCGCTCGATATCGGTGGCGGGCGACACCCCGTAGACTGTCGATTCCGAAAGCATGATGGACTCCCTTCACCTGTCTCGCTTTACGTCGATCCTGGCTGCCCGAGCCGGCTCGGGCATTTGTGCCTCAGGGCTGGCGTTTTCCCGCGAAGAGACTAAAGGAAACCTGTCATGGCGCTGGCTGTGAACCCGGAGGTCCTACTCGTCGGTCTCTTCGAACACGTCCTGGGTGGAGCCGCACTCTGGGCACCCCCACTCGTTCGGGAGCTCCTCAAACGGAGTGTCCGGTGAGATGCCCTGGCTCGCGTCGCCTTTCTCTTCCTCATAAATACAACCGCACGAACCGCATTCAAACCTGCCCATCGATAGACCTCCCTAAGTCAGTTAGTTCTCGCATCAGCGGGTGATGGCCGTGTACCCAATTTAGCCTTGAAGCAAAAGCACGAGGGCGGGATACTTGTTGACCCGCCGAGCGCGGTCGCGCTCGCACTTGCCGTTAGAGGCTTCTGGTCTTCTTGATCAGACGCGGGTCCTCGATCATTACGATGGTGTCGGGCGATACGGACTCGGTCAACCAGACATTGCCGCCGATGACCGAGCGCGCGCCGATCACCGTATCGCCCCCCAAGATCGTGGCGCCGGCGTAGATGATGACGTCATCCTCAATGGTGGGGTGACGCTTCTTCCCCCGGTACTGATCGCCGGCCCCCTTCGGCAGAGAAAGCGCTCCCAGCGTTACCCCCTGATAGATGCGGACGTCGTTGCCGATCTGCGTGGTCTCGCCGATTACTACTCCTGTCCCATGATCGACCACAAATCCCTCGCCAATCTCTGCTCCGGGATGGATGTCTATCCCTGTCACGCCGTGCATGATCTCGGTCATCATCCGCGGCAGCATGGGCACGTCCAGCTCAAGCAGCCGATGGGCCACCCGATAGACGGCAATGGCCTGCAACCCAGGGTAGCTGTAAACGATCTCGTCTGTGGTCTTGGCAGCTGGGTCTCCGTCAAAGGTGGCATGGATATCCGAAGCCAGCACCCGGCGGATTTCAGGAATGCTTGCCAGCACCTGCAGGGCCGCCTCGTATCCGCGCCTCTCGCAATTGGTGCACTCGCGTTCGAAGCGGAAACACTCGTGTCTGATGCTACGGGAAATCTGTTCGGACAGAAGGTCGAAAAGCGCCGTGGTCACCTGGCCGATGGCGTAGCGGTAGCTGACCGGGTCTATCCTCGCCCGGCTGAAGAACCCAGGGAAGAGCAGCTCGCGCATACGCTCGATGATCTCGTTCACCGCCTGCCGGGAAGGGATGGGCTCGAAGCCAATGTGAGTGTGACATTCCGCTCTCGAGCAATCCTGGATGATCTCCTCGCTCAGGGCCTTCAGCCGTTCTCGGTAGGCCTGCGCAGAACTTGCCTCGGAACGGCAGCTTTCTCGTTGAGTCACGCTCGGTTCCCGGTTCTCCTCTGGAGTCATGTGGCCCTCCTCATCTGACGTTGGGCGCAAGTGTACCCTGGGTTCAAGAGGCCTGCGCCTTGACGAACTCGGCCTCCACGTTGATCTTCACGTCGTCGCCGACCAGCAGGCCACCCGCTTCGGTCACGAGGTTCCAATCCAAACCATAATCGTGGCGGTCTACTTTACCTTCGGCGCTTATCCCCAGGCGTACCGCACCGAACGGGTCGGCCACCGGACCGCTTATTTCGGCGTCCAGGGGGACCTCTCGAGTGAGCTCTCTGATGGTGAGGTCGCCGATGATGCGGTAGCGGCCGGAACTCACTCTGTCTATGGATCTAACTGCGTAGGTCATGGTAGGAAAGCGTTCGGCGTCGAAGAAATCGGCAGAGCGCAAATGGACATCGCGTCGCGGCTCGCGGGTATCCAAGCTGGCCACGTTCACCTTGACCGTGGCCCGCGACTTGGCTACGTCTTCATCGTCTATGTCGGCATCAACGCTGAACGTGAGGAACG
>Ga0214473_10001813_pt1 | contig 27366 bp, 29 predicted proteins | sample RVTome_7_FD_203509 | JGI IMG/M metagenome (GOLD analysis project Ga0214473, IMG submission 203509) | Soil microbial communities from uranium-contaminated site in the Upper Colorado River Basin, Wyoming, United States - RVT98D197 | ecosystem: Environmental > Terrestrial > Soil > Contaminated >...
CGCCCTTCTGCTTGTCTTCGTCTCACGGGCTAGTTGAAATCGAAGGGCTGCTCTTGCCCCCACCTCTGTAGCGAATTAGAAAGCGTCCGCGAAGGAGGGCATAGCCCAAACGCTAGAAGCAAGCTGACCGCGAGGCAAGCCACCGCGGCACATCAGGCGGCACAGCCGTAACGAGGCCGGTGGTTTCCCTTGACATTTGCCGGCCTTGGCTGGCTGGTGAACTCCGTGGCCGCCCCTCATTGCCATAGGTCAATGAGGCTGAATGGGGTGGCAACGGAGGGGCCACCTCTACCGGACGTCAGGTACGGGCTCGCGTTAATAACGTGATTACCGCAACGAACAGTGCCGAGCCGATGATGGACCATATGATAGGAAAGCTGGTAGTGCCGATCTGCACAGCAAAGAGTTCCGGCAAACCCATCTTCCTGGCTAACCACATTCCCAGCACCGCGCCAACAAACCCGAGCGCAATCGAAACCAGACATCCACCGCGCGAATAGCCGCTGATGGCTTGCCCAAGGGAACCGCAGATGCCGGCCACCAAAAGTAGCAGCACTATGTCGAGTAGTGTCATTCGAGCCTCCCCGGGCAATGTCTGCTCGCAAAATCGCTATTTTCCGATCTCATTGCGATACACTTCTCCACCTTTCATTACGAATCTGACTCGCTCCAGTTCCGTAATGTCGGTTAGCGGATTTCCTGCAACTGCAATGATGTCGGCATACTTGCCTGAATCAAGAGTTCCAAATTCGTCTCCACGTTCAAGCAACTCCGCAGCTACCGTAGTCGCCGACTGAATTGCCTGCATTGGCGTCATGCCATAGCGTACCATGTAGGCAAATTCCTTCGCCTGGTTCTCTGTCCAGGCGTAACCACCCGCATCTGTTCCATAGGCTATCTTCACGCCCTTGCGTACAGCCACTCCAAATGCCTTCGCTTCAAGTTCGCGCATCGTTAGCCAGATCGGTGCGCCCGTGACTGCGCGCCCTTCTGCTACGTAGATGCCCACGTAGATCGTCGGGCACCAGTAAACCCCTTGTCGTACCATGCGGTCCATCAAGCCTTCATCAAGACCGTACCCGTGCTCAATTGAATCCACTCCTGCGCGCAGCGAGGCGTCGATGCCTTCCCACCCCATCGCGTGCGCCGCCACGCGCCGCCCAAGGCGGTGTGACTCATCTACCATTGCCTTCATTTCTTCATCAGTGAAATTGACCCATGAATGCAGTGCTCCACCCTTCGTAAAGTAGCGGCGGTCGGCATAGAACTTTATCCAATCAGCTCCATACTTGACCTGCTCGCGCACTGCCCGGCGAATATTGTCAGGCCCATCGACAATCTGTACGCCCTCGAGCATCTTGAGTTCCCAGGAGTAACCGAGCAAGGGATACATTCCCGTGGCCGAGAAAGCACGGGTTGCGACAAACAGTCGCGGCCCGGCGATGACGTTTCGGTTAATGGCTGTCTTGACATCGACGTCAGCATACATCGCGCCTTCGGTTTCCAGATCTCTCATCACTGTAAAACCATTCAACAGCCCGGTGCGTACGGCAACAGTCGCACGGATCGCCCGATAGGGGATCGATTCCTTCAGCAGTTGTTCGTCGTAGTCCGCGGCGGTAATGTCGCCCTGCAACAGAATGTGCGTGTGGCAGTCAGCCAATCCCGGGAGCACGGTGGCAGCGGACAGATCGATAATGCGAGCGGTGCTTGGTGCGTTCTTCTGAATCTCTGCGAACGGGCCGACCGCTTTGATGCGTTCGCCATCGACGAGCAGGCCTTGATTCTCAAGCACGCGACCTGCACGCACATCAATGAGACGTCCTGCCTTGATCAGCGTGATTCTTGAAGAAGCTATCTGGGCCGCAATTGGAGCTTGAAGCAATAAGAGAACAAGCAAAAGTTTTTTCATCTTTCACTCCTGCGCTTGAGTCTGGAGTCTGGAGTCTGGAGTCTTTGTCGGATCTGGACTCCTAGACTCTAGACTCCGGACTCTAGACTCGCCGATCGTTTGCTGCCCGGAGGTAATCCAACACCAGGTCGGCGCGTTCACGCACGGTTCCAGTAACCTCCAAGACCTCCGATGCAAAATCCCATCGGTCCTCCAGAAGGATTTCACGAATTTCCTCATCTACTCGGCGTCTTAAACGCGCGTGCTCTGAAAAGCTGATGCGATCCGGCTGCTCAACGGGGACAAGGACGATCAGATCGAGCAGTTTCATGGCGTGTCGCACACGGGGCAACCATTGCGCCACTTGAAAACTTGGGGAGTCATGATCTCTAAGGCAGTATGCCAAAAAATCGGCCGGGCACCGGTCGAAAACACAATTACCGTCGCGCTGCGTGATGCTCTCAATGGAACGGTCAAGTTGCAACTCAAAATCAGCGAGCGATGGCGTGTGGGCAAACTGAACCCCTTCGTCCTCAAGAAGCCGGTATGGTTCATCGACTAACTTGTATTCGGGCATAGCACGGATTAGAGCCTCGATGAGGGTTGTCTTGCCTGTATTGTGTGATCCCGAGACAGCGAGCCTCATGTACTCCACGCATTAGTCTAGAGTCTGGAGTCTAGAGTCTGGAGTCTGGAGTCTGGAGTCTGGAGTCTAGAGTCTGGGGTCTTTGGCGGATCTGGACTCTCGACTCTAGACACCCGACTCTAGACTCGCTGAAGGTATAACAGATTCGCACTCAGTTGTACCTGCCAACGGTTTTTTCTCTGTTAGCTCTTGTGTACGAATCCTTATTCGGTACAAGCAAGAAGTTCCACAATCCTGTTGTCTTTTAGTCGGTTGCGAGTTATTTTCAGGTGCACGACCACCTTACTTGTACGTCATCTAGTTTCCCATGCCTCTCGCTGCTGTCATTGCCGGTCCTAATTCACCGGTCGAGCTGCGCGAGGTACCCACTCCAAGTCTGGAGCGAGACTCTGCGATTTTGAAAGTTGAGTTTTCGGAGGTTTGCGGCACAGACGTCTACTTACAGCAGGGCCTGCTTGCCGGCGTTCCCTACCCATTGGTGCCGGGCCACGTATCAGTCGGGCGCCTGGAGAAGATTTTGGGTGTAATCACTGATGTACATGGGCGCCCATTCCGCGAAGGGGACCGTGTCACCTTTCTTGACGTACATCGCACTTGCAATGCGTGCTGGTATTGTTTGGTCGCCAAGGCCACGACGCGATGTCCGAATCGCAAGGTTTACGGCATCACTTACGGGCTCGCCGATGGTCCGGCAGGCGGTTGGGCTGAAGAGATCTACATAAAACCCGGCACTCGTTGCATCGGTCTTAACTCAGACCCGGAGACCTTTATCGCTGGCGGTTGTGCCTTACCAACCGCATTGCACGCGATCGAGCGTAGCAATATTGGCTTCGGAGACGCTGTGCTTGTACTAGGTGCCGGTCCCGTCGGGCTAAATGCGATCATGGTTGCGATATTGAGCGGCGCGCGGCTCGTATTGTGTATCGGCGCTCCCGAGCTGCGCCTCAATGCAGCTGCCGAGGCAGGCGCTTGCGATACGCTCAATTTTGAGGAGCAAACAGAGCAAAACCGGCTTGAGTGGGTGCGCGAGAGGACAGACGGGCGCGGTGCTGACATTACTATCGAAGCTACTGGAGATCCCTCAGCAGTTGTGGAAGCAATGCGTTTCACCCGCGACGCCGGTCGCGTAGTGATCGTGGGCCAATATACGGACCATGGTCCGGTACCGCCAGAAAAGGGCTTCAATCCCCACCTCGATCTGAATCGCAAACATCTTGATGTGCGGGGCTGCTGGGGCTCAGATTTTTCACACTTTTACCGCGCTGTCGAATTGGTTGCGGATCCTAAACATGGCGCGCCATGGGTAGGCCTGCGATCGAAGCTCAGCCATTACTCGCTGGTGGAGGCGAACAAAGCACTCAACGACGTCGCTCAAGGCAAAGTAATCAAAGCTGTCATCGCCTTGTAGGGTTGGCACCCCGGCGGAAACCACAGGTACCGACTGTAGACCTGCTAGATTCGTTCGGCTGCGCCGCCTGATGTGCTGCGTTGGCTCTGCCTCGCGGATTCGACCTGCTAGATTAGTTACGGCTGCGCCGCCTGATGTGCCGCGTTGGCTCTGCCTCGCGGATCAGCTTGCGATCACCGTTACGGCTGCGCCGCCTGATGTGCCGCGTTGGCTCTGCCTCGCGAACTTGACCCGCTAGATTTGCTACGGCTGTGCCGCTGAACCGCCCCCAAGCTTGCCGACGAGTGATAGAATAAGCGCAATCTTATGCGAAAATTTGGCTTGGTCTTGATGAGTCTGTTGCTGCTGAATTCATGTCAGCTACAAACCAACGAATCGAGCGAGCAGACTCCTGTCCTGTCACAGGCTCCCAACACTACGTATCCAATGCCGCCGCTTAGTTCGGAGTCAGGTGAACTGGGTTGGCTGGAAGTTCAGCCGGGCGCCTCCGATAGCAAGGAACTTCAGCGAGCAAGGATAGCGGATTATCGAGGCAAGGTGCTCGTGCTCGACTTCTATGCAACATGGTGCATGCCCTGCCGCCAAAGTATCCCGCACTTGAACGAACTGTATCAACTTTATGGTGCGCAAGGGTTGCATATTGTCGGCTTGAATGTCGGCGGAGCGGATGATCGTCCTAAGGTGCCAGAATTTGCCCGTGAACTTCGGATTCAGTATGACCTTGGATTTCCCGAACGATCGTTAACAGATCTATTTCTGTCGGATGACCCCGGCATACCGCAGACCTTCATCATCGATAGGCAGGGTCGCATCGTTAAGAGATTCGTCGGATATGCTCCTCCAGTCGCCGCCGAATTGGACAAGACCATTGAGGCTGTAATCGGCTCGAGAGAACTGAGTTGAGAAAAGCAAAGATCATAGCCACGCTTGGGCCAGCTTCGCGCGAGCCAGCGCAGATCGAGGCTCTGCTTGCCGCGGGCGCAAATGGTGTTCGCATAAACATGTCGCACGGCACGCGCGAGGAGAAGGGCGAGGACATACGACGAGCTCGTCTCGCGGCCGAAAAACTTGATCGTCCGCTCGCTGTCTTAGTTGACCTATCCGGTCCCAAGATACGAACCAGACAGTTAAAGAACAACACACCTGTGGCGCTCCATGCCGGCTCTACCTTTACCCTCACAACACGGGACATTCCGGGAGATGCTAAGTGTGTAGCGACGAATTTCGCCGAATTGCCACATGTTGTTAAACCCGGAGACAAAGTTCTTCTGGATGACGGCGCCATCGCACTCTCAGTGGAGAACATCAACGAAACCGACGTCATCACCAGAGTCATGAATGATGGCATTCTGGGTGAGCGCAAAGGGATTAACCTGCCCGGAGTTCCGCTGCCTATTGCCTCCCTTACTGAAAAGGACAAAGAAGATCTCAGTTGGGCAGTCCAGCAGCAGGTGGACTATATCGCTCTTTCTTTTGTACGAAGGGCAGAGGATTGCGAACAAGCGAAAGCCCTAATCAAGGCGGCCGGTGGTCGAGCGCCTCTTGTGGCCAAGATCGAAAAGGCTGAAGCGATTGATCACCTTGACGAGATCATTGCGGCAACTGACGCGGTTATGGTGGCACGGGGAGACCTGGGCGTAGAGACTAGTGTAGAACTGGTTCCCGTTTACCAGAAGAGGATCATTGAGAAGTCAGTAGTTGCCGGCAAAATGGTGATTACTGCCACGCAAATGTTGCAATCGATGGTGGAAAACCCGCGGCCAACGCGGGCAGAGGCTTCTGATGTAGCAAACGCCGTCTGGGACGGAACTGACAGCCTAATGCTCTCTAATGAAACAGCGATGGGTGCGTATCCGGTGTCAGCCGTAGCAACCATGGCTCGTATCATTGAGTCGGCCGAATCAGGAAGAAGGCGCAACGACGATAACATTGCGCGGTGGGCGGGCCGGCAATCGGGTAGGGTCAGTCGAGCATTGTGCGAAGCAGCCGCCTTCGCGGCTGAGGAGATGGGTACCAGGGTCACTGCTGTTTTTACCGAATCAGGGCTGATGGCCCGCCGGCTCTCATCTTTGCGGCCAGACCAGCGCATTGTGGCCTTGACGCATTATCGAAAGGTGCAGAACGAATTAGCACTGATCTGGGGAGTCGAATCACTACTCATACCTAACGCCGATTCAACCGAACAGATGCTTCAGTTTGGTGAGCTAAAGTTGCTCGAGGCAGGCGTGGTTTCCAAAGGCGAGATGATTGTCGCCATGGCGGGCCGGCTTTCAGGACTCGGTCTTTCCAGTTCTGTGACGCTTCTGAGCATCGGCGAAAGGGCGACGGTTAGTAATCAGTGAGCGTGAAGCCAACTCTATCAGCCGGCGAGTTATTTGATTTCATTCGGCCGGCAGTGTTGGTCGCGTCGGCGCTGATATCAACGTGGGTTTTGGTTCGTGCCCGCCGGCGTTACCATTTCTGGAGTTCACTTCTTTGGGCATTAGGCACGCTTCTTTCTCCGCTGGTTGTCATACCGCTGTTTCTTGCCGCTTGCTGGTTTGGATCCAACTCCAGGGATGAACCGGCTCGCGGGCCAAACAAACTAACCCTGGCTCTGATTTACAGTGTTGTTACACTGCTGGCAATCGGCGCCTATCTGTATCTCGACTCCAGAACTGTTGACGCTCATCTTGCCCGCGCAGCGCAAGCCAGAATTAAGGGCAACCGAGGCAAGGCAATTGCAGAATATCGCGCCGCACTAACCAAAGAAGACAATCCGCACACGCATAAGCTGCTGGCGATAGAGCTGGCGGACGCTGGTGACCGTACCACTGCCATTCAAGAATTTCGCCGGGCAGAGGCAGAAGGCGAGACTGACGAAACAATCCCCTATCGCATAGGAGAACTGCTCTATTCACTTAACCAAGCCGCAGAAGCCGACCTTGAATACAGGAAATTCCTCAACTCCACAGCTTGTACTCAGAGCCCTGGGGATGTGAGATGTGAAAAAGCAGTGAGTCGCGTAACGGGCAAGTAGCAGCAGGTCGCGCACCATCTGCGGGACCTTTCCAGTCTTTGTCCGGCAGTGACTATGGCCTACGGGACAAAGATTCCCGAGCCATACAACTCTCGGATCTCTCTATTCTTGAATTTGCGGAATCTGAGGACTATGGTGAGTTGCGCGTTCGCCCGCCATTTGCGCAGGAGTCTTTTGCGGATCGCGCCAGTTGTCGAGGATGCCAACCTGATGTACGCACTGCAAAGTGCACGTAGGCGCACACCACTTTTCGGTGTTGTACTCGCGGTCAAAATCTTCCATCGTGTAGTTATCGAGCGGTATTCCCGGATAGCCGCGTTGTTGTGAGCACCAGTGCACCAACCCATCCTCGCAGATGTACAAGTACCGCGCGCCGGCGCGGCATCGCCAGTTGTAAGGCTTACCTTCGGCGATGCTGTCCTGGAACCAATTCAGGCGTGCATGATCTTTGTTACCGAGTTTCTTGACTTGTTGAAATATATCTTTCTCCTTAGCCGAAAGAGGCTTAAGAGTGCCGTCGACATCGTGAATGACGCCAACTGTCGTAGAAAACCCGAGTTCGACGGCACGCTTTGCGACCCTCAATGCGTCATCAGGGTTCTTTATCCCGCCGCCTATAACCGAATTTATATTGACGTGGAAGTCGGCAAAATCGGAAAGGAACCGAAGTTTTTTATCAAGCACCCGTAGGCTCTTGCGCGATACCTCGTCCGGCTCGACGTTATCGATACTTATCTGCAGATACTCCAACCCTGCCTTGTTCAGACGCTTAATTCGTTCGGGAGTAAAGTAATAACCATTGGAGATTAGTCCGGCTATCATTCCTCGGACGCGAATGTGGTGAACAATATCGTCAAGTTCCGGATGCATCATCGGCTCGCCGCCTGAAATCGTGACTACGGAGGTACCGAGGGCAGCAAGACGATCAATTCGGTGCTTAACGGTTTCCAAAGGCACCGGCGCCGAGGTGTGGTCGTATTCATTGCAGTATCCGCAGGCCAGATTACACCGGCGCATCGGAATCAGATGAGCAAGCACAGGGTGGCGGCTCGTCATTAAGGCTCGGCTGATGAAACTAGCCTCGCGGAGTTTAAGTCGAAAAAAGGTGGATCTTCTCATCTCAAAGTCCCACGCTGGTTTGCCTGACATTACTATTGGAAACCGGAAAGCATATTCGACCGGCCGGCTCAAAGGCAAACTCAGAATGTTAATCGTCTAATGGACCGCGTACGCCCCAGTTAATCACTTAAAAAGCAAGGGGCTCGTCAATTATGACCGAGCCCCGCGAAATTCACCGTATTGGTGGGTTCGGCTAACCCTTCACAATCTTGACGTTCGAATCTAGCTTGACGCTGAATTCATCATCCGAGACCCGCACATTGCGCTCGAGAGAACTGAGACGCATTGTCGTTGAGTCGTCATTCTTTTCGACGATCTTCGTCTGAACCGGCATCCCTGAAGCATCCACCCAGATTTCAGCGTATTTGAAACTTGCGTTGCCCTTGGGAACCAAGGTCAAATGAATAGTACTGATTCCGCCCCATAGCGTTTCCTCACGCACATCCTGCACTGGCTGGAAACGAGCTTCGAGCTGCGTCTTCGTCATATACATCAAGTCGAGGATGCCACCAGCGCCTGCCTTGCCACGCACCGAATTTGACTTGCCCACGATAGCTTGATTTAGACGCGGCCGAAACAGTGTGTACTTTCCATTGGCTACGGCCAGAATCTCATGTTGAGGGCTGCGCCACTCAATTCGCACCGAAGCATCTCGCCCTCGACCGGGGACGTATAACACAACGCCGTTGAAACGCTCAGAATCGCGCAACTGAGCGTTGTACTTCTCCATGCTCACACTGCCGCGAAGAGTCTTAAGGCTTTGGCGGTTTCGCTCCATGCGATTTAGCACGGAACTGACCAACCCCGCGCTTTGGCCATGGGCTGTTGTCGGGGAAAAGACCGCCAATCCTATTGCGGCGAACACAATTAGAAAACTAAGGGGAACAATCTTCTTCATGTCAAATCCTCTAAATATGACTACCTTTTCCGAAGGAAAAACCCCGCAATTATAGGGAATGTTTAACGAATGTCAATCTCGTAACCGCGAACCTTGCCCTGCTCATCCAACAGTTTTCGCACGGCCAGTACCTCCAGTTGGGGCCGCTTCGTTACCGTGCGCAGGTGCTCTTCTAGTTGGGACCTATCTCCTTCTACATTAAGGGTTTGTGGCCCCAAAAGCACTGTTGATATGGGAATTTGATGCGCAGTTAAGGACCGCCGTTCGCTGCTCTGAAACCAGTCCTTGGGAGTGAGAAAAATGAAGGCCAGAATTACGACGCAGAGAATGTCCCATTGCCAGGAATTCCGCGGGTAGTTCCAGAGAAAGATTTTTTTGACTGCATTGAACAAGTACGCCACCTGCTACTGGGGCCTGAAGCAAGCCGTAGTCCAAAAGGGCAAGCTCGGGGCAAATGAATTCTAACCCGCTTAATGATTGATGTAAATGCTTTCTTACATCTGCACTGAGACCGAAGGGCCAACAATATGACCGTCACGCATCTGCACAATTCGTCGGCACATTGCTGCAGCTTCAGGATTGTGGGTAATCATCACAATCGTCTGGTTAAAGCGGTAGTTGAGCTCTTGAAACATGTTGAGTACAAGCGCAGAACTCTCCGAATCTAGATTGCCGGTAGGCTCGTCCGCCAGGACGATGGCTGGGCGAGTTACCACGGCACGCGCCAGCGCCACTCGCTGCTGTTCGCCTCCAGAAAGCTCGAGCGGTTTGTGATGAAGCTTGTTCTCCAGACCAAGCAAGCGAAGGACCTCGCGCCGCCGCGCAGGATCCTCGCCGCCGTTTCCGTGAATCCGCTCGGCCAGGCGCAGGTTTCCCTCAGCCGTTAGCGTGGGAAACAGATTGAATCTTTGGAATACGAAGCCAATCTTGCGGCGGCGAATATCGGTCCGTCGCGCGTCTGAAACCGCAGTGAGGTCTTCGTCATCAACTACGATGCGTCCGCTTGTGGGCGTTAGTAGTCCGCCAAGTAAGTGAAGCATCGTTGACTTCCCGCAGCCAGATGGCCCCATAATGGCCACAAATTCCCCCTCCTCAACCTTAAGAGAAACTCCTCGCAGTGCAGGGACGTCGACCTTGCCTACCCTGTAGGTCTTCACCAGATCTTCAGCATTCAGGATCGTGCGCATCAACTCTTAAACTTCTTACCTTCTGGTCTGCCGGCGATCGAGATCAACCTCAGGCAATTGCCAGCGATTCTCCAATACGAAGGCTTCGGGACGATAATCCTTATCAAGCTCAACTGAAGAAGGGGCCTGATAGGTAATATTGAGTTTATACTGGTCTTTTGGCCTGGTTATTTCAACTCGCGCAGGAAGCTTAACTCTCCCGTCATCGCCAAACGGTTTCTCATCTGAGTAGGAAACGTCGGTAATCAAGAGGCCGCGGTCGTCGAAACTTTGAAGTCTTGCCAGCCGAATGCCTCCAACGCGGTCAAACCAGAACCGGCGCCGGAGTTTTGCTTCACCTGGATTGTTTTGCGAATGTTCTTCCAGCAGATAGTAACCCCTGACAATCCGCGAACCTTTTTTAGCCTGCACGCGCAAATCTGGCTCTTCCATAAAAAACTCAGATTGCGAATAGAACAGTCCGGATTCGTTCCTGGGCGGATCGATAAGCAGCGCATCCGTCAGATGTTGTGGCCGCAGATTCGACAAAGCGTTCACCGTCTGCTTCTCGCTCATCTCCTTCTTACTGGCTTTCGCTTCAGCTTGTGGCGCGCCATCCAAGTCAAGCCTCTCGTAAACGGCGTTGTTGGTTCCCTTAACGAAGCGGCGATACTTCTCGTCGCCCTGCAGAACCGCCACTCGAAAACTGGTTCCGTCCGAGGTCATCTGAGCGATGTCTTTAGCGATGAAGGGTACCTGAATGGTCAGATAGATCTTGCCCGGACGCTGCAGGGTTATTGACCCGTCCGCTTGACGGTACTTCTCAGCAATTCCGGCTTCTGCGAACGAGTTATCTTCGAACTGAATGTCGATTTTAGCGTGCAGCGATTGAACACTCACCAGACGATTGATTTCAGCTATGAGTTGCGACTTGTCTGCGTTTTCAAGTGGAGTAAGAAGTTGTGGAACCTGGACCTTCTTGTGCGTGCCAAAAAGAGTGTTACATGCTGTCGCTAAACCAAGCAGAACAGCCAATACTGCAAGAATCAGCGGTCGCGGCAAGGAGCGAGTGGCAAGGGATGAATCAAGCATCAACAAAATTGACTCTCGAGGCTATACCCAAGCACTCGGGTGGGAAACATGAGCAACTCGGCGCCCAAACTAGCAAAGTGATTTTTCATTGTCAACGAACCTTTGCAACCGTAGCTCTGGTTTGCCAAACCTATGTCTCAGTTTATTGATAACTCCGAGCACCTTCGGCCGACTTACAATCTTGTACTCAAGCCGGCGCTTACCTGGAATGTCCAACAACATGACTCCCAGTAATATCGTCAATATGCCCTGCCCGGGTACACCCGGAATCGATAAGACAACGCCAACTACTACAAGCAATGCTCCAAGAATGTTCTTGCCAACAACTCCGATAATCCGTATGCCTGGATGACGATGCGACCATAAATCTCTTGGATGTGATTCATTGAAATATTCAGGCGGAATCTTGACGAGAACGAAAGCCACTATTGCCAAACTAAGAAGCAACGTTGCGACAAATAGCACTATGCCCACGACCAGCGCCTGCAGGCCGAAACTCTGAAACACTTTTACAAGCTGCTGGATCATTTCCAATCAAGACCTTCGAATGCGTGCGAGCGTGTCCAGCGTAGTACAGTTCCGAGCATATTTCACCAGCGTATTCCGCGGCGAACTTTTTGGAGCTTTGGCAAACATTTAAATTCTAACATCGCCGGAGCACAGGGTCTCCTCCGTGCACATGCAAGTCGTCGGCCAGAAAAAAGGGCGACGCAAGGCGTGCCTGCGTCACCCAATGATTAAATGAACGAGAGTAAGCCCGTTACGGTTGCTTTGATGTCGTGGCGCTACCCGACTGACTGATAACCAGATTGAACCGAGTTCCTTGTTCAAGTCGGAGATTCTCGCCGCGCAGGGATAAGGTGGATGCGCCGTCGGCCGACGTGCTGCTTGAGTCACTGATAACAACTCGGCTGAGCGGACTAAGAGCGGAAGAACTCCCGCCGGTTGAGTTGGTTGTGGAACCGGCAGCGGCTGTGGTAGCTCCCACGACATCTCCGACCACAGATGATGTTGTGTTTACAACGCCGGGAACTGCGCCGCTGACGCCTCCCAGCAGCCCACGGTTCTGAGATCCTGAGGAAGATGCTGGCTGCATGATCGAGCTCGCTCCCGCACTTCCCGCCTCCAATGAACCTTCACTGCCCAGGTGATTTGTTGAATTGCTCGCGACAGAGAGAATAGTTGCCGTAATAGGCATGTTGAGTGGGCCATTCTGCAAACGTTCAAACACCATGGTAAGCCGCGATACGCGACCCGTAGAACTGCGGCGTTCAATTTCCGTCACATGCCCGAGCAGGCGTGCTCCTTTGGGGACAATTGTCCGTCCTTGTGATTTCAACCTCTCTACGGTTTTGAGGAGTATTTGATCTCCAACCCTGGCATTGCGAACGTCGATACTCTTCTGAAGCTCAGCAGCGAGGCGGGTTCCGGCCTCGATACTGATGCTGTCAGCCGGGCCTGCGGCGGCCGACGTCTGGTTGGTGCCACTAACCGCGGATTGTGTTTCTGCCTGTTGGGCCAGCGCAGTAAAAGCGCAGCTTAGCGTGAGAACTGCTGCCAATATCATAGTTTTCATTTTTTCACCTCTTTGTAATTTGCGCCGTAATGACGGCGAGGATTCGACGACTTTGAGCGGGCGGTGGTAATGGGAGTGGGCCCGCGCTAATGCAAACAAACAGGACCGCGTAAGGGGACCTCTATGCCTGCTATGGTGGCGGAATCTTAATGCTTAGGAGGATTAAAGAGGCAACAACAAGCTTGCAAATTGATTGCAAATCGAACTTGCCGGGGAATTAATCTGCTATTTAGGACCGCTTGAAGTGGCTACCGGCAGCTGTCGTGCTCACAGCCGCAACCGATCTCCATCACCCGTGACTTCTCGGCGTTCTCACAATACTCGCTACAGTACTTACTGCCCTCTTCTGCCTGACAGTCGCATGCGGGATGTGCACACTTTGCCGCGTCCTTGTTCTCTGCCATAGGAATACTCCCTGTTCTATCTAATCTAATCAAAGATTTTCTCTATGCTAGAACCCCTAAAACCGGTCGTCAAGGCCTACGCACATAACCCGCTGAATCCCTGGCCTGCAAGCGCGGGCGACTAGGGAGCTTGTCGTAAGATCAGCGTTCGCTGACGATCGCCCAGTTTCAAAACCATTGGTTTGCCTAATTGAATAGGATGCTCATCACCGTCTACGCTTAAAAGCAAATTGGTAGCACTGGTTCGAGTTTGTGTATCCACGGTGCTGTCGGGAGGAGTACGCGGCACCAGGTTCGTGGCCACGATGCGCCAGGTACGGGGAGCGCAATGGATCCGTATTCCTGGCGCATCTGTTTCAAACGATTCATCCGTCGCCAGAACGTCAGCTTTGAAAGTTCCTTCGCCGCAACGGATGCCGCTCGAATCGTAAAAGGTCACGAGACCCGAAACGTAGCCGTAGACCATAGTGCTAACGTTGCGGATTACTAGCCGAACATTGGTGACTGGCATGTCCGGTGCCCCGTTCAGCGTGGTAGTGACAAGGCGGGCCTCAAGGGCTGGGGTCCCACTGCCGTCAAGCGCGACGGCTGCGTCATTGAGAGAAACCGGCTTTTCTCCTGTGCCGACCTGTTGGGCTCGACCTGCCGCCGCAAAGCAGCAGATCATGAGGACGGCGCCGCTGAGCAAGCTGAAGCTAACGTTAGGTTTCACTTCTTCTCCTTTCGGAACTCGGGTGGATTCTAGTTCGGCGGCTGCTGTTGATCAACATCCAACATCAATTCGGCCTGGATTATCCTCTACCGAACGACCGGCAAGAGAACCGACCCCCGGGACAGGATGTAACCACCTTCGTTTAAATCAGTCCTGCCGATGGCTTCGTCCAGCGAACTTGCGGGAGTCATACCCATACGTACGACGTACTCCTCAGGCAACGCGGACACAAGTATTACCTTGAACGCTTCTGTTTTCTGGCGGAGTGCCCATGCTGTTTGACCATTGACCTCGTATTCTCGACGCAGCCTCCTTTCCAGATCGCGCGAGGTTCTGTCGGCAAACCATTTGAGAAAGTCTGCGTGACCAAGCCCCTCCTTACACTCTGCCAGCAGAATGATCGTTCCACCCGCTGCGCAAGCATGTGCAGCCATATCAAGTGCTTTGTGAGCCTGAATAAGGTTGATGTCGTAAGGCCAACCGCCGCAACTGGTCACAACGACCGGGCGCGTTGTTGCTATCCTTACGGAATTACGTGACAGGTAATAATCGCAGGCAGCAACGTGTGCTGCTCTCCAGTGGCCTGAATACACTTTTACTGCTCGACCGCGCTCATCAACAATGCTGCTAATACCGAACGCGGGATTAACCATCGCGGCAATCTCATCACACTCTTCATGTACTTGATTACCGGAGAGTAGCCCGGTTCCTACTCCCTGGCGGCGACCACCGCGCTCAAAATCGAGCGCCAACTTGTGGGTTGCTTGAATCGTTTCTGCTGAGGCAAGTCCAGGGCATATCGATTTTCGCCCGCCTGTAAACCCGGCGAAGTAATGGAAGTTGATGCCACCCAGAATTATTACGGATGAAAACTGCTGCAACGAGCGGTTTAGTTCAACTCGAGTCCCCCGGCTCGTTGTACCGAAAAAGCAAAGTTGCGCTTGATCATGAGGGTCATGGTCGATCATCCTCAGACGTTGAGCGATGAACGGAGTCAACAGTTCAACTTTCTCTGCCTGCGTGACCTGCCGGTGTATTCCCGTCGCGAATATTACCGCAATGTTTGATGGCGATATTGAATTCTGGATCAAACGTCGAACAAAGAGATTGAGCACCTGAGCGCTTGCAGTTTGGCGGGTGGCATCTGAAACCACCAGCAGCACGGAATCTGCGGAACTGAATAACTCGTCTATTGGTGCACAGCCAAATGGCGAATCCAACGCAACGCCGATCTCTATGTCGCTGAGCGGTAATTCGGGACGGCTTGCGCTCGACAGTACCTGCAGACACTGCTCATCGTAGTCCAGGGTAAAGGCGCCGTGGCCGTACGCCAGTTCAATTTGTTGCATCAATCACCGAAAGCTGAGTGAACGTTAACAACCAAAGGCAACGAGAGCTCGTTCAATAACATGTAGAGAAGCAAAGTCAGTCTCGCCCGCCGTCCGCGCTTCTCCCAGCCACTTGCGGAGTTGTCGCGCTTCCTCGATGGAAACGATGCGGCAGGCGCCGGTCAGCGCCAGCGTTACCAGGGCATCGGGTGCGCCGTGAGTGACAAGAGCGGCCTGTAGCGCGGCCTGTTCCTTGAGATCGAGTGTAATCAGCAGACTAATTTCCATAGAGCGTTTCGGCGCACCTTAATCTGGAATTGCAGATTGCGGATTGGGAATTGCGAATTTAACCACGGCTTACAATCCGCAATTCGCAATCTGTTACGTCCTCCGCTAATCGCGCTCCGAACGAAAACACGCAGTACCGGCATGACAAAAATGAAATGTTTCGTCATCGAACTCGGTTGTTTCCATCTGGATTGTAAGATGATCTACTCCAAAGTGATCGTGCAGCTTGCTACGTAATTCGCGCAATAATTCAGGTGGCGAGATAGTGTCTGAGTGGATTACATGAGCACTCAGTGCGTCGCGGCCGGAAGTTATGGTCCATACGTGCAGGTCGTGAACGTCGTTTACTCCGGCTGTCTGCAGTATCAACGTTTCTACGGCCGCAAGATTGATGTGCGCTGGAGTTCCTTCAAGCAACACGTTGGTTGATTCACGAATGAGCGCCAAAGAACTCCAAATGATTAACAACGCGATGGCCATACTAAATACCGGGTCGGCAGCATACCAACCATATACCGACATGAGGACACCCGCGAGGATGGCGGCTACTGAGCCCAGCGCATCACCCAGAACATGTAGCCATGCCCCTCTCAGATTCAGATCTACTTCGTGCCGGCCATGCAGGATCCGGGCGCACAGTAGGTTAACTGCGAGCCCACCTGTGGCCACCAATATCATGAGATTGCTTTGCACCATCGGTGGTGCAAACCAGCGTTGGTAGGCTTCGTAGAAGATCAGTAGCGAAATGATAATTAGAGCCACACCGTTGACCAGCGCAGCGATGATTTCCAACCGATAATATCCAAAGGTCTTTCTAGAGGTTGCTGGACGGCTGCTGAACCAGACGGCCATCAAAGCAAGACCTAATGCAGCCACGTCGGTGAGCATGTGGCCCGCATCAGCTAGTAGCGCTAGAGACCCTGTCCAAAACCCTCCCACAACTTCCGCAATCATGTACAAAGCTGTGAGGCATAGCACTAGACTTAGCCGGCGGCGGCTGTCGGAGACGCCGGCATCACCGTGCGAGTGGCGGTTGCTATCGTCTGTTGTAGGCTGTGCTTGCGCCATGGCACTAACTGAACGAGCGCCCTGTATTCATTGCCGGCATAAAACTGTTACACCCACGCATACTGGCGGAAGCACTGCGCAGGCTCAAGCAGGGCCTACAAGCACTGCCGGCGAAATGACTTCCAGACAATCCTGGCCTGGTGCTGAATTATAGTTTAGTAGACGGGGAAAAGCTTGAGGCAGTAGCGTCAGTGCCACAACACGGCGACGGGTAGGTCCAAACACTGAACTCATGTGCCAACGAGTCAGTACTATTACGGGGTAGCGGGATAAATGTACAAACCTCTGACTAAGCTGAAGATTGGGGCCTTTGAAAACTTCATTCTAGCGGCACCCTCATAACGCGCCCACCTTAAAAGCAGCGTTGAATTCCTCGTAAAGATCGTTGAAAGCGCGCAGTCCCTGTTCGAGAATCTTTGGCAGGTCATCAAGATCATTCGAGCTGACCACGGCATTGGCGTTGTTTAAAAACGCTGCATGTGCATCGAGAGTGCGAAATGACGAAGAGATCAATGTAAAGAACAGTCGCCGCCTCTGCGCAGGTCTGAGGACATTGACTTCACGGATAACAAAAGCGCCGCCCTGCTCCACCGGGTCGAATTGAGGATCAAGGAGAAGGATCTCTAATTGCTTCTCGCGCATTCTTTCCACCGCTTGCCTTGTATCCTTGGCCACAAACACCTGATATCCGTTCTCCGTTAGGCGCTTGGCAGTTGTTTCACGAGTAGTTTCAGGAGTGCAGACGAGCACTCTTCGCTGGCTCCAGGATCGCGCGCCTGCCGCGGCTGCATCGGCCTTTGCATGTTGGCTCAGCACCGTTGAGAGGAGTTCCACAAGTTTCTGGGCTTCAGGCGAGATTGGCGAGGTCGTGGTCGCGGATGGTTCCGGCTCAAAGAGTGGCGCGGCCGTCGGCTGTTCGAAGCGTGGGTTCTCAGTGGATGGCGAGCCCCCTAGCGTCAAAGCGCCTTTTTCGGACGCTGGACTGATTACACCGGATTCAGTGGCACCGTTACACTTGGGGCACCGAATGGTGAAGGGGCGCGCGGGCAGTTTCCCTTCGTCAACCTGAAGGCGGGAATTACAAAGTTGGCAAACGATGATCATTCGTTTTTCCTGGGAGGTGGTTTTGGGGAGACTAGACCCTTACTCGATCATTCCGAGCATTGATCCTGCTTCTGAATGTGCGCCAACCAGAACCCGATCGTTCTCGCGGCGATAAAAATCTTCGCCGGACGTGAGTCCTTTAAGTGATAGCAGCAGATTATTAGGGTTGGTGGCAAAGGTCACGCCATCCTCGAGGCTGACTACATTAGCTTCGATGAGTTCTCTGAGTACGGTATCAAAGTCCTGCATGCCATCGAGTTTGCCGTCACGCATTGCATCAAGCAGCGACTTTCCTTCAACTTCTCCGGTCTCTATGTACTCACGCGTACGTGGGCTGGATCTCAAAATTTCGACGGCTGCCACGCGGCCGCGACCGTCTTTTCGGGGAATCAGCCGTTGTGAAACGATGTAGCGGAAGGTTTGTGCAAGGCGAGTGCGGATCACAGGTTCTTCGTTTTTTGGATAAAGCCCGATGATGCGGTCGACCGTCTTGGAAGCGTCGATGGTATGTAGTGTAGAGAGCACAAGGTGCCCGGTTTCGGCAGCTTCCAGAGCAATCTCAGTAGTTTCGAAATCGCGCATTTCACCGATGAGGATTACCTTCGGTGCTTGACGCAAAGTTGCCCGCAATGCCGACGGGAAATCCTTCGTGTCGTGACCGACTTCGCGCTGATTTATCGTTGAGTTCTTGTGCGAGTGGAGATATTCGATTGGGTCTTCAATCGTAACTACGTGGTAATGCTTCTGCTCGTTGATAATATCTATGATCGCTGCCTGAGTGGAGCTCTTGCCGGAACCCGTGGGTCCGGTTACGAGCACCAGGCCGTTTCGCAAGTCTGCGATCTCAGCGAGTTGCGGCGGAAGGTTCAGCGATTTCAGCGACGGAATATCGGTGGAAATAACCCGCATCACAATGGAGTAAACACCACGTTGCTGGAAGATATTGACGCGAAAACGGGCCCGCGATGGTAGTGAATAGCTCAGATCGGCTGTGCCCGTGCGGGCGAGACGCTCCGCAACATCCGGATTGCCATGCATCAGAGTCATGGCGATCACTTCGGTCTGATAGGGCGAGAGTTTTTGCATGCCCAGCGGCTGCACAGGTGTAAGTTTCCCATTGATTTCCACCTGTGGCAGCTGGCCCACAGAGAAATTCAGATCGCTGATTTTGTCCGAGACCAGCAACATTCTCTCAATAACTGGCGGCAGATCGAAGAAGATCATTTTCGGCGAGACTCCTCAAAAATTGGGCGGAGCAAAAGAACTGGAAGGAAAGACTCTGGACCGTACCCGCGAAACCCCATCGCATTCGCGCGTGTCAATTCTCGCTTAAACTCTTGTTCAACGCAAGCAAATTATGTTGAACGTATGGGATTAAATGCTGTTATGGAGCTGTTTTAGGCGGGTTGAGACGTCGTCGCCAACGTATAACTCCGAGATTACAGCTACCGCGTCTGCGCCTGTGGCTAGCACGTCCCCCGCGTTTGCCGCGGTAATTCCACCTATTGCCACTAGCGGAATCGCGCCAACCGCGGTTCGAATTGCCCTCAAACCTTCCAGTCCGATCGCAGGGTCAGCGTTTGCCTTAGTCCGGGTGGTGAAGATTGGGCCGACGGCAAGATAGTCGACGGGAAGTCTTGTGGCACTCAACGCCTGCGCCAAGTTGTGAGTTGAAAATCCAATTACGACCTCGCTACCTAGCAACCGCCGAGCAGCTTCTGGAGGTAGGTCGTCCAGCCCGAGATGGACCCCATCAGCCCTCAATGCCAGAGCGATGTCCACCCGATCGTTGATGATAATCTTCACGTTACGCGCTCTGGCAACTCTTAGAGCCTCTTCAGCCTGCCTGTAGAACTCAACCGCCGAGAGCTCCTTATCGCGCAATTGCACTAGAGTCGCTCCTCCCTCCACCAGGCGCAACACTTGTTCGGAGTGGGAGAGGCCACTCAGACGGACGTCGGTGATTGGATACACCTGAGGCAACTGAAGTTCATGTGATCTGTGCGTGTCAGGAGTCTTTTCGCTTCGGCCGGTCATTGTTGTGTAGTTCTCGTTTTCGCAGCCGGATAGTCTGTGGGGTAACTTCAACCAGTTCGTCCTCTGCAATGAACTCCAACGCCTGCTCGAGCGAAAGTTCTTTGGCCGGGACTAGTCGCATGGCTTCATCCGCTGTAGATGCGCGCATGTTGGTGAGCTTCTTCTCCTTGATAGCATTGACGTCCAGGTCGACTGAACGCGCGTTTTCTCCGATTACCATACCCTCGTAGACTCGGGTTCCAGGCCTGACAAAAAGGGCGCCGCGCTCCTGGAGGTTGTAAAGAGCATAAGTTGTAGTCTCCCCCATTCGATCGGCAACAAGGGATCCGGTGGGGCGGCCGCGGAGCGGCCCCTGCCATTCCCCCCACCGCAAGAACAAGGTGTTAAGCAATCCGGTGCCTTTTGTTTCCGTCAAGAACTCACTGCGAAAGCCAATCAGACCACGTGAGGGAGCTTCAAACTCCATTCGCACCCTGCCTGTGCCATGGTTAATCATCTTGTTCATCTGTCCCTTGCGGCGGCCCATCGCCTCGGCGACCACACCGATAAACTCTTCAGGACAATCGATCACGACTTGTTCTACGGGCTCAAGTGTTTGGCCGTTGTGTTGGCGCGTGATCGCCTCAGGCTTCGACACCAGAAGTTCATAACCTTCGCGACGCATCATCTCTATGAGAATTGCGAGCTGCAATTCACCACGACCTGAAACCTTGAATTGATCTGGCGATTGGGTCTCTTCCACGCGGATCGCCACATTTCCAAGAGTCTCGCGGTCAAGTCTCTCTTTTATCTGCCGTGAGGTCACAAATCGCCCTTCCCGCCCCGCGAATGGGGAGTTATTTACCGCAAAGATCATCGAGATCGTGGGCTCGTCTACGGCAATTGCCGGAAGCGGTTGCGGATTGTCAGGAGACGTGATTGTATCGCCAATCTGTATGTCTTCAATTCCCGCAAGTGCCACAATCTCCCCGAAGGCAGCCTGCGTAACCGGCTCACGCTTTAGGCCCTCAAATGCGTACAACTGTGATACGCGAGTCTTATGCAGCGTGCCATCCGGTTTTGCCACAGCAACCTGTTGGCCGATGGCTATATCGCCGGAGTAGATCCGTCCAATGGCAAGTCGACCCACATACTCGCTGTAATCGAGATTGGCCACTAATAGCTGAAGACTATCGCTGCGAAGCTCTTTTGGCGCTGGTATGGTTTCTATGATCTGGTTGAAAAGAGGCCGTAGGTCTGCAGAGTCCTCTGTCACCTCCTTCTTTGCAACACCCGCGCGCGAGATGGCATAGAGAACTGGAAAGTCGATCTGCTCATCAGTAGCATCAAGGTCCAAAAACAACTCATAGATCTCGTCGACTACTTCTCGTGGCCGAGCATCCTGACGATCTATCTTGTTCACCACCGCAATAGCAGGCAGGCGCGCTTCCAGAGCTTTGCGCAAGACGAAGCGAGTCTGTGGCAGGCAACCCTCCGCGGCGTCAACCAGCAACATTACTCCATCTACCATTTTCAGCACGCGTTCAACTTCGCCGCCAAAGTCAGCGTGACCCGGCGTGTCAACGATGTTGATTTTAATGTTGCCGTAGCGCACGGAAGTGTTCTTTGCCATGATGGTAATTCCGCGCTCGCGCTCCAGATCCATCGAATCCATAATCCGTTCTGGCACCTGCTCATTCTCGCGAAAGGTCCCGGATTGGCGGAGCAGAGCGTCAACAAGCGTTGTTTTGCCGTGGTCAACGTGCGCAATGATGGCGATGTTACGAATGTTTGCTCTTTCCTGGGTCATAAAACAGTCATGTTAGTAAATGTTTCGAAAGGCCACAGCAGCTTCAATCAGCCCGGCTATCGGCTTGAACATATGGTAACACTCAGACGCAGCAACAGAGGTAACGCGGTCGGGGTGGCAACACTACGACAGAATTTGTCAGTGAATGATGCGGCCCTCCCCGAATACCTGACGTCAGAGGGCAGATCCTCCAAACGGGCCAAGCCAATTGCTCGAAAGGGAAAACCGCAAAGCGCATTTCAAGCGCGTTACTTGAAGGCTCCAGTTTGACGCAGAGCTTCATAGAGCACTATCCCGGCGGCAGTGGCAAGATTCAGGCTGCGAACACGGGGATTGAGCATGGGGATGCGCAGAGTGTGATCAGGGTTTTCACGAAGCAGCTCTGTAGGCAGGCCGCGAGTCTCACTTCCCAAGACAAGGCAGTCGTCGGAGTGAAACTTGAATTCCAGATAAGTCTTCTGGCCTTTCGTGGAAAGATAGAGAAAACGGGCTGACGGCAAATCGTTGCACAACTCGGCCAGATCTGCATGGCGAACTAAGGTTACTTCGGGCCAGTAGTCCAAGCCGGCCCGCCGCACCGCGCGATCGTCGAGACGGAAGCCGGTAACGCCAACAATATGGAGCACAATCCGGTTGGCGGCACAGAGTCTCGCGATATTCCCCGTATTTGGCGGAATCTCCGGTTCAAACAGGGCAACAGTAATCATGGATATGCGATGGCGCGGGTACGGTAAATTGATCCAACTACAAAAACAAAGGAACGACGAAGACTTTACGTATTCGTCGTTCCTTTTGAAAGGCCGTTGGCCTGGAAAAATTTGTGTGCGCCAGTGGAAGTTGCTTGTTAACCTGCTGGTTCGACGGGCTATCTCTTCTTCGCGGCCTTCTTGGCGCCACCCTTCTTTGCGCCCTTCTTGGCGCCACCCTTTTTCGATGCGGACTTCTTTCCACCTTTCTTAGTTGCCATAGCTTCTGTTTGCTCCTTTTTTCAAGTTTGGTTTTTGCTGTTTCATAACCACAAGATGCTGTGTCTAGTTTGTTCTTGTGGGCTAGAGTAAACGGCGCACAACATCTTGCTATATAACTGCAAAAACAAAACTTGTCAATAACTTATTACTCTGAGAACGAAAAATATTTCGCGCCGATCGTGTCTTACCTGACACCAAGAGAGAGCAAATGGAGCGTCGATTGAATGAACGGTTGTCGTCAGAGCACTACCTCTTCAAAGACGTCATTACGTGAGATGCCGCCTAGTGTGACAATCGCCGTCACTTACCTGATGAAGGAAAGAAGTGAGACATCAGTCTCATCGTGATCATCTCCGGAAGAGAGGTGTAAAGATCCATCCGTTGTGATGATCGATGTCATAATAGTGAAGCACTGAAGGGGTCTTGTTCCGGCTGCACACGCCGACGAATGGACCACTGGAATCGCCGGCAACACCATCATCACCACGCGACACCTCGCTTGCAGGAGAGTTCACAATTCCCGTTATGGGAGGAGCGCTAAAGGCTTGCAACTGCGCAAGTTCTGGATTCTCGGGTGTAGGTGCAATGTTGCCTGCGTAGGTAGTTATTGACTGCTGAAACTCCAGCAGCGATTGTGACCGTGGGCCAATGAGTCGCCAATCACCTGAGCTGGAAAGGGGGTCGCGAGTAGCGCTTGCGCGCAGGATTTGTCGCTTCTTGGATCCTCCTTGGATTGGTATGCCTTCCAACAATTGATCGATCGAAGTTGGCAATGCCTGGTCACCGACAGTGCCAGTAGTTTGTCGGCGCGATAGGTAGAACTCGCGGATTGCATCAGCCACCTGCTCGCCGCGAAAGATTGCTTCCTTCTCTCTTTCACGCAGCGCTTGTTGCCGAATACTTGGCGCCGCGGCGAGCGCATAGAGCGCCAGCAATGACATGACTGCCAGGAGAGCCACCAGGGCGTAACCGCCCTCGCGCTGCTCTTCTGAGGCTCTGTTTGCCAAAAAAACTCGCTGAGAGGTCAATCGAGTCAAACCATATATATTGTGGTCAGGCAATCTACGGTTCATCATCGTCTGACTCGACTTGAGGTGTGGGTCGTTGGAGGGGATTGAAGCCTCTGTCAGCTTCGGAGGTCATAGGTAGAGTGTGCTTGATCTTCAGGTTGGTATCGACGAGCACCAGTTCTTTCTCAGAAATGCTGGTGACCCGGAAGCGTCCACTGAGGAGGTCACCACGCTGCACGTTCATAATCTCCCTGTTGGAGCGATCTTGCAGAATTGCGGTGTCAATGTACCGAGGGGTACCTATAATCCCTACATAGGTGAAGTTAGGTACAGGGGGTGGTGCTACGTTCAAAGTGACGACATTCGAATAAAGCTTGCCATCCGGAGTCTTCAAGACCAGTTGCCGAACTCCTGGAGTAGCTATCATGGCTGCAGAAACAGCGGAGACAAGTTGCTGCGGTCCCACGTACCGCGTTGGTAGTTCCCGGCCATCCATGGTCGCAAGCATGTTGGGCGTGAACTTGTCACCTGTTAACTCCAGCGTAAAGTCTGGCGTGCGGGCATAGACATCGGCCGGAGACACAGCGGCTAACAAGACCGGAGGAGTAGGCGTTGGCACCGGAGTTTGGCTACTCGCTTTTGTCACCGGAGCCGGTGGTTCGTAGTACGCAAAAATGTTGCGGCGGGCTTCTGCAGCGCTTACAAAATACGAATCCACATGAATAGGTCGTAACTGATTTACCAAGTCTTCTCTGATTTCAGTTGGAGTTTGAGTCTGAGACTGCGGCTGTGTTGTTCCAATGCCGGCTACGGGTAGTTGCGCGGTATTTCTGGTGGGTTTCCGGCTGCTACCGAAACCAAAGAAAGCCCACCACAGAAATATGATGGCAATCACTCCGAGACCGATCGCCCAAAAAAGCTTCTTGCGCTCAGCAGGATTGTTAATATCGATTCTCTGCATCTATTTCAGCGAGTCGCCGTTGCAGCGGGAATTGCACTATAGCTTTCCGGCCGTTGAAAATAGGTCGCAAGGTCAAGGCGCAAGCTGACTGGAGCTGTGCCCAGTTTACTCGCACTCTCTTCGGCAAATGCGGCGGTTTTGGTTTCAGTGGCCCTTTCTATTTCGATACCGTTGATGATGATGAACTGCTTGTTACTCTCGATATCGCGAATAAAACGCCGTAAATTTGGATACTGACCTTCCAAGGTGAGATTAATGGATATTCCCGGATAAGCACTCTGCCATTTGGTGCTCGCGGACCTTGTTGCGCCGGCTGCAGTCTTGGATCCAATTGATTCCAAAGGAGTGTAGGACGGTCCCGACGTGTTGCGTAAGCCGTTCTTCGTTATCAGTTGGTTGATCACGTCATACAACTCCATCCGGCCCTTCGATGAGCTAATCAGCCGTTGGTTCTCGAAGTCTGCCAAACTCTGCGCTATGGCAGTCACTGTTTCCTGAGTGCTGCGACCACCTTGCACAACCTCCTGTGAGTTGCGCAGCTGTGTTTGCAGACGCGACCGTTCCAACTGGAGCGAAGCCAATTTAGACCTGGAAGGGACCAGAAAATAGATATAGCTGACAACCACCACCAACAGGACGACGGCGCTTGCCGCCAGGCCGATGAGTTCTGCGATGCCCAGCATGTTGCCGCGTGCCCCCAGGCGTACACGCCGGCGCAGTCTCGCGCCGACACGTTCCTCGCTTGATGGATTGGGGTTCGCAGCAGGTTCTTCGTTCACTTCATGCCTCCCGAACCCTTCGCTGCCTCGCCCGGCATACCTGCAATCTCCTTCTCCGACTCAGCCGCAGGAACCCCCGCTTTAGGTCGATAGAGCACGTACAGCTCACATTCAGTGCCCGTCTCGCCCCGGCCCTTTAAGAGGTTTTGCGATCTAAGGTCGGCCTGGAATACCCCGGCCCGATCCATTGCGCTAATCATCTCCGTGACCGTAGCCGGTGTTTTACCCACCACAGTTAACTCCAATTCGGCCAGCGTCTCCTGGCCTCGCGCGGCAACATCCCGGACTGTGATGCGAGTAACTCGCACCTGCCCCGGCAACGCTGCCTCAAGGTCTGCAAACAGCCGTGACCACGAAAAGCCCTTGCGGTCGACAAGATCATGCGCAGCGTTTAGTACCTGCAATTGCTGGGCGCTTAAGGAGGTTTTTACGGCCTCGGCCTGCCTGCGTAGCGCCTGCTCCTGCGTGTTGAGATTGTTGATGTCGGCCTGTGCCAGCGCAGCCTGCTGATTAGTTTGGTGTGTGGCACGCAGAATGAAAACGAAAGCCATCAATGAAAAGACGACAACAAGGACGGCTATTGTCCAAGGGAGCGAGCGATTGGTGAACGGCTTGCTGGATAGATTGAGTTTGCTAATCACAGAGGCTAACTCTTACTTGAGGCCGGGGGCGGTGTTGCTCTTGGCAGACCTCGGAAGCCATCAATAGAAGCATACACGCCTAAATTGAACGGGCGCAACCGCCACAGGAAAGTTTCCGGGATATTACACGCCCTCCGAGGCTCGCAGGTTTCATAAAGGCTTGGATAGGCTTCTACTGCCGCCGGGGCGGCAAGGGACGTTCAGTGGCAGCAAGCGACGGCCGATAGGCACAGATACAGTTGCGCCCGTTTCGTTTCGCGCGATACAGCGCTGAGTCGGCTAACTCCACGAGTTGTATAGGATCAGTAGCATCATCCGGGAACGCTGCTACGCCAATACTGATGGTGATGCGATGGGTCTTATTTGAGGCATCGAGTCGAGTAACGGGAAAGTCGTGCTGGGCCACTGCAGCTCGGACCCGTTCGGCAGCTACCAGGCCCTGAGCATAATCTGCATCGAGAAGGAATGCCGCAAACTCCTCCCCTCCAAACCGCGCGGCCACATCTCCAGCGCGCAACGCCTCTTTGATCACCCCACCGACTTCTTCAAGCGTCTTGCTGCCGGCCAAATGTCCATAAGTATCATTGACTTCCTTAAAATGATCGAGATCCATCATCAGGACGCAGAAGGGTCGTGACTCGGCTTCGGCCCGCGCCGCTTCGCGACGCAACTCGGAAAAAAAGGACTTGCTGGTTAGCAAACCAGTCAGTTCGTCATGAACAAGCAGCCGATGGATCTGTTGCTGGAACTCGCGGTCAATATCATCCAGCATGTCGAAGCGGAACATATGGTCACCGATAACTATCTTGTCACCATTATTGAGGAACGCTTCGGTGATGAGTTTGCCGTTTACCATCGTCCCATTGGTGGAACCGAGATCGGTGAGTTTAAAACTCACCTGACCGCTGAGAGGATCAACAACGGTGCTCAGGCGGGCATGCAGGCGAGACGCGCGTGTGTCATTCACGCGAACATCAGCTTCAAGGGCCCTTCCCAGAGTCACTTCATCACGTTCCAGCGGAATTGGTTCAGCCAGCAACTCCCCACGAAGGGAGACAAGGGCTGGACGGCGTTCACCCTGCATCAGATGTGCATCTGCGGGAGGCTCAGTCTGTGTTAGACCGGATTTTTGGTTAGAGGGTTTTTGACTGCTCATCACTGCAATATGCGAGCTGGATCACTTCATTTCATCGGAAAGCCTCAGAACTGAGCACGTTCACATCTTAACGTGCTGCTGTGACGCCCGCAACAATGCTACGCACATTCCGCATACGACGCGCAAAGCACAGGCTTCAGCCTCGTGGAACTTCACCTTCCGCCTAACACTCACCTACATAGAACTCGCCAGGACACCACAGGCTTCAGCCTGTGGAGCTTCAACTTCCGCCTAACACTCACCTACATAGAACCCGCCAGGACACCTCAGGCTTCAGCCTGTGGAACTTCAACTTCCGCCTGACAC
>Ga0214473_10001814_pt1 | contig 27352 bp, 22 predicted proteins | sample RVTome_7_FD_203509 | JGI IMG/M metagenome (GOLD analysis project Ga0214473, IMG submission 203509) | Soil microbial communities from uranium-contaminated site in the Upper Colorado River Basin, Wyoming, United States - RVT98D197 | ecosystem: Environmental > Terrestrial > Soil > Contaminated >...
TCAGGCCTGGCGCCAAGCTTCAGCTCCTCGAATATGGAGGCATCATCTATCTGATTCCGCCGGTCGCCGATCCAATCAAGGCTGCCGCCGGATCGCTCCCCCCGAAGCCTTCTCTCGCCAAGAAGCTCCTGAGAGACCGCACGAAGGAATTTGCATGACCATGCGATTGGTCTTTGATAGCCACGCGTTGCTCAAATTCTTTCAACAGGAGCCTGGCGCCGCCAGAGTTGAGCGTTGGCTTCGACTGGCGCGACGCCGCAGGTGGGTCCAATACCTCTGTGCGATCAACCTTGGCGAGATCATCTACAGCACCAAGCGGCGATTCGGGGATCAGCAAACAATCGCAGTGTTGGCTCACATTCATCGCTTGAAATTCACAATCCTTCCCGTGCCCAATGAGCTCATCTACGAGGCCGCCGAATTCAAAGCGGAATACGGCATTTCCTATGCAGACTGTTTCGTCCTCGCCTGCGCGATACGGCACGCAGCCAGCATCGTCACGGGCGACCCCGAGTTCAGCAAGGTCAGTCACCTCGTAAAGATCCACTGGATCTGAAAACTCACTGGCCCATCTCCCCCTTCCGCCTCCCTCTCCCCCGCCGTGGTCCGTAGTCCGTGGTCCGTTGTCCGTGGTCAGGCTCCGCCTCAGAGGGGGCTCCGCCCCGGGGGGTGGTCCGTAGTCAGTGGTCAGTGGTCCGTTGTCCCGCGGTCCCTGGTTGTAAGTCCGCGCTCCGCAATCCGCATTTGGAAGATTCCGCATTCCGAATTGTCCCATGGTCACTGATCAGTGGTATGTTGTCCGCTGTCCCGTGGTCCGTAGTCAGTAGTCAGTGGTCCGTGGTCCGTAGTCCGTAGTCCGTGGTCGGATACTCTGTGATCAGCTTTTCTTCCCCTCAAGCCTACCAGCTAGGCAGCCGCGGTTTGCTCTCGTTTGCGGATGCGTTCCACATATTCCAGAAAGAACGCCAGAAAGATCCCGACAAACAGGCTGAGCGCGCCCGCGATCGCCATGTTCATCACCGTTTTTGGCTTTGATTTCCGCTCTGCCGCCACAGCTTTGTCCAGCAACTGCACCGTTGGCATATCCCGTGCCTCGTTGATCTTTGCCTGCTCGAACTGTGCCGTCAGCAGGCCAGCTACGGTCTCCTGGACCTTGACGTCCCGCACCAGCCGGACGAATTCCATTCCCAGCTCTGGAACCTTGGTGAAGGGTACATGGAACTCCTTTCTGGACTGCCCGGGATTCGGACTTTCTGACGGGAGGTCCATACCTCGACCGTATTGCATCTGCGCCAGTTGCCGTTTCATCTCTTCAATCTGCCGCTTCTGCGCTAGCACCTGGGGGTTAGCCTCAGTGGAGAAAGATCGTATAAACTCTAGCTGCCCCTCCGCCGCGACTATCTGCCCCTTGACCTTTGCCGCTTCCTCGATGGCGCTCCTCGCCTGCTCCTGCATTACGCCGATCGTCTTGTTCTTCTCCTGAAACCGTCGTAGCGCCTCCTCTGCTTGCCGCAGGGCCTTTTCAGTTCTCTCCAGTCGGTCTGCCACAAAGGCTCGCTGCCGGCTGGCATCCGTCACGCCCATTTTGGCAAACATCCGATCCAGGTTGGTGACGTAGGCGTTCGCCATGTCGGCCGCGAGCTTTGGATCCCTGTCCTCCACCGTAATGGAGATCACACCCTCTTTCGAGACTGAAATCCCCGTAGCACTCAGGAGAGCCCTGATCGCATCCTCGGGGTACGTCGCCTTGTAATATTCCTCGAGTCTGAACCGATCCACAAGGTCCTGAGCCATCGTCCTGCTCTTCAGGATCGCAACGAAGACATCTCGGTTGCTCCCCGTGGAGGGCATGATGTCGGCGAGGATTTGCCGTGCCCCCGATGCCGCGAGCGCCGCTGCCAAGCCCGCCCCTCCCCCGCCGGACTCCTTCGGTCCGAGAATGGTCGCTTTGGACTCATAGGTCTTCGTCATGACGAAGTAGCTCATGTACCCCGCCGTGAACACCGAGACGAAGGTGAGTCCCAGGATCATCCAGTAACGCTTCCTCAATACTCGCCAATACTCCAGTAGGTTCACCTCGTCTTGCTGCCAGTCTCTCTGTCGTTCCGCTTCCATGATCTTCGCCCACCTCTTAGGTTCAGGGTTGCACGGTCAACTGCTACCTCCATCCAAGCCTCCAATGGGATGTTTCAAGAGCCGCGGACAGTTTGCGGAGCAGCCAACGAGACATGCGCAAGGTCCCGGAAGAGATCGTAGTAGACCCGCACTTGTTTTGGGCGATCGAACTCGAGCGCCGCCTGGCGGGCATTGGCTCCAAGCCGCCGGGCCAGGCCTCGGTCGTGATAGAGGGTCAGGATCTTCTTGGCAAGGTCTTCGGGATCTCCCGGCTGGGCTAACAAGCCACAATCGTACTTTTTCGTGATGGACGCGACTTCGCAGGCTTCTTCCACCGCCGCCACGTACGGCCGTCCCGCCGCCAGAATCCCGTAGATTTTGCTCGGGACGATGTAACCCGCCAGTCCACGGCTGAGAGAAACCACGAACACGTCGGCGCTGGCAAACGAATCCTTCAGGCGGTCCTTCGGCTGGTAGGGCAGGAACCGAACGTTGGGGAGGTCCATGGATCGGACCCGAACTTCCAAGGCCTCTCGTTTTGCCCCGTCCCCCACCATCGTTACGACAAGGTCGGGGTAGTGACGCAGCCGATCTGCGGCATCCAGGAGGGTATCCAGGTTCTGGGACAGCCCCACGTTCCCCGAATGCATTACAACAAAAGGATCAGCCAATCCGTTGGCTAGGGAGAAGGGATTACGCTTTTCACCGGGCGTGATTGCCGAACAGTCGGTCCAGTTGTGGATAACCGTCACCATCCGCGGCTGAGCGCCTTTCCCCACAATCAGGCGCTCCCGCATCATCTCTCCCAGCGCGATCACCCGGTCCGCCTTCCGGATAAGAAACCTGTTTATCCTATCCAGCAGGCGACCTAATCGCTCGACGTGGAACCCTTCCAATAGGCCCGCAACCTCTGGGAAGATATCCTCGCAAAGGAACACGAACTTTGCACCGGACCGACGGGCAATCAGAAGCGCGGCCAGGCCAATGATCGGGGGATCGGTCAAGGCAACCACCAGGTCTGGACGAGGCACTTGCAGTCCAGCCAGGCAGGCGCACAGAAAATAGCTGACGTAATTCGTGACCCGACCCACGAATCTGCCTGGCCTGAACGTGGTTCCCCTGGTGCGGAAGATCTCCACGCCATTATGAGGTTCTCTCCTGACCGGCATCCATCCTCGGACGCCACTTTGCCCTGGGTTCCGGGGCAGAAGTGGCGGCCCAGCCACCACCGAGACCTCGCACCCGTAGTCAGAGACCAAGTCCTCGGCCAGCTCAGTCAAGAGTTGGCCGGTGGCACCCTGGTCAGGATAGTAAGAGCGGTTGAAGAAGCAGATCCTCAAGATTGCCCCGTCTCCCCTATCCTTCCGCCCCCTTCTCGATCACGTAGCTCTGCATCACCAACACATCCATTCCCGTTCGGAGGAAGCAGTCCAGGGCCTCGACGGGCCTATGGACGATCGGCTCATTCTCATTGAACGATGTGTTGAGGAGCACAGGGATACCCGTCTCCTTCTCGAATGCCTTGATGAGCCGCCAGAAGAGGGGATTGTTTTGTCGGTTCACCGTCTGAAGCCTCCCGGATCCATCCACATGGGTCACCGCCGGGATCACTGCTCTCTTGTCGGGGCGAACCGGATACACCTGGATCATGAAGGGGTCCGGGACCGCTCCGACAAAGTAGTCGTGCAGGGCCTCTTCCAGGACCGAGGGGGCGAACGGCCGGAACTTCTCCCGAAACTTGATCTTCGTATTGATCATCTCCCGCATGTCAGCCCGCCGGGGATCGGCCAGGATGCTCCGGTTTCCGAGGGCCCGCGCCCCCCACTCCATCCGCCCCTGAAACCAACCGATGATCTTCCCCTCTGCAATCCGCTCAGCCGTCCACCGGCACAGGTCTTCCTCACCCTCGATCTTTCGCACCTCGCACCCGTGGCTCTGCAACTCCTCACCCCTTAGCGCTAACGCCTCACGAAGTCCGGCTTCGCCGAACGCCGGCCCCCAATAGCCGTGGTCCATAACGAAGCGGCGAGGCTGGCCCAGCACCTGGTGCCACACGTAGAGGGCTGCACCCAACGCTGTCCCGTTGTCCGCCGCCGCCGGCTGAATGTAGACCTCCTCGAACGGCGTCTGTTCACGGATCTTGCCATTCAGTACGCTGTTCATGGCGCACCCGCCTGCCAAACACAGCCGCGTCAGGCGAGTCCGCCGATACAGGGCATTGAGCACGTGCAAGGCTGCCTCCTCGAAGACCAACTGCAGTGAGGCTGCAATCGCCTCGTGACGCACCTCCAGGGGCTCCTCAGGTTTCCGAGCGGATCCGATGAGCTGCTCCAGCTTCGGCGTATACACCGGGCCCATGGTCGGCTCGCCATCGTCCCAGGTCATGCTCACTCCGTCGGAGTGGTGGCGAAAGTAGGAGAGATCCAGCTCGAACCTGCCGTCGGGCTTCAAATGAATGAGTCGGCGCAGGGCGTCGGCATACTCGGCCTTCCCATAAGCGGCGAGCCCCATCACCTTGTATTCATCCCCGTATTTGGGAAATCCGAGAAACTGAGTTATGGCCAGGAACATCAGCCCTAAGGAATGGGGGAAGTAGATCCGCCGCAAGATATCCAGCCTATTCCCCCGCCCGATCGCCCATGACGTACTCACGAAATCACCGAACCCGTCAATAGCACAGACGGCCGCCTCGTCGAAGGGCGAGACAAAAAACGTGCTGGCCAAGTGGGCCGGATGATGCTCCACCCAGTGCATCCTGGCTGCTATCTCCTCCCGCCTCGCCCCTAATGCTTCACCCAGAGCAGAGGCCACATCCCCTAGCCGGCGGGAATTCCTCACCCGATCCCGCACGAGCCCGAGGCTGGGACGATTTCGAATGCTGAAGAGTGCCTTGCTGACTAGGTTCGCCCACGGGTTGCGGGAGACAACAAAGTGGTCCACCTCCTTCGGCTTCACACCCGCCATCTCCAGGCACGTGCGGATCGACTGCGCTGGAAATCCCGCCCAGTGCTTCACCCGCCTGAACCGCTCCTCCTCCACGGCGGCGACCAACTCGCCCTCTCTGACCAACGCAGCGGAGACATCCCCGTGATACGCGTTAGTTCCCAGAATGATCATGCCAACCCTTTTCCCGGTGCGAATAGCGATTACGCCGCACCCACGGGACGTGGTGGGGAACTCCTGCCCAAGACCATTTCGTATAGCGCGGCCATCTCATCTGCAATCTGGTCCCACGTGTACCGCTCGAGGACCATTCTCCGACCGTTTTCTCCCATCCGACGACGCAGATCAGGATTGTCCAATAATCCCTTCAGCGCCTCCGCCAATTGGCCCGGCTCCGGCTCAACAATCTCTCCGGCGTTTGCCTCGGCGACCTCAGGGAAATCGCACTGGCGCGTAAGCACCACCGGAACCCGGCAAGCCATTGCTTCCAGTGCAACGATGCTTCGGATCTCCGATCGCGAGGGAAGCACAAGAACGTCGGCTCTTGCCAAGGCAGCCAGCTTCTCACGGCCGTGCAGCATTCCCGGAAAGATGGTCAAGTCTCTCGCACCTTCGGCAGCCAATATCCCCTCCACCTTGACCCGATGGCCGTTCGCATCCGGTCCCGCAATGACAAGCCGAACGTTGGTTCGTTCTCGAGCCAGCCTCCCAAATGCCCTCGCGAGAAGGTCCAGGCCCTTTATCGGATGAATCCGGCCAAGAAAAAGGATGATCGGCTTTCCGGCTACTTCCGGGTAGCGTTCCTCAAACTCTCTCCTGGGAGGAAGGCACTGGAACTCTCTCGCGTCAATGCCATTGGGAATCAGGGTCACCCTGCTGCCAAGCCCCAAGCGTTGAAGGTGGTGGATTTCAGTCCCGGTGACCGCATGCACAGCACTCGCTCTCTCGAGAATACGGCGCTGAACCAGTTTCATATACACCCGCTTTCTTATGGATTTGTGGTTCAGGGCCCATGGTTGTAGGCCTCCGTGAATCGTGATAACGTAAGGCTTATTCCACCGCATCGCGGCTCGGCAGCCCGCAAAGTGCGGATAGTGCCAGAATTCGTGGACGTGAATGACATCGAATTCCCGAACACGCTCCAGGAGGGCCGCATTCAAGGCTGGACTATATCCTGTCCACCACCGGGCCAGCCAGCCGCATGGAAAGACGCAAACTTCAGTCCCTCCTGGCTGTATAATAAGTTGTCGCGTCTGAGAGTGGATCGGTGTAAAGATCGCGCACCGGATATCTCTCCGCCCTAAGGCCTCAGTAAGAGCTGCGACCACTCGCGGCGGACCACCCCATTCGGCCGTCAGACTTGCTGTCACGTGGAGAAGTTGCATCTTTCAGATCGCATCAGACCACCATTGTAAGAATCGGACAATCCAACGGATCCTGGTCTGAGGTTGCGGCCGCCAACGTGCGATAGAGTGTCGAGTGCTTTGTGCCCGGTGTAGACACGTCGGCCATTCCGCCGCAGGCTACTCGGCAGCTTCTCCTATGCGGGCGCATTGATGGTCATGCACCTCTTCACACCGGGTGCGGACCAGAGGGCGGTCTTGGGTCCATCGCCGCCAAGCTTGCTTCCCTGAACTACCAAGAAATACCCGAGGGAATTCGGGATGTACTCCCGCATCCAGGCAGGTAAGAATCGACGTCTCCCGGTCTGAAGATCGTACGGCGTCACGATTGTCCGCACGTGAAGGTTCTGGAACTGGGCAAAGAGATTCTTTACCTGCCCCCGCGTGTATACCTTTGTTCCCGGACTTTCCTGATGGGCAGCCATGATATCATCCACGCCACGGAAGGGCCGTCCACTGAGAAGTCCGAACTTGATATAGAATTGCAGCGTCACGAGGGAACGTCTGTGGTAAAGCATGATGCAAATCTCTCCGCCAGGGCGGAGCACTCGATGGATTTCAGCCAGCGCCTTTACGGTGTCTGGGGTGTGATGCAGCACCCCCCAGGAATACACCAGGTCGAAGGAGTTGGACGGAAACGGAAGGTCCTCTGCATCCCCAACGAATACCTTTCCCGCGTCAAATCCATACCAATCCAGCCTCTTCCGCGCTAGAGCCACCGAGCGCCTGGAGAGATCAATGCCGTAGGCGTTAGACCCACTCCGGCAGAACTGAAGGTTGTCTGTTCCCGTCCCACAGCCGATCTCGAGAACCCTTTTCCCCTTCCACCTAGAGAACTGCGCAAAGCCGAATATGAACGGCTCCAGCTCGTACCGTCGCCTTTCGATTTCGGCGAAGAACTCCTTGGAACCCTCGGGACGCCGGACCCCTCCCGTCCCGCAGGGGGATGCATCCCAGAAGTTTCGAACCCTGCCCTTCAGAGAACTCATGCCTGGCTTCCCCTGCGCATTCGCCTTATCGTCTCATCCGTCGGCCCGCAGCTCTAGTGCCTTCCATACCCAGGCCCCCCATCCCTGCCCTCCCGACCAAACCACTTCTCTTCCTTGGACACGTGGGAAACACAACTCTTAACCCCGATCAGAAATTCCGCCCCTCGGCTGGGCTCGGGGCCGTGCGTGCCTCGACACGGCTCGGCACCATGAGCTGGTCGAATGGCCTGCCGAACGGCTGAGGCCGAATGCCCTGCGGAGACGCCAATTCCACTCTCGCCTCTTTTTTCGGATCGGGGTTAACCGACCTACCGCCCTCCAATCCCGCTGATCCTTTGTCAGGACCGAAATCAATTCTCCCCCCGCGTGGAAGGCTTGCCAGCGGACTCGGCCGGATTGACCGACGCGATACAATCGTCGAAGACCGCTTCTAACTGGCGAAATCGATGATCCCACGAGTGCTCCTCAACCGCGCGGATCCTGGCAGCGACGAGCGCCTGATCCCCCGCCCGGGGCTTGACGGCTTCGTCCAGCAGTCGGAGAATCTCGGGGTAGTCCCGTCCAATCGATACAATACCGTTGAACTTCGTCGCCTCCGGCATATCCACAGACACTACGGGCTTACCCGAGGCCAGGTACTCGTAGAGCTTGAGTGGACTGCAATGAAGGGCAGTCTCATCCACGATATAAGGATTCAGGCACACGTCAAATGCCTTCACGTACGATGGGAGGTCCTCGTACCGCCTTCGCCCAAGCATGTAGACGTTCGGGAGATTCGCGATCTTCTCCACCCGGGCCAACCGCCCCTTCGGACCAACCAACACGAAGGACCAGTGAGGCCTGGCAAGCGCCAGGAAGCGCAGCAGGTCCAGATCGATCCAGTACTGAATCGACCCCAGGAATCCAACGATAGGAGGGGAGACTTTCTGCATTTCGGGAGCAACTGGTGTCTCCCCCAGCGAGGCCTTCCGGAAATGTTCCACATCCACCCCATTCGGAATCACATGGATGGCCCGAGCGCCGGTCCTCTTGGAACGGTAGAGATTCTCATGCGTGACGACCACGAGGGCCACTTTCTCGATAAGACGCCTTTCCAACTGACGCACAACCTCGCGTCGCACCAAACCCTTGCCCGCTGACAGCTCATCTACGCATTCGTAGACCGCAAACCGCTCTCCCAGCTTTCCAATCAGGCTCTCAGAATGGGGGTTGTAGGTCCAGAGAATCGGCCGGGCAAAGCCCAACACCCTGATCCAGTGCCGCAGCAGCGGCCGGAGCACGAGATTGTTCAGCCTGTTGATCTCCATGGACATCCGGAAACACGGAAGCACCAGTGGCAGCGTGGCAACGTACAGGTTTTCCTCGACGAGTCGCGGCCCTGCCAGCCAGCGCACTACCCGCCGCCAGTCCTCTCTCAAGGTTTCGACGCTCACCATACTCGCCTGCGCCTCGACATATAGCACTCGATTCCCCTGCCGAGCAAATCGTTGCATCCACCGCTGCTTCCGAGTCCATAAATCATCCCAATCCTGCGAAGAGAGACAGAGAATGTTCTGATTCGTCGTCATCTTCTTCTCTCTGCTTCTCTTTCAACCACCCTTACCGTCGCAATAGCCATTCCCATGAACAACCACACATACAGATTCAGCCGATCGCCGAAGAACAGATACTCAGCCATCAGTCCTGTCGAGCTGGCAAGGTATCCGAGGATGTACGGCCACCACTGCGTACCCCGTGCCTTCCTCAAACCCCGGAGAAGCAACCAGTAATATGCCACGATCATCCATATGAACGCCAGGAACCCCAAGATGCCTGTTTCGACAAGCGTCTGCCAATATACCCCATGCGCACCAGCAATCCTCGTCAGGCTAAACCGTGAAACCTGATGCAGCGCGTAATTGCCCAATCCTACACCCAGTATCGGGGACTCCTGGACTAAGCTCAGCATGAATGGAACATACCGAAGTCGGGGTTCGTTCTCCAAGTAATCCATCGAAAATCTATGCGAAAGCAGCCACCATATCGTATCCCACGAGCTATAGAAGTAAAATGCAAAGGGCAAAACCCCGGCGGCGATGAGCGCCGTCGCCCACACTACTTTCATGCGGCCCCTTCTTCCAGCAAGTACAATCACCGACAGGCTCACCAGAAAACCGATCCACGCCCCTCTCGAAACCGTCACCAATAATGCGACAGCCATTACGACAATGGGAAACAGTCCTTTCCCGACTATCGTCGAACCTGATGCCCCAACGCGGCTCCGGTAGATGCGCAATGTGAGAAGGAACGGCAGCACGGAAAGCAGATAGTGGCCGAAGTTCAGCGGCTCTTGAAAAGTGGCCCGGGGTCGAAACGAGGTAGGATCGTCGTAGGTGCCCTCGAAGGAAAACCCCTGATAGACCGCAATTAACTGCATGAGGCCATAAAGGGATGCGACAAGAGATGTCACCACGTATATCTGGAGGGTGGTCTTCAGTCTTCTTTCGGTTGAACAGAAGTAGATTGTAAAAAAATACCCAAGCGAGGAGAATATCAGAAACACCAACTGGATGATCCCTCTAAACCCCACGCCTCGAATACCGATCCCTTCAAACAGCTCAATTTCCGGAGGAGGACTGAGTACTGTCATGATGAGGGACAAAGCGCTCACCCCCAGGTAAACATAGATGCAGACATTCAGAGGGGAGCCAAAACTTCCGGACGCGTTCTGAGTGGCCGAGTGTGCTATGAACACAAAGATCAGCAGCACAAGCGCGAGATAGCCAGGCCGTATGGTATATCCCACCTCGAAAGCCAGGGTCGCCTCGAAAGGGAGGGTAAGGACAAAAAGCAAGAAGGCACGGAAAGGAGACTGAAGAACCAACAGAGCGGCTGCGAGCCCTCCAAAACACCCGACTAACCATAGTGCGGCTACGGGGGATGCAAAATTCCTCCCGATAAGGAAGCCACCAAGGCCAACGAGCAGGGACACGACAAGACGGTTGATCCCTCGGGTCGGGTCCATCTGGAGACCTGCCCGGGATCCGGGCGCTAGTAGGTGTCTGAAGGGTTCCAACACGCCGCGTCCACTCCTCAGCCTCAGGTAGTGGTCTGATCGGATCTTCCAGCTTCCTGACGCGCTTTCGCAACGGTTTCAGCCAGCACTGCCTGAAAGCGAGACCGAACGTCGGCCGCATCGTGGCGCTGGCGGGCCAATTCGTGTGCTCGCCGACCCAGAAGCTCGCGAGCAGCCTGATCGTCCATTAGCCACTGCAGAGCCTTTCGAAGTGCCTGGATGCCGACTGTAGTGACTAGGTGTCCCCAGCCGTCTCGTCGGGCATACCGGGCAATGGCAATTTCCGGCGGTCCATACACCAGGATCGGGGTGCCGGATACCATATACGCGGGAACCTTGGTGGGCATAGAGAAGCGGAGGTATCGGGCGCTGCGAGTGTCGAAGTTGAATGGCAGTACCAGGAGATCGGCCTCAGCTAGGAGACGGGAAACAATGCCAGCGCCTGGAGGATCTACCAAGTGGAGACCCTCTCGGGGAAAGCGGCCGTCATGCAGGTACGCCGCGTGCGCCCTTGGCGCGTGCACCCACATTTCTATGTCCGCGCCGGAGGCCCGCAGACTTGCGACCCCATCGCACACGTCGCGCAGAGCATCCCGTTGTCCATCCGCCACGATTGAGCCGACGTACCGCACGACGAACGGCGACCCGGGCCTCCAGTCCCGTTTCGCGTGCGGTAACCACTCGTCCACATCCAGCGCGTTATGAAACGGGAAGAAGGGGTAGCCATACCGCAGGCGGTACTCCGCACACATATCCTCACAGATACCCAGGCGAAGGCGAGCGTCTCGCAGGACCGCGTCGAACTCTCTCTGGACCACCCGCCGCAACAGGGGACCGAGAAGGCCTCTCCGGTACAGGACGCTCGGCCAGTCGTCCATGATGTGGATGGCTACAGGAATCCCCAGCGTCCGGGCGAGTTCCCGGACGAGCCGAATCTGCGCCATGGAGCCGAGGAACCCGTAAAGGAGGTCCGGCCGAAAGGCGTCGAGCCATCTGGCGAGCCGGTCAGTGATCTTCACGCTCCTCGGGATGCCGTCCCCGACGATCCAGCGAGTATACCGACGCCCGACCCCTTCTTCCCCCTCGCTTGCGACCGACGGGGCGCCGGTGCTGTTTTCGCCGGAATGCCCGCCGCACGATCCGGCTGGAGCACTCCACCCGCGAACCAGGGAAAGGGGCCAGGCCCACCCGATCTCGGCATCGGACAGGCGATAAGAAATCCGACAGACGCTGTGATCCTCTGGAGTCGGATCTTCGTGGAGGTTGGCGATCCGGTCCGATGGCCAGCCCCGGAAGAGGTTCGTCAGGGTGATCCCACCTCCCGAGATCAGATTGAAGTTGTTGGAGGTAATCACCAGGATCCGGGGGAAGTCAGCCGCACTCACGGGGTAAGATCCTCCCGCGGTTCCAGCAGGAACATCCAGTCGGCTGCCCAAGCGAAGGGGAGCAGGTCCGCGAGACGGTTGTTCAGCCGGTACAGGGTCTGCCGCCACGGACAGAGATGGAACAGCACATCCGCGTAGGGTCCGCAGAGAAGGGTTCGCGCCCTGCGGGCAACCACGCGAAAGCCACTCTCGTGGAATAGCACCTCAAGGCGTTTCAGGCGGAAGAACTGCACGTGATTCGAATGGAAGTTCAGGAACCCCGGATCCTCCTGACCGGGCAGCATGTCCAGGGGGTGACGCGGGACGGGGCGTCCCAGCCCCCAACGGATCCCCTGCCGACCCTTCCAGAAGATCCACCGGATCAGTTGGTGCAACCCGACGCCGCAGAATCCCCGTTGTAGGCGATGGAGCATTTCAAACGATCCGTAGCCATTGGGGGTCGTAATGACCGCAACGCCCCCGGGACGAATAAGTCGCCGAAGCTTGCCCAGGAAGGACGCGGGATCGGGAAGGTGCTCGAGGACCTCGGAGCAGATGACCGCGTCGAAGGTCCGGTCTTCACCCAGCAGCTCCTCGATACTCCACTCCCGGAAGGCCAGGTTCGGCAGGGCATACCGCCGTCGCGCTTCGAGGATCGACGGGCCGTGAACATCCACCCCGAGCGCTTCATGTCCCGCCTGTGCGATCGGAAACGTGATGTGATCTCCCGTCCCACAGCCATAATCCAAGATCCTCAGGCGGCTCGTGCCCAGCCGCCTCGCCGCCACTTCCAGCCATTCCTCCACGACAACGAGGCGCTTGATGAGGCCGTACTCGTTCTCCTGTAACCTCGGCACGTACCGCAGTCCGTCCTCGCCGCCTCGAGGGGCTACCCCCTCTTGCACCTGCCAGCGGAAGCTAGGCGAGCTTGCCGGGTGTGGCCTCAGACGCTCTCCGACGTGCCTTGACGGCAAGCTCGTACACCTCCAGATACCTGTTCACCTGTACCCCGCTGGCGTATTCGCGCACGGCCACTTCCCGACAGCGTCTTCGCATCTCCGACCTCGTTCCCTGCGCCACTAACAGGCTGCGGATTCCGCCCGCGAGGTCCTCCGGATCCCGATAGCGGGCCAGATACCCTGTCTCCATGTGTCGGACAGCATCCGGAACGCCCCCGATGTCGAAGGCCACTGCCGGCGTACCCGCCGCCAGCGACTCCAACAGGGTCAGGGGGAGATTGTCGGCCAGGGTGGGGAGGACATAGAGGTCGGCGCTCGCATAGCAGAGGTTCATGAACTCCGCCGACTCAACGTAGCCCACCTCTTTGACAGGAAACCGCCCGGGGATTCCCCGCAGCACCCCGCGACCTCCCACTATTAGTATCCACAGCGCGACATCCTCGCCGAGCCTTTCCAGCGCCCCAGCCAAGTAGTCCAGGCCTTTTCTCTTGGCCCCTGGCAGGGCGATGACCATCATCACCTGGGCGTCGTTCGGAATCCCCAGAACCTCCCGTCCCAGGCGGGGGTCCATCGGCCGCCAGGCATCCGTATCGACGCCGTAGGGGATGTGGTGGACCTCTGAGCCCGAGAGCAGGGGGCTCTCCCGAGCCATGGCCGCCAGCCATTTCGACGGGGCAGCCACCCGGAGGTCGGCGCGGGCATAGACCTGACGCTTGACACGCCACAGGAACGCCGTCGTGTCGACGCCGAGGCTTGGGTACTCGTCAAGATTGGGACAGCTCCCGCACCCGGTCCGCCACCGGTCGCAGTCGTAGTTGTACGAGCAGTGCCCCGTCAAGGGCCAGGTGTCATGGAGGGTCCAAACCAGCGGTGCTAGCACAGCCAGCTGTGGAAGGATCCTGTGGGAGAAGAAGTTGCCATGCAGGTTGTGCAGGTGGATGATGTCGGCATCCAGCACGAACCGGTGGGACAGGAACGCACGCCGCTTCGGCTGGATGAGATACTGGAGCCCGGTTCGGGTTTCCACCTCCAGCACCAGGCGGTTCAGGAGGCGTCCCGCCATGGACCGGGAGAAACCGATCCGGTTAATCTCTGTTCGGTCCTCGAACTGCTGCCCGACGAGCATCCGCGATTCGTGGCCCAAGCGGAGCAGGGCTTTGTGCAGCTCGAAGGCAGCCCGGGCGGCCCCCCCGCTGCTGTCGGCCGTGCCGATGTGCACGATCTTCACCCTCTGGACTCCACCTCAAGGCTCGGGGCCCCGAGGGATGCGGACGCCCCGGGGGAGTTCACGGACCGACCTTGCGCAGCGCCACGTACATGGTGTGTCCCGGATAGCGGGTATACCGCCAGAGCCAACCCGGGATGCAGCGTTGGAGCCGCCGGCAGACTCCCAGCATCAGGCGGTACCGGGTCCCCACCTCGACACGCTTCCAGCGCAGCCCAAGGGCCGCTGAGATGAGCTGCACCGTCAGCGTGTCGCGGTACCAAGCCTTGTGATAATCCGCCACCGGTTCCGGCAGAATGCGCTCAACGGTGGCCCCGTATCTCCCCGCCACGTTCCCCATGACGTCGGCGCTCCACCGGGTGAGGTGGTGCGGCGGCATGTTGCCGAAGTCGTTCACTGCATACCGGGTGAACCCCTGGCCGTTGGGAACTCCCAGGATGAACCGACCCCCGTCGCGCATACAATGGAATCCGGCCCGCAAGAAGTCATCCGGGTCTGGCACATGTTCCAGGACCTGAAAGGCACACACGGCGTCAAACTCCCCACCGTGCTCGCGCGCGAATTCCGCGATGCCCTGGGCGTGGACCGCGAGCCCCCTGTCCCTCGAAACCGCCAGGGCCTCGGCGTTCAACTCCAGGCCCACCACCCGACTCCCCGGCCGGGAGCGGGTCACCTGTTCCAGGAATCCGCCCGTTCCACATCCGACCTCGAGGATGCTCTGGGCGGCTGCAAGATCCTCCAGGGCGAGGCGGAACTCCCACTTCTCCGGCTGATAGTAGTAGTCGTACTTCCCCAGATGCTCATACAGGCGCGGGGATCCGCACAGGGACGCGGGATAGAACCGCAACCCGCAGTCAAGGCAGCCTCGCAAAGCTACTCCCGGCTCCTCGTAAGGTTTGGCCAGACAGGTCAGGATATCGAGGTCGGCAACCTCGAACCAGAGACGGCGCAAGTCCCGGAAGGGCAAGACGTCAATGATCTCGACCCCACCCGAACCGCAGAGGGGGCAGCAGGGTTGCGCATGCGGCAGACCCGGGTCACCGATCAGTTCTGCCCGCGACGGAGTCTCTGGCGGCCGGGCGGATGGTGCCATTCCACTGCCCGGACCTGTGGAGACACGGGAAAGACGGGGCAGGTCATCCACGGCACCCCCATGCGGCTCGGCGCTCAGGTGGATCCTCCGTCGCCAGACAGATAATCGATTTCCTCCGACGCCAGCCACTCGGCAAAGCGGCGGAAGTCGCTGGCCGCGGTGAGTTCCGCGTAGCTCGTTACGTGGGCCACGAGGTTGTGATCCAGGGGATGGCCCGTCTTTTCCATGGGGGCCTTCACCATCTCGACACTGCGAACCTCCCAGGGTCGCAACGTGAACAGGGCATAGGCGAAGCGGCGGGCCAACTCCACCTCCCCGGGGGAAAGGGGTGGGATGATCTCGATCCGGGCGAGCCGGTCCAGGTACTCCCCGGTGGAACCGGAGTCGATGGTGAATCCCAATCCCGCGTACCGGCCGGTCCCCGCTGTCAGCACGGGGACCCCGTGACACGCCATCTCGATCCCGATGGTCCCGCGGACCGTCAGACAGTAATCCGTTACCTGGAAGAAGGAAAAGGTACTGATATCCGTCTCGGGCGGGACGAGCTTCACGTGGGCAGGCAGCAACCCGACCGCGCTCCGGACCGCCAGGATGTCCCGCAGCTCCCCCTGGTATCCCTCGTACCTCAGCTTCCACACCAAGTCCGGGTGGAGCTTCACGACCCAGTTGACCCGCGGGTTGGCGCAGGCGGCCCGAACCGTCTCCACCAGCCAAGTCTCATAATCGTCAAACAGACCGTCCCCGTAGAAGAACGTGGCGTCCCAGAGGACGTGGGAAAAGATCACTGCCGTCTTCTTCGCCGGATCCAGGCCGAGCTGCTTCCGCACCGCCTCCGGGGCCTTGATCTGCTTCCCCTCGTGGAGGAATTTCCGTTGGAACCACGTCCCCTGCCGGTAGCTTTCTTCGAGTACCGCCATCAGCTCCGCCTCGCGGGCCGGTCCCCAGGCCATGGCCTTGACGCGCTGCCAGGTCCCCGCATCCAGGGAAAAGGGGTGCTGGTGCCGATTGTGCATCAGGTACCGGCGCAGGATGAGGCTGTTGGTCCGCTGGGACCCGCTGTACTGCACCACGGGGATCCCCCGGGCCACGCAGGCGCCGAAGATCTCCGCCGCCGGCGACAGCCCCTTCTCCAGCAGCAGGGCCATCCTGGGCCGACCGGACTCGATCATCTGCTCCGCTGCCACGACGTTACGTTGTACCCGGACAAGCTCTCTGCAGACCTCGGTGAAGGTTGCCGGCTCCGAGAGGTCGAAGCGTGAAAACTTTCGCCGGTTCAGGACATTGGACATGGCCACCCGCCCGATGTCCACCTGGTGGAAGGAGAGGCGCAGTAGGTCCCGGATGCCGGCCCGGCTGTGGGCGAATTCGACGACCTCGGCCGCGGCTGGCATGGCCGACACGGCCGCACGGAACCGGGGAAACTCCAGGGCCTGTCCCATGCCGAAGAGTCGGTAGTACTCCCGAGACCACCGGTCACGACTGAGATGGACCGCTGCGGGACGGAAGTTGCTGGCACGAACCGCCAGCGACAGGACCCCGTCCATCTTCAGCCCCCACACCGTGGGAAGGCTGGAGATCATCCACGCGACGTTTTCAACGTCCCCCGGCGGGACCCCGCCCGCCAGCGCCGCCAGGCTCCCCCGGCACGCCTCGAAGTCCCCCCGGATGATCCGTTGACGCTCCCGCTGGGACCGGGAGAGCAAGAGGCGAACCGGTTCCCCCAGCACGCGGCGCAGGCCGCTCCGTTCCAGGAACACGGCCAGGGGTGAATCGTCGGTAATCCACCTGAAGTCCATCACGTCCCCCGGCGGCTCAGCCAGAACTCCGCCACCGCCAGATCCTCTGCGCTGTCTATGTCCACAGAATCCGCCAGACGCATTTCCAAAGCTCGCACCACCTGGCCATAGAGCGCCCCGGTCTCCACCACCTCGCGCCGCACCACCAGCACCGCGGGACCGTTCCGGGCATACAGGGGGGGCTTCTCCTGACGCCGTAGGATCATGGGTTGTTCAAGAGGCGGGACAAGCTTTCCGTCCTCGAGCTGCATGAGGGAAACGGGGTTGAATTGGTGAGGGATCTCCACGACGGTCACCACCGTATCCGCCCCACTTTCGACCAGAAGGTCCACCGCCGCGTCGATGTGCTTCGCTTGACGCAACGGGGAGGTCGGCTGGAGCACGGCGATCGCTTCCGGTCGGTAGGACTCCCGGGAGGCCAGCCAGGAAAGGGCGTGACGGAGAACATCCACCATGGGCGTCTCGTCCCCGGCCAGGTCGGCGGGTCGGGTGAACGGCACCTCGATTCCCCAGGTGCGACCCATGCGGGCGATCTCCTCGTCATCCGTGGAAAGGATCACCCGGGTCAATCTCTGGCTGCCCAGCGCTGCCTCGCAAGTGTAGGCCAGGAGGGGCCGCCCTGCCACCAGAGCCAGATTCTTCCGGGGGATGGACCGTGACCCCCCGCGTGCGGGAATGACCCCCAGGACCTTCACGGCTCAGTACATCATCCGCTTCTGGATGTTGAGCTCACACCGGCTCAGGATGTCCGCGATGCGCTCCCCGGCGTGCCCATCGCCATAGATCGCCTCCGAGGCATAGGACCCCTGGTGGAGCTGCTGCTTGATGGCATGGGCGATGGCCCGCCTGTCGTGACCCACGTCCACGACGTTCTTGCCGCGCTGTCGTCTCGATTGCCGGGATCCGATGTTCACCGCCGGCGTCCCCAGGAAGGCCCCCTCCCGGATGGCGCTGCTTGAGTTGCCCACCAGGCAAGCCGTCCGCATCATGAGGCGGACATACGTCTCAGCCGAAAGATTCTTGAAAAAATGCATCCGTGAGTCGTCTTGGTGTTCCCGGAATTTCCGGACCCCGCGCGCTATGTCATCGGACCCTGCGTCAGCGTTTGGCCAAAAAACGATCGCCGGGAGCCCAACTTCTTGTACTGCCATGAGCGTCTCGGTGATCTGGCGCTCACCCTCTCCGTACTCCGTTGTCACCGGGTGCTGTGATAGCATCACGAAGGGGCTGCTGAGATCGAAACGTCCCCCCACCCCCTCGGCAAACAGGTCCGCCCCCAGCCCGTTGCGATCGCGCTCGACCACCTCGGCCACAAGATCTATGCGCGGGCATCCCACCAAGTGGACGTTCTCCGGCACCTCGCCCATCCGGATGATGCGATCCCGCGCCTCGGAGCAAGCAGGGAAGTGGATGTGAGCGAACTTGGTTACGGCGTGCCTGATGCTCTCGTCGATGGTTCCGCTGACTTCCCCTCCCATGGTGTGGGCCAGGGGGATGTTCATGTAGGCGGCCGCAAGGGTGGTGGCCATGGTCTCGAACCGGTCGCCGACTGTGAGAACCATGTCGGGTTGGAGCCGCTCGAACACGGTCGGCAGTTCCAGCAGGCCGAGTCCCGTGGACTTGGCCATGGTTGTGGGGTTTTCCCCCTCGATGAGCATGTACACCCTAGCGGCAGGAGAGTACCCGTCCTTCTCGATGAGCTCCACCAGGGAGCCGTACCGCTCCAGCAAGGCGGAGGCCCCCACCACCACCTGCAGCTCCAGATCCGGGTGAGCCTGGATGGCCCGCATAGCCGACTTGATGCTGCTATAGTTCGCACGCGAGCCGATAACCACACATACCTTACGCATTAGCGCCCCGATTCCCACTGAATATCTGACTCGGTTAGAAGTGTGTCCGCCCGCACTGTTCGCGCAGTTTGCTTGCCAACCACCTCATGCAATCTGGCTGTATGAATCCCGGTCCCGGGCTTCTTGATCCCGACCATCTCATGGGTAATGGTTGCACCAGCAGGAATATCTACCAGCGATACCAGGCTCTTCTCGAAGGTCTCCTTCATCACTTTGAACCGGCCAACGTCGTCCTTGTCCACGGGATTTACCAGTATAGTCTCAATGGCCCGAATGCCCCGGACCAGATCGGCAAATTCACTCGGCTCCAGAGAGTGCTTCGCATCGCTTCCGTACATATGCCGGCTGAGGGTGAAGTGCTTCTCGACCACCGTGGCGCCCAGCACCACCGCCGCGAAGACGGCGTAGTTCGTAAGCGTGTGGTCCGACAGACCCACCGGCATCCCATAGCGCTCCTTCATCTGCATCATTACGTTCAGCCCCACGTCCTCGGGCGGACAGGGATACTCCGACGTGCATTGGAGCACAATCAGCCGGTCGTGATGGCGGAGAATCGTGTTGACGGCCGTATCCAGCTCCGCCCAAGAACTCATACCGGAGGAGAGAAGCACCGGCTTCCCGGTCCGGGCGATCGCCTCAAGCAACGGCAGGTTCGTGACCTCACCCGATGGAACCTTGTACCGGCCGATGCCCACCTCCTCCAAGAGCTCGACGGCCTCGTTCGAGAACGGCGATGAGAGAAACTCCACGCCATTCTCCCCGCAATGCGCCTTCAGGTCCCGCCATTCCCCTAGGCTGAAAGCCGTCCTTTCAAAGTACTCATATCGGGGCTCGCCCGTGAAATACGGTGGCATCGGGGCATCCCGCAGTGTCTCCGCCGTGGCGATGTGTGTCTGGAACTTCACGGCGTCCGCCTCACACCCCGCGGCCATTTCAACCATGCGGCAGGCGTTGCCAAAACTGCCGTCATGGTTCATCCCGACCTCCGCAATAATCAACGTCTTCACGCCTGAAGAATCCACCCTCATGATTTGGCTGACCTATCTCTGCTCCAAGACCACTTCAACCATAGCCATAAGGGGTTGTATCGAGGATGTCCGCTCTGAAGCTCAAGGACACGAGCCTTCTGCCTCTGCTCGGGCGCGAGCACCGCCATGGCAAGGGAGGATGCCCCAAGAGAGCGACCAGGAATTCCGTGCGCCTCGTCGTACAACTCGTAACTTTTCACCCACTCTTTCTCCCAACGCTTAAACTCCTGCCATTCCGGAACATCGACCAAACCCAACTGCTCGTAATGGAACGCGCCTGGGAAAACTTTGCCAAACTCTTTGCCCCATGGCGACAACGAAGGACAGTTGTGGTGTGCGACAATTCGAATTTCCCACATGATGCTTGCCGCCAGGGATAGTCGGTTTGCCGGCTGCAGCTTAGGGCCATCCAGCAGAATGGCTATTGGTCCTGGCATACCCACCATGGCATGCGGCAGCACATCAAAGGTGTCTCCAACAACACATCGCAGATTATGGTAGTGCTCTAGGCGTTGTTGAAAGGCCTTTCCCTGCGTCGGGCCAAAGTCAATCGAAACGATCTTCACCCGGGTACGCTCAGCATATTCACCAAGGACCTGCGTTGAGTAGGCATCCTCCCCACGGCCTGATTCAACAATCGATCGAATGCCGAAAGAGTCACAAAGGCCAATGAATGCCGCCATCTCGCACGGATAAATACCCGTACGCCATTCGATTTCCCAAGCCCTAATCTCTCGCGCCCAGCCAATAATCCTGGCCTGAAGGTCATAACAATTTCCCTCTCTCATGGCATCCATCGCCTCCGACCGTGACGCAGCGATACGCTCGCTTCTCATCTGACAACTCGGCTTTCCTGCGACCACTCATTTCACGATACCCTTCCACGCTCCATCGGCCCATAGCCGGACTCTCACCTACACTCCGCTCTGCCAAGTCCCACACCGACCCACGGTTCACTCACGGACCCCCGCACAGCCAGAGGCTTGCCGTGTACCGGCCCGTCAGAGGTGTCCGATCGCAATCGGATCAAACACCTGAACGGACGACTGCATTCCGGTCGTACCGTCGTTCAGATCTGAAACCGGGTTCGACACTCCGAGCACCGCAGAATCCCGGAACTGTCACACCCTGGTATTCCCCCGGCATACCCGCAGGCTAACCCTGATACTCTTGCCACCACCCAACATTGATGCATCACCCGCATGGCGTTTGCCCAGTCCGGCTTTCTCCATCCTTCAGACACCACACTTCTCCCCTTGCCAAAACCTCCCTATTCTCGCACACTACCATCCCTGGCGGTCTTCCCCCGCTCGACCATCCGACTGTCCTCCACCTACACTTCCAATCTTCCCATGACTATGCCGGTGCGTACACCCATCCATGTTCCTCGTGGCTCAAGCAACACCTCCCCAACTCATCGGCATTCCTTGGATCGCCCTTACACAGGGACGACATCCGTCCAACGATAATCCACACGAAATACACCCATGTCCGCATCGCGATATCGCAGCTCTTCGTATCCCGTTGGATCCGATGCGACTTGAAATCGAATCACGCCCTCCAGTCCGTCCTGCAACTGATGAATTGTTGCTAGATATACATCCAGCCTGTATTGCCCCGGCCTGAGCAGATTGGGATCGAACACTATAGATGCCCGATACAAGCCTTTCCCAACTGTCACCGACCTACCATTATACACTGCCCCAAACAGGCGTACTCCTGAAGCCGTGTAGGCAAAACAGAAAATCTCTCCAAGCGAACCCGCTCTAGTAGACTCAAGAATAACTTCCATCGTGATCGGCTGCCCTTCAAAGAACAGATTTGTCACTTTTCGGGTCCCATCAAATAACCTAACTGAGCGAAAACACAACTCACGCGCCCATTTGCCGCTAGGCTGACGTCTTGGGATGTCAGCCACATCCATTGCCGCCGTCGAATCCGAAAGACTCTGCGTTACATAGCTCTCTACAACCTCGGCGGTCGGCCCTTGCTTAACAAGTCGCCCCTCGTCCATCCACATACACACTTTGGTCAGACTGGAGATCGATGCCATGCTGTGGCTTACAAAGAGGACGGTCCTTCCTTCTTCCTGCGTTACCTCTTCCATTTTTCCCAAGCATTTCTGTTGAAATGAGACATCTCCCACAGCCAGCACCTCATCAACCAGAAGGATGTCCGGCTCAAGGTGGGCTGCCACCGAGAACGCCAGACGCACGTACATCCCACTGGAATAACGTTTCACGGGCGTATCTATGAACTTCCCAATCTCCGCAAAAGATACTATCTCATCGAACTTCTCGTTGATTCTCGACTTCTTCATCCCCAGAATTGCCGCGTTCAAGAATATATTCTCTCGGCCGCTCAGCTCAGGATGAAACCCCGTACCCACCTCTAGCAGCGAGTTCACCCGACCACGGATTTCTGCATAACCCTCAGTAGGTTCCGTTATGCGCGATAACACTTTTAGCAACGTCGTCTTGCCGGCGCCGTTGCGCCCGATTATCCCAACCACCTGGCCCTTTTGTATCTCGAAGGAACAATCCCTTACTGCCCAGATGAGCTCGTCCCGAGGCGATGCTGCACCTTGCCCGGGACGCCGACCGCGCAGGGCATTCGCCACCTTCCGAAATGGCTTGTAGATGGCGTTGGACAGCGTGTCCCGTAGTGCCTTGTACGGCTGTCGCTCGCCGATCCGGTACAGCTTGCTCAGGTCCTTGGCCAGAATAGCTGTTTCACTCATCCTTCACGCAACCTTCACTCCATCCCCCCGTCCGAACCACACCACAGGTCACCCTCAGAATTGCTGCCTCAGCGCCACGCCGACCCAGTTCAGACATTTCGCCGCCATGATCGCAACCACTCGCCTTTCAATCTCCCATCTTTGACGAATGCTAAGCTCAGTGAAGGGAATACACTTCCTAATCCACCACCATTGAGGCCCGTAATACGTCAGCCCGAAGACTGGTGCCCTTAGAACGCCCACAAGTTTCCTGGCCCACATCCCGACTCCCGCGTGGCCGGAAACCCGGAACTGCCTCGTCGCTAAACCGCTGGGCACAACTTTCTCTTTCAGCCGACGAAAGAACAGCCGTTCCTTCCTGAACAGATAATCTCCGTACTGCAGGCAATAGAGGGGAAGAAGCACATCATACCCTCCCGTAAGACTCTTTTTCTCCCTCACAAATCTGATAGCTTTCGCCACTACATCTCGCCTGAAAAGTGCGCCCGATGCATTCCCGTCGACTCGTCTTGAGTACCCAACGACACCGGGTTCTCTTGAAAACCATAGGCGATACAAGCCGAACGCCCCCAGGCTTCGAACAGAATACGGCATATCATCAAACTTCGTTGACACGAGGTTTCCATGGAAATCGACAATGCCCATTGCACAGAACGCCATGGCAGCTTCCGGATGAGCCTCGAGCTCAGAGGAGAGAGTAGAAATAAGTCCCTGCACATGAATATCGTCATGAGCCACCCCCATGACGTACTCACCTGTTGCGAGCGAGAACGCACGCAAGAGATTCGGCCAGAGACCGAGGTTTACCTCATTTCTCACATATCTGATTCTGCGGTCACGCCGAGCAAAGTCGAGACATATTTGCTGAGTTCTGTCCGTAGACGCATCATCGCAAATAATGATCTCCAGGTGTGCATAATCCTGAGACACCAATCGGGAGAGGGTTTCCTCAAGAAGCTCCTCCCCATTGTATACCGGCATGACAATTGATACGAGCTTCTCTGCCTTACTTCCAGACGCGAGGTTCATCATCATATTCTCGATCCGGCCTCAACGTAATGATCAACCTGGGAAGGCTACTCGACCGTATCTATACGGAAGAGGGCTTGGCTATCCACGAAAAAGCGGAACCAGCCAATTCTACCGTCCTTGCGCCCGAACGCCCCGCGGGCAATGCTTGGGGAGGATTTGCCAACCGTGTCTCACTGCTAAGGAAAGTCGGCTCAACATCATCGTGCATGAGTGATGTTGCGAGGCTAACTCCCGGAAGGATAGGACATCCTGAATACGCCTTGCCAAGGAAGCTCCAAGACGAGATGCGGGATCAGGGACGAGGGCCAGGAGTGAAGTACTTCGCGCAATCTCGCCCCTTCCTTATTTCCGATTCACCAAAAAGGGCCTGATACGCCAGCAAAGCGCCAATCGAGAAGCCATCGACAATCTGTCGGGCAAATATCATCTCAAGGCACTGGGCGACCGGCCACCACCGGGAGTCGTTCACCTCCTGTTCATGCACGCGCTCCGACTCCAACGCCTCCGCAGTCTCGAATGAGTAGAAGAGGTAGGTAGGATTATCCAGTGTATCCAGCCCTGGATAATAGAACAACAACGGGTGCAGGTTGAGGCATCGAACCCCGGTCTCCTCCAGACACTCACGCACGGCGGCAGTTTCAGGCCTCTCACCATTGTCAACACGCCCCCCGGGTATTTCCCAGGACAGGCGATCGATGAGGAGCCGGTACTGCTGGACCAGGAGAACCGACCCGTTCCGCACCGCAAGGACGCCCGCACGAGTTCCGGTCTCGTTTACGAAGTACTCTTTAGCGAAGCCCCCAAAATCCACGACCACGCGGTGGATCCGTTGATACCGGTTCTCATACATCGTTTCGCGTGGTCCGATCTTTGGCTTCGGATTGAGGAAGGACATCGGTCTCTCCACTGCTGGCTGGCAAGCTCCGGGCTCTCAGGCTATCGGCCCTTTTCTGAAGACCGCGAAGTGGGACGGCACGCCCCAGGAGCGCAGGAAGCTCCGGTCCGCGGCGCAGAATGCTGCGAGTTCGGCCGTGGCGCCAGTGCTGAGGAACTGAATGATCCGCTGGAGGCTACCGATGAGCGCCAGCGCCTCCGCAATGTCCTGAGGATCGGCCAGGATCGCGGCGGACTGCAGGCGCTCACCGACCCGGGAAAGCGCCTCCCGACAGGCCTCCAGAGCGGCGCGGTCGGCATCGTCGATGAGGGCGTCCACCGCGGTCAGGAGTGAATTCAACTCGGCTTCGAGCGACTCGTCTTGCCCGATAAGGAACAGCTTCCGACCACACAGGTGACTGAGCCGACTTCGAGCGATGAAGGCTCCTTCCCCCTTCCGGACTTCCTCGAGAGAGGGGACCCGCTTGAACCAGTGCACGTCCAGGCCGTCCCGGTAGGGCGGCCAGGACGAGTAGAGATGCAGGCCGGCCTGGTGCAGGCGCTCGCACAGGGAGCGCGCGTCCAGGAAGTACTCCAGCCGCACGAACGGGTTCTCGAGCACGTCCATCACCCACGCCTGGAGAGTCCGCTTGTGCGCGATGGTGTCCCACTTGGCGGCGAAGAGCGCCTGGCCGGACTCGAGTGCGCTCATACCCGTCGTTCGGCGCATGCAGGCGTGGATCGCCTTGAGCAGCAACTCCATGAATCCCCCGAAGCGCTCGTAGTAAAAGAGGATCACAATCCCGTCGTCGGCGAGGAGGCGCGCGAACAGGTCGATCCATAGGGACTCGGGCCTGACCGTGTAGATGAAGCCCTCCGCGTCCACGATGTCATACGTCTCCCCGCTCACCAGCGGTGTTGCCGCGAAAGCCGCGAGGTCTCTCCCATCGAGGCGCGCCAACCTGTCCTTCAGGGCGAACCGCTCGAAGTAGTCCCGGATCTGGGGGTGCGCATTCGGATTCGGCTCGACCAGTGTGCACGTCGCTCCCCACTGCGCGAAGACGAGGGAGTTTTCCCCCGAATCTGGGCCGAACTCGATCAGCCGCGCCTCCCGGAAAAGACGGGGTGGGAGGAACAGCTTGTCGGTGAATAGTCGGCGCCGGTGCAGGGCATGACGGGCTAGATCATCCGGCGAGCGGAAGCGGCCGTACGTGGGCAGGATGTCCTCATGTCGGTAGTATTCGTGCAGGGTCTGATGCGCCATCCGGTCTTCGCCTGTGCTCAGATCACCCGGACCGCGGGCACGGGCACCACGAACCGCCCGCCCCCGCCCAGGAACGTCTGGTGCCTGGCCACGATCGGATCAACGAAGCGCCACGCGAGGATAACCACGCAGTCCGGCTTCCGTTCATATAGAGCCTGTGATGGGTACACGGGAATGTGGTGCCCGGGGCTGAACATATGCTGCTTGGCCGGGTTATCGTCCACGAGGAAATCCAAGAACGGCGCCAGGTCAAAGTGGTGGATGAGCGTGGTTCCCGTGATCGAGGCACCGTAGCCGGCGATGGTCTTCCCGCTCGCCTTGAGCTGCCGGAGCAGTCCGAGCACCTGCACCTTCAGGGCATCAACCTTCGCCGCGAAGTCGGCGAAGGTCTCTGCCCGGTAGAGTCCCGAGACGGTCTCCAGCTCGACCAGCTCCGAGACCGACGGGGATACCGGTCGCGGGCCACCGACTGGCTGGACCGTGTACCGCAGGGAGCCGCCCTTGGTCGGAACGCACAGGGCGTCGATCAACTCCATCCCGAAGCGGGGAAAGTAACTGCGGAGCGGCTTGACCGCGAACGCGGAGATGTGCTCGTGGTAAATGAAGTCGAAGACCATGTTGCGGATTAGGTCCGGCAGGTAGAAACTCTCGACGATGAATACCCCGTCGGGCGCCAGCAGGGCGCGGACCCCATCGGTCATGGACGCGAGGTCGTCCACATTGGCGAAGACGTTGTTCGCAGTTACGATGGCGGCCGGCCCCCGCCCCCGGCGGATCCGCTGGGCAAGCGCAGGGGTGAAGAAGTCGGGCAAGGTCTCGAGCCCGGCGTCCCTTGCGGCCCGCGCGATCTCCCGCGCCGGGTCCACCCCCAGCACCCGCATTCCCCGTGCCTTGAAAAAGCCCAACAGCGTGCCGTCGTTGCTGCCGATGTCCACCACCAGCGAGCCGGCAGGCGGCCGGATCCGGTCCACCACCTCGTTCGCATACCGCTCGAAGTGGCCTCCGAGGCCGAGCGAGCTGGTCGTCATGTAGATGTAGTCCGCGTAGAGCACTTCCGGGGCGATCACATCCAGCAGCTGGGACAGGCCGCAGTCCTTGCAGAGGAACAGATCGATCGGATACCGCTCCTGGACCCGATCGAGTTTGGTCGCGGGCACGTAGGCGTCCCCGATGGCCGACGGGGCGAGCTGGAAGACAAGCTGGAGATCGCGGCCGCCGCACAGGCGGCAGGTGTCGCGACGGACGAGCGCGTGCGTCATCGTGCCCTCCGCGTAATCGTGACTGCGTCCAAGCCACTTGCACGCCGTGCCACCGACTCCTGCCACTGGACCGACAGGCCGCCGTCCACAACCAGTTCCTGGCCGGTGATGTACCCAGCCTCGGGGCTGCACAGGAACGCAATGGCGCGGGCAACCTCCCCGGCGGACCCCATCCGTCCGAGCGGGATGATCCGGCCATACAGCTCCCACAGCTCGGGATGCGCCGCGTAGAACGACTGCGCCTCCTCTTTCATGATGGTGCCCGGCGAGACGCAATTGACGCGTATGCCGAGCGGGCCGAGGGCCACCGCGTAGTAGCGCACCATCTGACTCAGCGCGGCCTTCGCAACGTGGTAGCTCACAG
>Ga0214473_10001815_pt1 | contig 27345 bp, 15 predicted proteins | sample RVTome_7_FD_203509 | JGI IMG/M metagenome (GOLD analysis project Ga0214473, IMG submission 203509) | Soil microbial communities from uranium-contaminated site in the Upper Colorado River Basin, Wyoming, United States - RVT98D197 | ecosystem: Environmental > Terrestrial > Soil > Contaminated >...
TGGTCATTTTGGGTTGCCAGGAAATGTTTCTGATGGCCAACGCACGGTTTTTCCGGCTCTTACAAGAACAATTGCCATGTTAGGGTGTTGCCAGGAGCGTTAAGAAATTTATGACGCACTACACTAGAACCCGTAGATCTCCTGGAACTTCGCCGTCATGTAATCAACCAGCGGTTTGTGCGACAGCGGTTCACCGGTCACTTTTTTGACCAGTTTGCCGGCGCGATAACGGCTGCCGTGCCGGTGGATGTTCTCCTTGAGCCACTGACGCAGATGGCTCAGTTCACCCCGCTCAAACTGCTCCGTCAAATCCGGCATCTCCTTTTTCGCCTGGGCAAAGAACTGCGCCGAATACAGATTCCCCAGCGCATAAGTCGGGAAGTACCCTATATACCCGGCCGACCAATGCACGTCTTGCAAACAGCCGTCGGCGTCGCTCTTGACGTCGATACCGAAGTACTTTTTGACGCGGTTGTTCCATTCACCCGGAACATCGGCCGGCTTGAGATCACCCGTGAGCATGACCCGCTCCAACTCGAAACGCAGAAGGATATGCAGGTTATAGGTGGCTTCGTCAGCTTCGACCCGGATGAGCGACGGTGCGACGTTGTTGATGGCGCCGTAGAAATCATCAAGCTTCACCCCGGAGAGACTGTCTCTGAAAATCCGCTGCGCCTGCGGGAAGAAGTATCTCCAGAACGCTTTAGAGCGCCCCACCTGGTTTTCCCACATGCGCGACTGCGACTCGTGGATACCCAGTGAGACCGACTCGGCCATCGGCATCCCGAAGCTGTTGGCTTTGTCCAGCCCCATCTCGTACAGGCCGTGGCCGGCCTCGTGCATGATCCCGAACAGGGCGTCGTTGAGCCGTTTCGGATGGTAGCGGGTGGTGATACGGGTGTCGCCGGGGCCGAGACCGGTGCAGAAAGGGTGGGTGGTGACATCGAGACGGCCGGTCTCAAAACTGAAGCCCATCGCCTGGGCCACCGATTCACCGAAGACGCGCTGCAAGTCGGGATCGAAGTCGCGTTCGACAATCGAAACGTCAGGGCGCATCGGGGCGTCCTTGATCTTTTGAAGCAGCACCACCAGTTCTTGGCGAAGCACCTCGAAAACGTCGGCCACGTCGTCGACAGTGGCGCCGGTCTCGTAATCGTCCAAGAGGGCGTTGTACGCTTCGCCCTCATAGCCGTAGGCTTCGGCCTTTTTGATCTGAAGGGCCAGCACCTTCTCCAGCCAGGGTCGGAAGGACTTGAAGTCGTTGTTCTTACGCGCCGTCACCCATTCCCCCTGAGCCAGGGTGGTGGTCTTGGAAATCTCCTCGACCAGGTCCTTGGGCAGTTTGGTCATCTTGTCGTACTGGCGGCGGGTTTCGCGGATGTTGGCCGCCTCGGGGGAATCTTCGTCTTTAACCAGGTGGGACGTCTCCAGTTCGCTCAACAGTTCGCCTACCCGTGGATCGGTAAACATCTCATGCACCATACCGGAGAGCAGACTTATTTGCTCGGCGCGGAAGGCCGAGGCGCCCCGCGGCATGTAGGTGCGCTCATCCCACCCCAGCACGCCGCGGCATGAGGCCAGCAGCGAAACCTCGCGGCATCGTTTCACCAGTTCTTCGTATGCTTCTTTGGCAGACACTTCCAGGCTCCTATCATGTCAGTTACGATTAGCTACCTTCATTACCAAAAGTGAACGCGGAAGATAGTCAAAAGTTGCTGTGAAGGCAACCGGCAAAGCCTTTACAAAATGATTGTGAGACGGCCCGCTGCTCCCTATATTCTACGCATACAAAGGAGAACAGTTGGCCCACGCGAACAACCCCAAAGCGGATGAACTTCTCGACAAACAGTTCGACGTGCTCGACCACGGTTTCATCAGGCTGATCGACTACATGGGCTCCGACAGCGCCATCGTGCAGGCGGCGCGGGTGAGCTACGGCGAGGGGACCAAGAAAATCTCCGAAGACCGCGCCCTCATCCGCTACCTTATGCGCCACCGCCACACCAGCCCGTTCGAGATGGTCGAGTTCAAGTTCCACGTCAAGCTGCCGATTTTCGTCGCGAGGCAGTGGATCCGCCACCGCACCGCCAACGTCAACGAACTCTCCGGCCGCTACTCGATCATGAAAGAGGAGTTCTACGTTCCCGCCAGCGAAGACATCCGCGGCCAGTCCGAAGTCAACAAGCAGGGCCGCTCCGATGAGATGGTCCCGCCGGAAGTACAGGAGCGGCTGGTGGCGTACCTCAACGATTCACAAAAGGCGGTGTATGACGAGTACCACGGCTTCGTCGACGAAGGCCTGGCGCGCGAGTTGGCGCGGATCACTCTGCCGTTGTCGCTGTACACCGAGTGGTACTGGAAGATCGACCTGCACAACCTGTTTCACTTCCTCAAGCTGCGCCTCGACGAACACGCCCAGTTGGAGATTCGCAAGTACGCCCGGATCATGGCCGACGTGGTCAGAACCGTCTGCCCGACGGCTTACGAGGCGTTCGAGGATTTCGTGCTCAACGCCGTGACTTTCTCCGCCCCGGAGTTGTCAATCCTCAAGGACTCGCTCACCTCTCAGACACTCACTAAAGACGACCTGATCGCCTGCGGCCTGTCCAAAGGCGAAGCGGGGGAGTTGATCAGGAAGCTGAAGGGGCTGGGGAAGCCGGAGAAGCCGAGGGAGCTCAGTAAAAGTAGCCAACCGAAGGATTCTGGAACACCAGTGAAAGAACAGTATGATCTCACGCGATCCATCCAAGAAAACGCCATGAGACAGTACTTGTCTTTCTGGAAGGGAATCCAGCCTGTGCTCCGAAGCGCAGCCTCTATGTCGCAGATGAATCAGACCCTAAAGGCGTCGGCTAATGTGTCTTTGAGTTTTTCGCGTGGCCCGTTGTCGAGCATATTGAAACATACTAATTCACAAATGGCGGCACTGCTTGCAGCTGCTAAACCCTCTGCTGGGCTTGCCAAAACACTGTCAGATTTTACTAGTGGCTTGAACTCAAATATGGGCCTGCTTGACAAGATACCGCTTTCGATTGGCCGTGCACTTGAGGACGTGCACAAGTCTATGGGTTGTTCTGCGTACTTATTCGATGTCGTCAGGAAAAGTGTTAGTATGGATCTGAAGTTTCCGGGTGCCACGGATTTCATGGCGAGGCTTCTGAGAGTGGGATGGCAGCATGACATCTTCGTAAACAAGACTATTAGACGGCTGCAGGGTGAGTCTTCTGGTCCGGTGTTTGAAAAACTGATGCGATCGGTCGATGTGGAAAAGAACCAGATGCTTTCCACAATAAGCACTATGGGCGGATTATTGCCCAGAATAGAAACCTATTCCGAAATGCCACCACCGTGTACACTCAATCTGCCAGAGATTCAACAGAACGAAATTCTGGATATCGAATTGGATGCTGATACACCAGCCCCATCGACTGGACTGTCATCTGAAATCAGTGCCAACATCAGAATTCTACTCAAGTGCAAGGATATAGCCTTGCCAGTGGACGGCAAGGCCTTGATTAGCCACACTGACAAGATTCTTGTTTCCGTTAACGAACTGCCTTGGGTGGTCGCCATTGACGAAACAACTCTGGGGCAATTCATAGATCACCTGTTCTTCCTTCTTTATGAGGGTGCGGGTTCAGAGAATCTCAGATTCGTGAAGAAATATGGTGGTGTGCTTGAAGATAGTGACTGTGGCTTTATATGGAGATTCAAACACATGCGAAATCTCTGGTTCCGCCACGATCCTCAACATGGCAAACCTGCGGATATAGAGAGAAAGAAAAGGGAACTTCAGGATGACCTAGCGTCCTACGGCTTGAACCACAAGCCTCGGGACGTCAAAGAGTTCCGCCAGCTTCAGGCAAAGATGGTCGAAGATATGGGTGCCTTTGTGAGTACGTTAGAAACTGCCATCCTCAAGTCTTAGACGACGTCCGAACACAGGAAACAGCCAAGTCCCCAATACCCCTCTCACCCCGCCCTTTTCTTCTGTCTCGTGGCAGCACATTTGACGTATGAGGCGGACGCGCGGTCTGGACGTTCGGGCTTGTTGACGGGATCGCCGCTTAGACCCAAAGCGGCGTGAAAAAAAACGGGGCGGACTTCCGTGTCCACCCCGCCTGTCAAGACTAACGATCAGATTACGATTGTATGTCGATCGCTTCCGGCTTCGGCTTGTCGCGTTCGAACTCGATGATCTTGGCCACCAGATTGTGGTTCTCGTCCATGTCCCCGTACACCGACACCAGCTTGCCCACACGAAGATCGGCGAAACTGAATTCGGCTTCGAGGCTCTCCGGCAGCAGACGGGCCAGCGTGCCTTCGGTGATGATGACCAGCATGTCTTCTTTCTCGAAGACCAGCACGCTGTTCACTTCATCGATCTTGGACACATAACCGGCGAACTTGTAGGTCCACTGGTCACCGCGGCCGGGGTCGCCGGCGGCGGCGTAAACAGCACCACCGTTGGTTTTGTGGTCACTAGGCATCCAGCTGTTGGTCGGGTTGCTGTTCGAACAGTTTGACACGGCCATGACGACGATCACGGCGAGCACAACCAATCCGCTGTTGCGAAGATTCTTCAGATTCATCTCGGGTATCCTTTCCCTGTTAAACGTATCATACATCGGTCGAAATAATCCATGTTACGTAGAGCTAAACCAGGCCGCACCACGTTCGGTTCCTTCCGATCGGAAAAAAGCGAAAAAAGGGGCCACGCTCGAAGCCGAGGGTGGGCTGTGAAGCGGATCGAACTCGCTGCCGATACAGGCACTGTGGCGAGAAACAGACTCTGAAGTAAACGAATACACATCAGTGAGGCGAGATTGAAGACGCTCATCGTGGCAAAGGACTCGGAGTATTGGCAGAAGCCGTTCCAGTGGATCAGGGAACTCGGCTGGGAAACCGTCACCAAGTCGTCCTATCGGGAGGGGGTGAAGGAGTTGGAGCGGAGCGTGGACATCGATGTCGTGCTGGTCGATGCCGGCATGCCCGAGGACTGCGGTCTGCGGCTTTTGCGAAACGTGAAGAACGACCGGCGACTTCACTGGCTGCCGTTTATCATCGTAGGCGAGCAGCTCGACGCCGGCGCCGTCGAGACCTACGCCCTCTCCGGAGCCAGGGATATTGTTATCCTGCCAACCAGCCGGGACACGTTTGAGGCCAAGCTCATTAGGGCGGCGGATAACGGCCGACCCACCGTGCTGGTGGTCGACGACGAACAACCAATAAGGGAGTTGCTCACCGACATCTTGCAGTTGGAGAGGTATCGGGTTGTCGCGGCCGGCTCCGCTGAGGAAGGGCTTTCCGTACTCGACAAGAAACGGATCGACGTCGTGGTCAGTGACGTTATGCTGCCGGGGAAGTCCGGCATGGAGCTGATGAGGGAGGCCAAACAGCGGTCTCCCGACCTGCCGGTCATACTGATCACCGGGTGTGCGGGACAGTTCTCGCCGCGCACGGCCATCGCTCAGGGCGCCGACGGCTATTTCGCCAAGCCGTTCAAAAACATCGAGTTGTCATTCACCCTTCGCTCGGTACTGGAGCGAACGCGCCGGGCGCTTGCCGCCGAGCGACCTGTTCCGCTCGCGCCGGACTGAGCGCCTAGAGAGCCATGTTTGAGACAGCGGCAGATGTGGACGTCGGCCGCGCACGAGTTCGAGTTCACGGCATGAACGCCACCGTCCGTATGCCGGTGACCTCCTGAAGCCGCCGTGCTTCCTCGCGGGTGCGACAGTAGCAGATGAGCTTGTCTTTGGGTGCGTCGTAGAAATCAAGATCTCCTCGGCAACGATACTCCTTCTCCTGACGCCAATCGGTGATGACGCCGGTGGACTGGGTCAGCCAGACCGGCGCGTCGGGCGGGCGATCTTTGTCGCCGATATAGTATCGAACCGGTGCGAGGCCCAGGGAGAGGGCGTATTCACGCTCAAGGCCGATACCGTAAGGTTCGAACGACATCTGCCGATGCCGGGCGCGCCATCGGATCAGCGGCGTCAACTCCGAAGGCGGCAGCGCCGAAAAACAGACAGTGGGAGTATGGTCGGGCATGTTTCGTGACGATGCCGCGATTTTTCGCCGACGAACGATGTGGCGCAGGCTGTCATACCCGCTTCGGGGATAGCTCTGCGAGCGGACCACGGCCAGATAGTAGTCGATAGCCCGCTCGGTCGGCCATCGGCCGCTGAAGCCGCGCGTCCAATGGACGAGATACTCATCACCGCAGCGCCTGATCTCTTCCGTCAACTCGGTCTTATCGATGGAATAACCCAGGGGCTCGTCGCGAAACTCATACGCGACCTTCCAACTGCCGATGATCGGCTTGCCCTCGCTGCGACCCCCATCGAGCAACCGACTCATGAGCCCGCCGGGGCGAATCGACAACGGCGCCAGGACATCGGCGTTGCGGACCACCAGCCGATCCCTCTCCTGCATGAACTTATGTTTGTCGTACTCCTCCCCTTCGTCCGGCCGCAGACCGCGGAAAGTTACCATGGTCTCATCGAGCGCAAACTGCCTGACTACCTCGCCCCGGGTCTGCCAGTACTCCTGCTCGGTGGGGGCCGGAATCACCAGCGCCAGGGGAATCTTTTCCGATGAGGCCAGAGCGGTGACCAACTCCCATGTCTGCATCCCGACCGAACTGCGCAGCGTCAGCGAATTCGCCTTTACCCACATGATGGCGTTGCGGGTCTGCTTGACCCAGGCGTCGGCGCCGCAGGGGCGAAGCGGTTGCTGGGATAATAGTATGGCGGCGCTGCGTTGAATCTGCAAAGTGGTCGCTCCGCTGTTGGCGATAACTTTCCATTATAAGGGGATCTCCTCGTAATAGCAAGGGGTGTGGATTTTTGGTAGTGGGTCAGTTTGATTGTTTCGCCTCCAAAAGCTTAACAATGTCCTCAATCTCCCAAAGACGGTCGGTCACTCCGGCTTCCATAGCGGGCGTCACCCGTAAGCTCTTGTGAATCCGAACGAAGTTGTAATACATAAAGTGGAGCGCGACCGCGTGCTCTAAATTCTCGACCTTCTTACTGAAAGCATTGGTTAAGCGGGTGAAGCGACGCATGGACATTCTCATGGTCAGGTTCTGACGCTCGACAAAAGAGGTCGAAATGTGTTGCCTATCGGGCTTGCCAATAATCTTCTGCTGCCTTGTGCCCGTGACCTTGGGCGGACTGTACCTGCCTGCCCCTGCATTCTCTTGGCCGTATAATTTGACGAGCTGTGCATAGTCGATATCGGCGCCAAAGGCACCGTCAACGGCTTCCAAGTAAGCCTTGAGACCATCGGTAGTCAACTGTACTTTGTGAGTCAGCCGGTCGGCCAAGTCGTTCATAAAGACGCTGGCATACTCGGCATTACGCAGTCCCACCAGATACAAGGCGATCAGCTTGGAGTCGGGATCGAGGGCGGTCCAGGTCCAAACGTCACCATAGCCGAAAACGTCTTTCTTGTCTTCGGGTACGTTCTTCTGCTTGGCGTAGCAGAACGACCAAATCTCGTCACACTGGATACGCTTGCAGGTTAGATTCCTGAGCGCCTTGTCCTGATACTCGGCACAAACTGACCCGATATCGGCAAGGAGCTTGACAACCGTGTTCTTAGCCACGCCGGTCATTCGGATGGTCGATCTAATCGAGTTTCCCTCGACAAGCGCCGCGATGACCTGTACTCTCTTCTGTCTACTCGCCTTATTCATACTGACCTAATATGCTTGAGCGAATCTCCTTTGTCAATAGAGAAAATAGCAATTTGTGCTAATTTGTTATTGACAAAAAGGAACAGCCGACGTACAATATAGCGGTAATGAAGGTGACGTTTTGCAAACCAGACTTCGAAAAGCTGGCATATGATCCGGTTTTCGTAGGTCGATGGACTTGGGATATAAAGCAACGATACCAAAAGGCCATTGTGGCGTTCGACATAATCAAGCGCAGAGAGTCATTGTTCCCACTATCTGGCATGAACTTCGAACTACTCGCCGGAAAAAGAAAGCGCCACAGGAAGAAGGAATATGACCGGGAATACTCCGTGAGATTGAATCGGCGATTCCGGGTAGTGTTCGCTTTTGATGGTCCAAGCGAGGATGAGACCATAATCATAGTCGATATTGAGGACTACCACAAATGAGCGATAGAATTGTACCGCAAGCTTTTTCGCCCGGAGAATTTATTCAGGATTCTCTTGACGCGAGAGGCTGGAAACAAATAGACCTTGCCAACATTGTCGGTGTTGCCCAGTCAGTCGTAAATAACTGGGTAACGGGTAAGCGTCGTATAACGGCCAAGACCGCTCAGGCACTTGCAGACGCCTTCGGGAACGACCCCGAAGAGTGGGTTAAACTCCAAGCCGTCTACGATATTACGATAAGGACCTTGAGACGTGACGACCTGAGAGTAAAGCGTTCGATGCTGTGGCACCGAGTGCCGATGCGGCATGTCATTGACCGGGGGTGGATATTAGAGTCAGAGAATGTCGAAACACTTGAAGCGGAAGTGTTGGATTTCTATAAGGTGAAAAATATTGAAGATATAAAGCCAAAGGCTTACGCCGCGAGAAAATCAACCGATGGCAGCGACCTCACTAACGAACAACTGGCCTGGTATCGTCGTGCGAAAAACATAGCGGAGTGCTTGCCAATTCAAGTCAAGTACAAACGCAGTACCTTTCAGCAGTTACTTGACGAACTTGAACCACTACGCATTGAACCAGAAGAGGCACGCAAGGTCCCGGAAGTACTTAGACAGCATGGAATCAGGTTTATAGTGATTGAACACTTACCCGGCTCGAAGATTGACGGCATTTGTTTCTGGGTGGGAACAAAGCAAGACGAGCCTGTCATTGTCCTTTCTATGCGATACGATCGGATCGACTGGTTCTGGTTTACCTTGATGCACGAGTTGGCGCATGTTTATCACAATCATGGGAAAGACCATGCTTCACTCGATATGTCACTTGTTGGTGCCGACGCGCAACCCTCGGCTGAAAAATCAACAGAAGAAAAGCTTGCGGATAACTTTGCATCCGAATATTTAATCGGACAACAGGACATCGAAGAGTTCATTGGCAGAATTTCACCCCTCTACTCCGACACACAAATCAGAGGATTTGCCGACTCTTACAACGTCCATCCCGGAATAGTGATCGGGAGACTACAACTCATGAATCGAATCCCATATAGTCGAGGTAGGGGAATGCTGGTCAAGATTCGTGAGTGTGTCATTCAATCTGCTTTGACTGATGGCTGGGGGAACTCAATCGAGATATAGAGGAGAATGATAGATGAATAGTTACAAGCAAAGAATGCAGAGTTATACGCGCCAGTTTGAGAAAGAAACTGGGAAAGTAGCGTATACTGCAAAAGATGTCGCAAGATGGATCATTGCAAAGGGACTCTGGAAAGCTCCCGATACCATCGCGCTTCAAAAGTGTGCTAATGACCTTTCTGAGGCTTGGCGGGAAGAATACAAGACCGACCCTCAGGGTAGACGAGTAAGGACCCGACATGCCTTCCTGATTTCGGAAGGTGGTATTCAACTACATTTGTGGGGAGATTGGGAGAAGTTAGCCCCCAAACATATGGCGCTATCATTTCAGGGTAGACGCAAGCAAGTCGTGGGGGAATGCAGACAACTTAAGAATGACGTTGACAGTTACAATGATAATCTCAACAAAGATCTTCCGATTCTGGTAAGTTACAACTTTACGCTGGATTTACGGGAGACGGACACGAAGCGTGCTAAGACGATTTCCTCCAGCGAGCAAGTGCCGCTTGCCGAGCAATCTCCTTACGCCGCGCGGCAGAAAGCTTCTGAGCGCGTGATTTCCCGCCCTTGATCCCGCCCAAGTGGCCGGATTTGACGGCTTTCGGGTTCTTCGTTGGGTCTTCTGGCTGAACTTCGTCTACTTCAGTCGGTTCAGTTTCGGTCGCGGCTTCTACTACTGCCGAAGCCAGTTCATTCAAGTCGGGCCGCTGCTTCTTGCGTGACCGCTTTTGCATATTATAATATAGCCCCTGGTGTTTTCTTGTCAACAAGAGAGTCGGGTCAGCTATTTCAAACTGACCCACTACCGGATTTTTCTTCTTCTCGGACAGGCGCTCCGGTCGTTTGGGGAGTGCGGAAAAACCTCCGGCCGCGACATTGCGCGGAGCGAAGACAGTGAGGGCCAAGGGGACTTTTTCTGCAAGCCCGCTTGCGGTGGTTTTTCAGCTTGACCAGCCGCGCGTCATGAGGTAGTTTGAAAATATGCTCAGGCTCCGTTACCAGGAATAGTCGGGAGTGGTACCGATGGGCCGGTTTCGCCGCTATCATCGGTTGCAGCGGATGACTTGGCGCAGTATGATTGGGGATTGACGGATACGATGCAAAGTAACAGGTTCTCTGAATCTCAGGGCAAGCAGTAGGTCACTCAGCCCAAGTTCTCAATCGCGGGCCTTCGGGCGTTTGCAGCTCGGTGACGGGTATTGGAGGAGAAACCAAGGTGTCTTATACAGAATTACATATCACCCCACTCCGAGCCTCACGCGCGGCTTATGTCATTGTGTTAGCAAGAGTTATGGCAGTTTATGGCGTGGGGCGTTATGACGCGATTTCGCGGCCTGGATGTTTTACGAAGAAACCATGTAACCATTGTTAGGCGCCTCGCGCAGCAGCAACCCGAGGCTCACGTTCAATGCCTGAACCTCAATCCGAAGACTTGAATCCCGAGATTCGTCGCATCGTCGACGCCGCGCGCGGTGTATGGACCCGCAGGCTCATCGACCACTCGCGAGCGAACTCCCTCCTCTTCTACCGTGACCTCAAGGTCGGCACTCTCGACCTGACCGCAGAGACGGAGGCTGTGGGTCGCCTGCTGGCAGGCGACAGACTGACGGTTGAGTCGCTGGCCTCGGCAGGGCGGTATACGGAGAGCCCCGACCCCGTCGTACGTACCCGGGCTGAAGCCGAGGCGCGCCAGAAAGTACGAAGCGCGCTTGTAGCGTTGCAGCGCAAGGCGTTGAGCAATCTCGAGGAGAAGGGTATCGAGACGCTCCACCTGGCAATGGGGATGGCTACATGGCCTGCCGCCGATGGTGGGCGGCCGTACGAGGCGCCCGTGCTGTTGCTGCCGGCCCGCATTGAGGCGCGCGGCCGGGCGCGCGACGACCTGCGACTCGCAGTCGCGGGCGAGCCGCAAGTAAACCCGGTGCTGCTGTATGTGATCGAGGAGAACTACGCGATCCCTATCAATGCGTCTTGGGTGCTGAGCGAGTGCGGCGGCGAGGACGAATCCGGACAGTGGCGCATCGACCCAGAGGGCGTGTTCGCGCGTGTCGAGCGCGCAGCCGCGACCGTCCCGGGATTCGATGTGACGCGGCGCGTGATCCTCGCCAACTTCCAGTTCGCGAAGATGGCCATGGTCGAGGATCTGAAAAGGAACGGGAACACCATAGCTTCGAGCGCCATCGTTGCGGCCGTTGCCGGCCATTTGGTCTCACGACAGAAGCTGGCCCAGGCGGTAATCAACATTGAGCCCGCCCAGCTCGATGAGCGCCCGGCGTCCGACGACTATCTCGTGCTCGATGCGGACTCCACACAGCACCGCGCCATCGTGCTTGTCAGCAAAGGGCAGAACGGCGTCGTGCAGGGGCCGCCGGGAACTGGCAAGAGCCAGACGATCTCGAACCTCATTGGGCAGAGCGTGGCCGAGGGGCGCCGGGTGCTTTTCGTCGCAGGGAAGCGCGCAGCCCTGGATGCGGTCATCAAGCGGCTGACCCATCCGGACGTGGGGCTCGGTCATCTGGTGCTGGATCTGCACGGCGCGTCCGTATCGCGAAAGGAGGTGGCGGCGCGGCTTGCGCACGCATTGCAGCAGATACGTAATGCGCTGCCCGCTGACGGTGTCAAGGTGGTCCACCGGGAATTCGAGGCTCGGCGAAAGCAGCTGAACAAGCATGCGCTCAGGGTGAATGAGGTTCGACAACCTACCGGGCTTTCCGTCAACCGGATGATTGGCAGGCTGCTCCGCCTACCGGCGGCAGCGAGATCCGCGCTGCGGCTCCGCGACGAGACGCTAGCCGCACTCACGGCCGAGCGTGCGGACGAAGTGAAGCAGTGCATCCTCGAGGGAGCTGCGAATCCGACTCTGCTCCTCGGCACAGACCCGTCGCCGTGGAACAACGCAAACATCACCGACGGCCACCGTGCCCAGGAGGCGCTCGATCTGGCGACGACAGCGGCTTCAGATCTCTGGCCTCAGTTCGAGCGCCTGCTCGGACAAGCGGTGCGAAGCCTCGGCGTGCGGTCGCCCGGGAGCCTGGATGAGACCGCTGCGTTGCTCGCTCTGCTGCGTGACGTGCGGCACATCCGCGAACAGTACGAAGCGGAGATCTTCTCGGCGCGTCCTGGCCAACTGGCGCTGGAGCTCGAGCCCGCGACCCGCAGGCTCGTCGCTCAGGCATGGGCGTTCGTCACCAATGCCGCGTACCGCGCCGCGCGAAAGCGCCTGCTCGCGCTGCGAACCGCGCCGGCTCCGGCCGCGAGCTTGCGGGAGGAAGCGCTCGCCGCCGAGGACGTGCTCTGCCGCTGGCGCGCGCTCGGTGCAGCCTCAGACGTGCCGGTCGAGGCACAGGGCGGAGCTCAGCTCGCGGCTGCGTTCACCGCGCTGAGCGAGGCCACCAAGGCGCTCGGCGCGATCACCGAAATGGACCGGTTCGCCGGGATGCCGCTCATGGCAACGACGTCGCGGCTGCGGGCGTTGGCCGACGACCAAAGGACACCTTACCAGCTGCCCGCTGCCCACGCCGTCCGCTCACGCCTTCGGGCGGCAGGTCTCGCCAGTTTCCTCGATGATCTCCGCGAGCCGAGCGTCGCTCCCGAACACTGGGCAGTCCGCTTCGAGTACATATGGCTCTACTCGACCCTCGATCAGGTGCTGGCATCTGACCCTGGTCTCGCCTCATTCAACGGTCGCACCCACGAACAGATCGTCGCCGAGTTCATTCGGCTCGATCGCGAACGCGTCCGGCTCGCTGCAGCGCGCGTGTGCAGGCTCCACGCCGAGCGCGCTATCGAGGCGATGAATCAGCACTTCGACCAGGCGAATCTGGTCCGGACCGAGGCGAGCAAGAAGTCGCGACACATTCCGGTGCGCGAACTCCTGGCCCGCGCGCCTGACGTCCTGACGCAGATCGCGCCCTGCTGGGTTGCGAGCCCGCTCTCGGTCAGCCAGTTGCTGGACGGCGACAGACGGCATTTCGACATCGTCGTCTTCGACGAGGCGAGCCAGATACTTCAAGAAGAGGCGATTCCTGCGCTCTACCGAGCTGAACATGTGGTCGTAGCCGGTGACCGGCACCAACTTCCGCCCACAACGTTCTTCGCGACGCTCATAGAAGGTGAGGACGAGATTCTCGAGGAGGACGATGAGGCGCGCGACGCGGTGGCCACCGCGACGGCAGCCATTGGCGGTTTCGAGAGCCTGCTCGGCACGCTGGAAGCCTTCCTGCCGAACTGGCTCTTGGAGTGGCATTACCGCAGTGAGGACGAACGACTCATCACGTTCAGCAACACGCACATCTACACCGGCCGGCTCGTGACCTTTCCGAGCGCTCGAGGCCACGAGGCGATCCGGCACATCCTCGTACCGCATGACCCTGCGCTGGGCGGCCAGGAGGAGAGCGCGTCGCGCGAGGTCGAGGAAGTCGTGCGCCAAGTATTGCTCCACGCGGACACCCGATCCCACGAATCGCTTGGGGTCATCGCCATGGGCATTAAGCACGCTAACCGCGTGCAGGCGGCGCTGGATCGCGCCCTCGATCTTCGGCCAGATCTCTCCGATTTCTTCTCGCTGAACCGGGAAGAGCGCTTCTTCGTCAAGAACCTGGAGACTGTGCAGGGCGATGAGCGTGACGCCATCATCCTGTCCATCGGCTATGGCAAAACCGCGGACGGCTATCTGCCGCACCGCTTTGGCCCGCTCACCCAGGACGTCGGTTACCGTCGCCTGAACGTGGCCGTCACCCGAGCGAAGCGCCGGATGTGTGTCATCAGTTCCTTCTCGCACGATGAGATCGACCTGAACCGTTCCGGGGGTCGGGGCGTGCAGCTGCTCCAGAAGTATCTTGAGTACGCGGCCAGCGGAGGCAGGCGGCTTCCCGGGGAAGAGCACGCTGGAGAAGTTGGCCTCAATGCGTTTGAGGCCGATGTCCGCGACGCCCTGGAGGCCCGGGGCATCAGGACACGACCGCAGTTCGGCGCCTCCCGTTATCGCATCGATCTAGTCGCCATGCATCCGGAAAAGCCAGGTCGGCCGGTCCTCGCGATCGAATGCGATGGGGCGTCGTACCATTCGAGCGCCACGGCCCGGGACCGGGATCGGCTTCGGCAAGCCCATCTCCAGCGGCTGGGCTGGCGTTTCCACCGCATCTGGTCGACGGACTGGTTCTACAGCCGAGAGCAAGAGACGCAGCGCGCGGTTTCCACGTATGAGGAGGCGGTGCGCACGGCCGACTTGCTGGATGCCGACGTTGCGCCTTCGGCGAATCCTGACCGCATGGAACCCGCGACTCACGTGCCGCAGCAGCCGATCACGCGGCAGGGCGTGGCACGGCCGCCCGTGCCGATTCGCGAGACGATCGACCAATACAGCGACCAGGAACTCCGCCAGATTGCGGAGTGGGTCGTATCCGATGGCCTGCTGCGCACCGACGAGGAGCTGATTCGTGACATCTTCGACACTCTACCGTTCCAGCGGATGGGCGGCCGGATCCGGGAGCGTCTCGAGACAGTGGCTGAGGCTGCACGCCGGCGTCAGGGATGCTGATTCGCTCGCGTAATGGGCGCAGGTTTACGCTGGTGGTGCCCTCCAACCAATTGCAGCGAACAGCGCGGCACCTCACGCGCATCGTTACGCTGCTTGATGATCTGAAAGAGATGGCTCTGCTATGCCATCGACTGTTCACTGCCGATATTGGTTTGATGAGCCGGGGGAGCTTTGGCCGGGTTTTGCCGCTTGCTTTCAGTTCCCAATGCTCGCACAGCACTCGTTGATCGTTTTTTCTTGTCCTCGACGGTTTTGCGATGTTACTTACCGCCGTTATGAGACGCGAAATACTCGGGGCATTGGTGCTGATCCTGTGCTTGTGCGGTCCGACCATGGCCGCCACTCTGACAGTGGAGCGCGGGTCGGACTTGCAGTCGGTGATCAACTATGCCCGCGACGGCGACACCCTGGTGTTGGGGATGAAGACGTTCGACGCCGCCCCCACCGAGTTCGTCGACTCGCTCTGCGGCAATTGTCTTGAGCCGCAGACGGAGGTGGCGGCCAGCTACGGGTTTATCATCAAAGGGAAGTCGATGGTGATAATCGGCCAGGACCGCTACCAAACCCGTCTGGTCACCAAAGCCGGCTACGGGGTCTACATCGAAGATTCACCGCAGGCGAAACTGATCAACCTGACTATCACCGGCGGGCGGCGCGACCCGGACGGCAACGCCACCGACGCCGCGGTGGTGGTGCGGCGCTCCGAGGTGCACCTTGAACGTCTGGAACTGATCGACAACGACCATCGCGACACCACCGTGGTGGTGGGCATCGGCGGTGCTTTCGGCCGTGAGGGCGCGCTGCTGTTCCTTAACGACTGCCACATCGTCAACAACGGCTGGGACGGGGTGGCGTTGTATCGCGGCGCTCATGCCACCATCACCGATTGCCTGATCAAGGGGGGGCGCGGGGCCGGAATCGGGGTGACCTGGGACGCTTCCTGCATCGCCTACCGCAACGAGATCACCGGCTACTGGAAGGGAATCGGCGCCTTCGGCGCCTCCTGGGTGATCGCCCGCAACAACCTGGTGCATGAGAACCTGGGTTGGGGGATTATCGCCACCGGCCAGTCGTTCGCCGATATCACCAACAACGTCGTGTACCACAACGGCAACTGCGGTGTGGCGCCCTGGTCGACCGAGAGCCGCGGACGGATCGTCAACAACATCATAACCGCCAACGGCTGGCGCGAACGGTGGGTCTGCCCCTGCGTCGGTGTCTGGAACTACGGCGACTGGGCTAAGTGGCAGTTCGCCTATAACATTGTTCACGCCAACGACTCCGGCAATTACGAGGACATCTGGGATCAGTCCGGTCTCAACGGCAACCTCGATGTCGATCCGTTATTTGTCGGCCCGGGTGATTTTCACCTGCATGAGACCTCAGCGGCCCGCCACGCCGGCGACTCCACTATATATAACGTTGACGGCAGTCGCTCCCATATCGGCCTTTACGGCGGCCCCCAGGCCAAAAACGACCGGCTGTAAGCCGCGGCCTCCGACGGCTGGATGGATTAGAAGACGACATCGTAGAATCCGCCCGACGTGCCGTATATTAGAGTTGATCAGCCCGCACTACAAGGATGCGGGCTTCTTTGTGCTCTGGATTTCAGTGGCCGCCAAGCATTCGCGGTCCGGCCTGTCCCTGCACCCGGCGCTGCAGCAGCCCAAGCGTGCGCCTGACTATCCGGGCGTACAATTCGGACGGATGAGTTCTTTAGCCCGCGCCTGCGGCCTCCGCCCGGGCGGCCGGGGCAAGTATCCGCCGGAACTTCCGATAACAGAGAGTAAGGCGATAGGGCGTACCGTATCCGGGATCGACCGGAGGCCGAACATCGCCTTATGGACGGAGATAGAGAGGCTAACCTCAGCCCGGAAGGAGCATACAGACCACCAATAAACAGCGCAAAAACTTGGCTTTTTCCTATTGACAACTGGAACAGTCGTCCTTATATTAGACATCGGACGATAGATGATATGCACAGATCGACTCCGTTGGGGTCCAAACTTCTTTCCGATCAATAGCGGTTCCAGTACTTCGATCTCGTTCCAATAGCAGTATTGGCGCGGGAAATACAAGCAGACTACTTATACGGATTAACTGCTGCTGAAGAAAAGTCAACTGAAGAAGGCAAACCTGGCCGAGTGAGTGCGTTCGGCCGCGACAACAAATGGTGGTCTGCTTTAAGGGAGAGCTCCTATTGAGCTTTGGCTAAGGGTTAGCGTTAGCAGGAACTTCGAATCTCGATCAGGAGGAACGAATGGCTCTCGGAATGAAGCTCTTCAGACTCTCGGCGCCGACTAAGTTGGCGGGAGTGCTGACCCTTTTGTTGTTGACCGGTCCCGCAGCCCACGGCCAACTACCGGACTTGATCGTTCAGGTAGGTGACACCACGGCTGTCTCCGGGGCCCAGAACACGGTGATCTCGGTGTATTTGTCCAACTATCATGATACCGTCGCCGGATTCAACATCTGGCTGCAGTTGGATCGCCCCGACATCTTGATTTTTCAAACCAACGTCGACACCGCTATTGACACCACTCGGTGGCTTTGTTTGGAGTACGATCCGGTGGTGACCGATTCATGCGTTGATTCCATCCACGTCACCGGTGACTCGATCTACTGGCGCTGTGACGTCTGGCAGGGGCAGGTCTGCACCGACTCGACCATGGTGCCGGCTGACTCCACCCACGATTGGGCGCACTGGGCCGAGTGGGATTGGTTTAATATCGACACCAACGAGGTCCTGATCGGCAGCATCGACGCCGGCGGAACCCTGGTTCAAAACTGGGAGTGGGTCGACGCCCGCTCTCTATCCGGGTACGGCACCGATCTGAATATCGCCGGCATCGCCGATCTGCCGGCGCCGCCGGCAACCCCGGGCATCCCACCGCAGTCAGGCGGATTGCTGATCAAACTGATGGCTGACGTGCTGAGTATTCCTGATACCCTTGTCGAGCGTTCCGTGGACATTATGATCCAATCCAACTTGCTGTCCCGGTTCAACTTCTCCCGACCCGACGGAACCTCGATCGGCATTCTCCAGGAGGAGGTGCCGGACACCAATTATTGGCGATGTGAGTTGTGGGCCGGCAACACCTGTCTGGTCTGGAAGCGAGTCTCCACGCCGCCCTATGATTCGCTTGAGATCGGCGTCGATACCATCTCCTATATCGACACGGCCAACGTCTGGCTGATCGACGGCGCTTTGTCCATAGATCCGCCGCCGATGGGCAAATGCTGTTTCGGCGACCCGGAATTCCCGGACTGCCAGGAGAACATCAAGTGGGCCTGCGACACTCTGACCGACAGCCGATGGACGCTGGCCGGCGACTGCGACGTGCCCGACCCGTGTCCGTTGGGGATTTGCGGCGACATCGACGCCAGCGGCGTCTCGCTGCCGGATATTTCTGATCTGGTTTATCTGGTGGATTACATGTTCGTCGGTGGACCGGCCCCCGACCCGCTCTGGGTGGCCGACTTACAGTGCGACGGGGCCCTGGACATTTCCGATCTGGTGTACCTGGTCGACTACATGTTCCTGGGCGGACCGGCCCCATGTAGCGACGCCAATTGTAACAAATGAGAATAAGAACAAGTGAAAATAAGGAAGTAAACAACTTAGTAAACGGCCACCCTCGCTCTCGGGCGGGGGCGGTCTGAACCCTTAACCCATAAAGAAGAGATGGAAAGGAGGACTCTTAAAAGAGGTACTAACTTATGACACACGCTCAAATGAAAGGACGTTATCTTGTTCTATCCCATTCCGCGATGGACTCTCCTGTGACTAGGTGGCTCTCGTCCGGGGAAGTCTCCAATGCGACCCGAGGGGGGAGAAAGAATGAGACTAACGATCAGATCATGCTTTTCGCTAACGAAGTAATTAGGAGAACAAAATGAAACGCATTTCCTTGATGCTTGCATTGTTCTTGACCCTTTCATTTGGCAATGGCCTTTGCGCAAACGGCGGCGCCATAACTCTGGGTTCGGTCGACGGACTTTACCTCGGTCAGATCCAGGTGCAATCCGGCGCGCCTGACGTTCGCTTCCACATGAACTACGAGAACTATGATCTCGTCAACAAGGCCAAGGGTATCACCAACGGGTATGAGTTGTCGGCTACCGGCGGCGCCACCTGGACCAACGGAGCCAAAGGCGACGAGTTCAGTTGGGGCCCAGCGAACCTTCACTTCGACCTCGTTTGGTCGGTCAATACCTTCGACTGGAACGGCGCCGGCGCTGACACCGTCGGTTTCGGCGGTTCGGTCATGGTCGGTCTGGGTCTGGACCCGGGCTACAACGGCCCGGCCGTCTATTTCACTATCAACATGGCCGGCGCGCCGGAAGGTGAGACCTTCTGCGTCGACTCATGCTACTACCCGCCGTCAGGCACCTGGATGTGGGCCTATGGTTCGTCCGTCGGCTCCTTCCCGCCTGCCTGGGATGGTCCTCACTGCTACACGACCTACCTGGTTCCGGACCAGAACGTAGTGTGGGATGCCCCGGCTGAGGGTTACGCCTACACCGGTGATCACTGCGATTTGGTGGTAATCGGCTGTACCGTCCACGATCCGGATCCGGGTGGATCGAATCCGACTGACCCGCCGGCCGTTTGGTCAGCTACAGTCGGAAGTATGACTCCCACCGGTAATTGGACCGCGAACTACAGCTACGCTCCGACGCTGGCTGATGTCGGTCTTTCCCCGATCGCGGTGGTGCTTGGCGCCCACGACCAGATGCACATCGGGCAGTTTGTCACGCGCAATATCAGCCTGACCTTCACCAACGAGGCGCCGGTCTTCACCGACGGCTGTGATGAAGAACTGCCCCTCGGTATGGGCAACACCGGCTGCATCACCATGGAGTACGACGACGTCGACTGCGATCCGACAACCTTGACTATTGAGCTCGTCGATCCGACCCCGGTCGGCTCAGTGTATCTCGATGGTGACAAGGTGTGCTTCGCCACGGCTTCGGGTGCTTGGCCGCTCGGTGACGGTGGCCAGGTCTTCGACGTGACCGTCAGAGTCTCTGATGGTGTTGACTACTCGGAATGCGATGTCCACTTCGACGTGCTCACCACTGAACCGTACGAGATTCAGATCGAGAAGACCCACAATACCCTCCAGGGTATGCACACGATCGTTGACGTGACCGTGAACCTTGGTTCGGAGAACATGGGCGGTTTTGACATTCTTATCGCCTATGACGCTTCGGCCCTGTTCTTCCAGGCCGCCATCCCCGGCGACCTCCACAACATCTGTGGATGGGAGTACTTCAACTATCGTTACGGTCCGTTCGGCAACTGCGGCAACCAGTGCCCCAGCGGTCTGCTCCGCGTGGTCGGCATTGCTGAGACCAACAATGGTCCCAACCATCCGAGCTGCTTGACGCTGCCGAAGCCGTTCGTGCTCTTCTCGCTGGACTTCCTGGTCAGCAACGACCGCACGCTCGAGTGCCAGTATGTGCCGATCCGGTTCTTCTGGATGGATTGCGGCGACAACAGTGTGGCCTATCATCCGGTTGACAACCCGCTGGCCTCGATCCAGGGTGTCTCCCGCTATGTCATCGACTTTGACCTCATCGGTCATATCGAGAACATGTTCACCGGTTTCCCGACCTACACCGGTGTGCAGTGGGAGTGCCTGCAGAACGATCAGGACAAGCCGGTTCCGATCCAGTTCGTTGACTTCCTCAACGGCGGCGTTGATATTATCTGCGGCGACTCGATTGACGACCGCGGTGACGTTAACCTCAACGGTACCCCCAACGAAATCGCTGACGCCGTTCTGTTCAGCAACTATTTCGTGAAGGGTATCGGCGTCTTTAATGTCAACTACCAGGGTCAGGTCGCGGCTACTGACGTGAACGCTGATGGTCTGACTTTGTCGGTTGCCGACCTTGTCTACCTCATCCGTGTCATCGTCGGTGACGCTCTGCCGTACCCGAAGATTGGTGTGGAAGCTCACGCCTACACCTACGAGAATGGCGTTATGTCCGTCGATGACAGGATGGGCGCCGCCTTTGTCGTGCTGGAAGGCGAAGTGGCTCCGCGCTTGCTGGCTGATAACATGGAAATGAACTACGCCTTTGACGGCCGCAATACTCGCGTGTTGGTCTACAAGATCGACGCCGAAGGCTTCAACGGTGGGTTCCTTGCCTTTGACGCTCCTATCGTGAGTGTCGAGATGGCCACGTATGACGGCGCTCCGGTGTCCGCCAAGAACGTGCCGACCAGCTATGCGCTGCACCAGAACTATCCGAACCCGTTCAACTCCGCTACCACCATCGCCTTTGGTCTGCCGACGGCCGGTGACTACAGCCTGACCATCTACAACGTGGTTGGTCAGAAGGTCACCTCCTTCTCCGGCACGGCCGAAGCCGGTATGGTAACGGTTGACTGGGATGCTTCCGATCAGGCCTCAGGTGTCTACTTCTACAAGCTGGATACCGATAACTTCACCGACACCAAGAAGATGGTGTACTTGAAGTAAGCTGATCCAAGCTGCAAAACTCCCCCGGAAAGGTTAACCCCTTTCCGGGGAGTTTATAAGACGAAGGAGGAAACAAGAGAACGAATCGATATCGACAGTAAACGATTGAGAAAACGAAAAAAAGCCTTGGAACAGAATTATGACCAGCCGCTGGGAAAGTGCCGAAACTCCTTGCCAAACGGTCATTTTTTTTTATCTTTATGCCGAGGTGGTTGGGAAATGAGTTTGTTGTGCATTGTTTTGCGCCGTTGCATGAAGACTGTGACATTATCAGGAAAACTTCTCTCCTCGTTGCCCTTGGTCACGCCTTTTACTACAAGGGGACTTCTATAGTCCGAGTGTTCAAAGTTTGATGTGGCGTCGACGGCCAGCCGCCAAGCCATTACTGTTCATGCCGCTATAGACCGCCAATAGATGGCGTCCCAGGCTCGGTCGGCCGAATCGCCGTGCCCGTCGGAACCGTCGGCGGCCATCGTTCGGATCGGGAATCGGTCCGGTAATTGCTGAATAGGCAGTCGGCATGAACCGCAACCGCGGCGGAGCCAAAAGTAGTATGAAGTACTCTTTGAGATTTAACAGGATTGTTACCGCTTGCACCGTACTCGGAGCGCTGGCCGTCCCGACTGTCCGCTCTGATGCGGCGGCTCATACGCTGTGGCTGGACTCCGCCCACGCCTACCCGGGCGACCGCGTATTCTACAACGTCAACCTGACCAACGACGCCCCGGTCGGATCATTCAACCTGCTGATCAAGTACGACGCCGGCGCTGTGTGGCCGGTTAACCTCACCGCCGACGGCACCCGAGCGGCCGACTTTGAGTATTTCAGTTTCACTTACGATGAACACGGCACTCAGGGCAATGTTCGGATCATCGGGATAGCCGACCTGAGCGGCGACCCACCGTCGCCGACAGCGGTCCTGCCGCCGGGTGACGGCTCGGTGGCCCGCTTCACCTTCATAGTAGCCAACACTATCGATCTGGCCGGCCTCTATGTGCCGATCAGGTTCATATTCCTGGACAGCCCGACCGACAACGACAATACTCTGACCGACGAGACCGGCGCCAAGATCGGTCAGTCCCAGATCGACTATTACGACGGTTGGATCGCCGTCCGCGAGATGGGCGATGTCAACGTCGGCGACATCAATCTGAACGGATTCGCCTACGAAGTCAGCGACTACGTTTACTTCTCCAACTACTTCATGAACCCGACCAGATACCCCATGAACGCCCTTCAGTTGGCCAACTCCGACATGAACCACGACTTCATCCAGGGCTCGATCGCCGATCTGGTGACTCTCATCAACAAGATTATGCAGGGCGTCAAGGCACCGCAGACCGGCGCGCCCAGCGACCTGACGGCCCTGGTCGAAACTGAAAGAAGCGGTGATGCAACGCTCATCAGCTACCTGACCGACTTTGAGGTTGGGGGCGTCTATCTGGCGCTCCAAACTTCAGAGCCGGTGAGTCGCACGAGCATCGTCAGCCTCAATGAGAATATGAATGTTCGGCTGCTCACTACCGACACGGAAGTCCGCGTATTCATTTACAGTATGGACGGCGGACGGATGCCTGCGGGCGGCCATGATCTCATATCGATCGCCGGGTTTTCAGGCTTTGAGATTAGGTCGGTCGATCTGGCCGACGCCGATGGTCGCACCGCGGCGGTTTCGCTCGCCCCATCGGTAGATCAATTGCCGGACGGGTTCGTTCTACACCAGAACTACCCCAACCCGTTCAATCCGGAGACACACATCGAGTTCGACCTGGCGACGCCGTCGGACGTGCGGCTGATCGTGTATGATTTGCTGGGACGCGAGGTGACGACGCTTTTGGACGCTACGCTTGATGCCGGGCGTCACGGCGCCGTCTGGAATGGTCGTGATGCCCACGGTCGTGCGGTGGCCTCGGGCGTGTATTTCTGCCGCCTTGAGACCGAGACCGGCGCGTTTTCGCGCAAAATGATGTTGATGAAATAACCGCCGGTGATACCGGCCACGAATAGAATATGATTGACTTGTTTGGAGGTCATAAGATGAGACTCAAGAAGATTTCTTTCGCCATGCTTCTGCCGCTTCTGGCTGTTGCCGGTACGACGTCAGCTCAAGTCGGTGGCTACACCTGCATCAATGAATATATCGACTGTGATGACGTCAACGAGTCGTTCCTGGACCGCACTACGATCGTGAACTTCAAAGGTCGACCGGGCGACACGGTCTGGATGCCGTTTCATCTGGATACCAGAGACACCGTGTCGGGCTTCTTGGTCCTGATCAAGTACGACGCGACCGTGCTGAAGCCGGTTACCTTCCCCTTCAATCCTCAATATCCGAGTGATACTCTTTTCCTTCAGGCGGAGTTGGCCGGTCAACTGGCGGCGGCCCAGGCGGCGCAGGATCAAATCGACCCCAATAAGGACGTTTTCTTCGCCCAGATATCGGAGCAGGAAATCGACACCAACGTCATCATCTGCGCCTTCAATCTCGGTTTCGGCGGCGGCGCCGATTCCACACAAGCGCCGCCGCGCATGAACCCCACGGCCGACTTGATCTTCCGTCTGCCCTTCTACGCCGACCCTGCTGTTGTTGCCGATGGTGACTCGGTGTACTTCAGCTATCAGGCGATCAATGAGTTCGTCGTTATTGAGCCGGTCGGCAACCTGGAAGCGTTCTGCGCCGACTGTCGCCGCACCAACATGAGTGTCGACCGCGACTGCGTGGTGTGGGTCTATGACACTATCACCGTCAGTCCGCTGGTCGTCGATACTTTACGTGACACGGTAACCTGCACCTCGGTTCTGTATCCGACCTCGAACGAGGGTTACTTTATCGCGGATGACACGCCCCCGCCGGAAATTCAGAGCTTCTACTCTTCAAAGGACACGATCAGTCTCGGAGGTGATTTCCTGCTGAACTGGGCGGTGGTCAACGCCGACTCCATCTTTATCACCGGCCCCAGCTTCAGCTACACCACCATTGTCGCCTCCGGCGCAACAGGGGTAACGGTGCCGAATACGGCAGGGACTTACACGTATAAGCTGAAGGCGAAAAACCAGTATATCGATGCCGACAGCGCCACCGTATCAGTGGTCGTCAAGGGCGGCGCCCCGCCGCCGGACGAGCATCAACCGATTATCAACGTGGCCACGGTGCACTATATCGAAGCCGGCAACACCCTGGTGTTCACGGTCTCGGCCACCGATCCGGACGGTGACTTCATCACTTTGGAGGCCACCAGTCTACCGACCAACGCCACCTTCCCCACCGTCACCGGCACCGGCTCCACCTCCGGCACCTTCACCTTCACACCGACCATCAGCCAGGCCGGAGTTCAAACAGCAACTTTCCGGGCCAGCGACGGCAACACGTCGCCGGTCAATGTCACCGTCCAGATCAATGTCACCGAACCGGAGTACGACAAACTGTTCACCTCGTCGACGACCAAGAGCGCCAGCGGCGGTATCGAGGGAAAACCGAGCTTCCTCTTCCCGGTGAACCTGGTCACTTCGCAGACCGTCTACGGCGTACAATTCGACTTCATGTTTAACGAGCAGAATTTCAATATCAACGACGTTCTGACCAATATCAACACCGCCGAATACGTCATCTATCACAACATCGGCGCCACCCCCGGTAAGGCGCGTATCCTCGCCTTCGGCATGGCCAACGAGCCGATCGGCAGCGACGGCACCGAGATATTGCTGATCGACATGGGTGTCGAAGCCGACGCCTCGCCCGGACAGTATCCGGTCTATTTCGAACTGGCCTGGGAATCGGTCAACCCGGACCCGGACTTCCCCTCCCTGCCGCTGGTCACCGATACCGGCGTGATACAGGTCGATATGTTCGGCGATGTGAACCTGAATCTCAACGTCGACGTCGCCGATCTGGTCAGTGTCGTCGGTTATATTATCGAGGCCTATACGTTTGATGGTCGCAGGATGGACGTGGGCGACGTCAATTTCGACAGCGCGGTCAACGTCTTCGATCTGGTGGCCATCATTAATATAATCCTAACCGGACAGCAACCAGTCTCGCCTGGATTGCGCTATGAGGACCAGTTCGCCAAAGTGCAGTTGGATTTCGACGACCTGTACAGCGGCGGCTCCGATATAATTGTGGTCAACTCCGAACTTCCGACCGATATCGCCGGTGTCGAACTGGAGATCTTGTATGATCCCGGCATCGTGTTTTTGGGCAAACCGGAGTTGGGTGCTGATGCCTCTATGATGACCATCAACTCGTCGAACAACGGCGGCGGCAAGTTGAAGGTCCTGTTGCACTCGGGGAATCTGAGCGCCGCCGGTACTATCGGTTCCGGAGCGGCTGAACTGGCCCGGATCCCGGTGACCGCGAACGATCACGTTCCCGCCGGTGACACCACCGAGATCAAACTGACCAAAGCGCTTCTGGCCACCTCGGCGGCTTCGGCCGTGCGGGTCGAGGGGTTGGATGCCCCTCTGCCGACGTCGTTCAGAGTGGCTCAGAACTACCCCAACCCGTTCAACCCGACCACGACGATCGAATTCACCTTCGGGCCACAGGGCCGACAAGTCCAACTGGACGTCTTCAATATCCTGGGACAAAACGTGACCACCTTGATCAACGAGTTCCTGCCGCCCGGCACGCACCAGGTGGAATGGAACTCGACCGACTATAACGGACAAAAAGTAGCGTCAGGTGTTTACCTGTACCGGTTGCAGGTCGGCGACGAAAGCCAGACCAAGAAAATGCTGCTTTTGAAGTAAGGATGCAGGAGGTATTATCCAGATGACTACAAGACACCTGCCGGTTGCACTGGTATTGGTTTGCCTCCTGGCCACCGGAGCCTTAGCTCAAACGGCCCCGCCGGTTCTTAGTCCGATAGGAGCACAGGGAACATCCGAGGGCGTCAACTTGAATTTCGGAGTGACGGCCACCGACGCGGATCTTACAACGCCTGTACTGTCCACCTCGACGCTGCCCGGCGCCGCGACCTTTACCGATCACCTCGACGGCGCCGGCACCTTCGATTGGACACCATCCTACTCGGATTCCGGGACGTACAGTGTCACCTTCTATGCCGGCGATGCGGTCACCGCCGATGTTGACTCTGAGATCGTCACCATCACCGTGACCAATGTCCCGCAGGCGCCGGTAGTGAGCGACATCCTCGATCAATCGGTCGCCGAGGGTTCAACGACCTTCGCACCCATAAACTTCGATGATTTCGTAACCGATGCCGACAACCTCGACAGCGAGATCAACTGGTCATATGCGGGCAACACTGAACTCACCGTCAGCATTGACGGCGGTCGGGTGGCAACCATTTCGGTCCCATCCGCGAACTGGAACGGTGCGGAGACGATCACGTTCACCGCTACCGATCCCGATCTGCAGGCGGATTCCGACCCAGCCTTGTTTACTGTCGTGGCGGTCAATGATAATCCGGTATTGGCGCCGATTGGTGCTCAGTCCACCGACGAGAACGTCAATCTGACCTTCAGCCCGTCCGCCTTCGATCCCGATGGAAACACACCGGTCATGTCTTCATCCACCCTGCCCGGAACGGCCACTTATGTCGACAACGGCAACGGGACGGGGACTTTTGACTGGACGCCGACCTTCGGTGATTCAGGCTCATATAACGTCACCTTCTACGCTGCTGACAGTGCTTTTCCGGCCGTGATCGACTCTGAGCAAATCACCATAACCGTGACCAACGTCAACCGGGACCCGGTGCTGGCCGCTATCGGAGCGCAGAGCACCTCTGAAGGTGTCAATCTGACCTTCAACCCGTCCGCCTCCGATCCCGATGGAAACACACCGGTCATGTCTTCATCCACCCTGCCCGGAACGGCCACTTATGTCGACAACGGCAATGGTACGGGGACTTTTGACTGGACGCCGACCTTCAGTGACAGCGGCACGTATCAAGTTACCTTCTATGCCGGCGACTCGGTCTTCCCGGCCGTGATCGACTCTGAGCAAATCACCATAACCGTGACCAACGTCAACCGGGACCCGGTGCTGGCCGCTATCGGAGCGCAGAGCACCTCTGAAGGT
>Ga0214473_10001816_pt1 | contig 27337 bp, 21 predicted proteins | sample RVTome_7_FD_203509 | JGI IMG/M metagenome (GOLD analysis project Ga0214473, IMG submission 203509) | Soil microbial communities from uranium-contaminated site in the Upper Colorado River Basin, Wyoming, United States - RVT98D197 | ecosystem: Environmental > Terrestrial > Soil > Contaminated >...
CTGTGCCGCACTCTTCGCTGCTCGCGAAGCGACGCTCCAAAAGCTTGTGGGCGCCGCCGCAGCCTAAAATTTCGTCGCGCCACACGATCATCCACGAGGTTCGTAAATCAGTGTTCCAGCTCCACCTCGGCGGGGAAATCGCGGATGGTGACCCGGTCTGCGGTGAAGGTGTCTGTGGGATTGCCATTGACAGTGACCGACTTGATGGGGCCTGGCAGTGGCGGCACGAACACTATGCCTCCTGGCGGTAGGGTCAGGTCGCCTGAAAGCCGCAGCCGCATGCCAGCCGGGCCTTCACCGCGCAAGCTGTAGCTCAGGATTCCGTAATATGTGGGCAAGCGCTTTACCGCCACCCCGGACTTGCTCGCGATCCATCCCTGCGGCAGGCCCGCGGCGATTACCAGCGAGCGGTCCGTTTCGCGTTCGTAGGCGAACATGGTGCGCACGGACTGGATGAAGGTCGAGCCGATCCATGTATGCGGCATATCGCCAATGAAGCTGGGTAAGGAGGCGTCGCGCCACACCACCTCGGCCCATTCGTTCCAGGCCGGCGGCCGCTGCCCCAGCAGCATGAAGTTGAGGACCGCCTGGGCCCGATCGCGCTCGCCCAGGCGTACGAAAGCGTCGACGTTGCGCAGCTCATATGGTGCGTAGCCGGCCCACTCGGTCTCGCCACGCTGCCGCTTGTCCAGATCCGTGAAGTATAGATCGAAGGTGCGCCGTAAGGCGGCTTCCGGCAACTCTGTCGGATCGAGACCGAGGCTCAAGGCAAAGGCAGTCGAGGTGGGATCGAAATCGCCGAGCTCGACGCAGCCGGGGATGTAGTCGATCTTGTGGTTCGCCATCGCTTTGGTGATCGAGTTGGACAGGTCCTGCCGAAAGCTGTCGCGCAAGGCCGCGAATGCCGTGGCGTGCTCTTCATCGCCCACCACCAGTGCCAGGGTGGCGGCGTCCTTGAAGCCGCGCAAGGCCGAGAAGTCGTCCCAGTACGAATGGACCGGAAACGAAGAGTACCCTTCATGACTCAGCGACTCCGGCAGTATGCCGTAGTAGGGTTCCTTGTCCGGCATGCGGTAGGCGGCGGTGGTTCGCTGTTGTTGCAAGGAGGAGAGGTACTCGACCGCGCGAACGACTTGCGGCCACATGTCGAAGGCGAATCCGACATCGCGGTTGTAGCGGTAGTACTCCGAGATGGCATAGATGAATTCTCCCGGACTGTCGTGCTCGAGAGTGGGATCGGCGCCGCGGCGGTCGACACAGCAAGGGACCTTGCCGTTGGGCAGCTGGTACTGCGCATACCAGCGGATGAAGTCCTGCACTTCGCGCGTGTATCCCATCTGCAGCAGCGCCGCAGAGGTGACGGCGCCGTCGCGCATCCAAGAGCGAGCATAATCGCGCGGCCCCGGTTGAATGGCGGAACCGTTGCGGTTAATCAGAATGTAGGCCAGCGTGGTCTGGATCACTTTGGCGATCTTGTCCGCCTCCTGAGGCAGCTGGAATTCCACCCGGCTCAAGACCGCTTGCCAGTGGCGGCGCGCTTCCTCACGCAGCTTGTGAACGAAGTTGTGACTGTCGGCCCCCAGGCCCACTGCGGCGGCTACATAAGGGTCATGAAACGGTATGGCAAGGTCCACGTCTTCATGGGCCCCGGCTTTCAGTTCGAAGTTGTACTGCAGCGCGCCGGAGGCGAACCCGAAAGCATCGGAGGCCTGAAGCTTGGGAGGCACTTTGCCGCTCTCCAGAAATTCGGTAATGCTGCCGCCTTCGAAACGCGCGGCGCCAAAGCGGTCCGGAGCGGGCAGGGAGATTACCGCCTTGTCCTCGTTCACCCACACCGACCGGCCGTCGAACCTGATATTGTGGATGGGTGCGACCCCACCGGTCATGTTGAGCGACTGCCATGGGGGGTTGACCTGGAAGGGCCGAACGGCCACGAAGAGCTGGACGCGTTTGGTGCTGTCGCTGCGGTTGTCGACTCGATAGGTGGCGTAGAGGGTTGAACTGCCGACTTTGCCGCTTGCAAAGGCGGTGACGCGGAGACGAACCGCTTCATGCTCCCACGTGACCGATGGAATCGGAAGGTATCCGTCCTCCAGTTCTTGCGCCGTAGCGACGGCGTTCCAGGTCACGAGCTTGCCGTCAATGTACATGAAAGGTTCCAGGGAGAAGGCGCCTTTGTCTACCTCCAGCATGCCCTCCTCGTTCAGCAGCCCCTGCTTGCCGTCGCCGCTGACGCCTACCATCGTCCAGTAGGTCTGCTTGCCGGAAAAATATTTCGGGTAGGTGCCGGGCGGCTCCTGCTGTGCAATCGCGGAGAAGAACTGATTCGGTGAGGCGGAGAACTCGGCCGGTTTGATGCTCACCGAGTTGATGCCGTAGCCTTGTCCTCGGTTGTTGCGCTGCAGATCGAGACGCACATAGCGCGATTCAGCATCGGGCATGTAGATGTAGTCGCGGCTGCCGTTTGCTGAGGTCGTGGAGTAGACCTCGGTCCAGTGGGTGCCGTCGGTCGACACCTGGACGCTGAAGGCGGTGGCGTGGTCGGTGGGATCCCAATCGATCGCCAGGCCGCCATATTCCTGATTCTTCTGCCTATCGATGAGCACCCATTGTGCGGACGGCTGCGGTTCGCTCTTCCAGGAGGTGGCGGGGTCCTGGTCGAGTATGAGCGCCGGCCCACGCTCCGGCGCCGATGTCAGGGCGGACGCAATCGGCGGCAGGTTCGCGTGTTCCGCAGGCTCGCGTTCCTCGAACTCGAGGTCGTCGATCCAGACCGAGCCCTTGCCGCCGATTCCGGTGGAGATAGCGAACTCGATGGCGCCGACCCGTTGCAAGTCGCGTCCCTTGGAAGTACCCCAGGCAAACTCCAGGCGCGATTTGCGCATGACCAGACGTTGCCAGTCTGTCGGAAAGGTGAAGTCGCGTTGGCGGCGCCACCAGACGTTCTTACCTCCGGCATCTACCAGTTTGAATTCAAGATTGTTCTGGTGCGCCTGGCCGCGCAGGTAAAATGAAAAAGCATAGTTCGGCGGCAGCGGTACCGAGAACACCTTGCGCACGATGATGTAACCGCCGGCGGTGTTGAGATCGAATCCGACCCGCATCGCATTGCCCGTGAGACCGGGTTCCTGCGTGATCCAGGCGCTCGAGCCCTCCGAGGTAATCACGCTCCAGCCGGAGAGGTCTTCGAAATCATCCAACTTTTGCTTCTCTTCGTCCGCTTGGGCCGAGTGCAGACAGAGAGCAAAGGCTATCACCGTCGCCCAGGCCTTGAGTCTCAAGGACCTGTACCGCCATATCCCAACAAGCGCACCGGTGCGGATACACGTGCCAGTTCGCCGTTTGCAACTGATCGCCGGCTCGCATGATGAAGTTCGCGGCACGTTGGCGTTGCTAGCCAGAAAACGTGTGAGGCGCAACCGGGCAGCAGGGGTCGAGGTTGAGGCAGGCTATGTACCCCGCCTACAGCCCACGTCGCGGCTAAACCGGACAGCCGTTCAGCGTGTTGTTCACGGCCGCGAGAATCTCGTCTACGGTGATGGTGCCGCTGTGATTCGCGTCACCCGGGCTGCAAGCCGAGATGCTGGCGTTGCCCAGCGCGATGTTGACCAGCGCCAGGATCTCATCGACTGTCACTTGCTGATTGCCGCCACAGTCTCCGACACACGTTGGCGCCGGGCGGTGTACCACGAAGTTGACCACTTCATCCGCATGATTGATGACCACCGGTAGATTCTCGGCGCAGTTATAGCCGCGCACGCTCAGATCGCCGCAATCGATGCCGACATTCCAGGAGCCGTCGGCCACCAGCAGAGAATAGTTCCCGTTCGTATCGGTCTGGCTGCCGGCGTAGTAATCGGCTCCGCCGATCATTGCCGACGCGAAGATGTCCAAGCCGCTGATGCGGTTGGACTGAGCATCTTGCACCATGCCGTTTATATGTGCCGTGGCCGGTAGGGCTACTGCCACCAGCCCCGTCTGATCGACCCCGTCGACCACAGTGACTGTGAGCACCGGCCCGACCAGATTCTGCTGCGCCAACTCCTGGCTCGAAAATCCAACGTTCCATGTTCCGGCAAAAAGTCCGAGCTCGAAGCTGCCGTCGGTACCAGTGGGAGTCGACAAGCATGAGCCCTGACCCTGTTGACAAGCAGTCGCGTGGACATCCGTGACACCTTCGCCGCTCGGGCTGCCGCGCAGCAATCGGCCGCTGACATGAGCCGTGACGTTCAGCGCTTGCAGGGTGAAGTCGTGCCGTAACGCTTGTCCGTCTTGTAGCGTCAAGGTGGCTGCTTGCGGCAAGTAACCCTGCGCCGCCGAGTCGTTCTCATCGGGCCCGATCCTCCAAGTCCCAGCGAGGACGCCTATCGCATAGCGCCCGTCTGGTCCGAACGTCCTGCCGCTGGCCTCGTAATTGCTTTGATCATGGCTTCGCATCTGTAATCCGAGCACCGGTTGGCTCAGGCTGTTCTGGACAGTTCCGTAAACCAATGCGGTGGTCTTTTTCAGCGTGAAGTTGCGCGTGAGGTCGCCCGTTACGTTGGTCTGGGTTTCATCTCTGGTGCCAACGTACCCAAGCAGGGCAGCGTTCTCCTGCTCCGGCGAAATGCGCCACATTCCGGGCGTGACACGCGCGGCGTAGTTACCAGAGGCGTCGGTAAAGCCGGCTGCGAACCCGTCGCTCGATTCGAGCAAGACGAACAGGCCCGGCAACCCCAAGCCAGGGGAAGCCTCGTCGGTGACGGAGCCCGACACGGTGAGATTCGCCGTGGTTAGCGCCACATTCTTCTGGGTGAACTGGCTGCTCATTACCTCGGTAGCACCAGCCGCGAAGTCGGCGACGTAACCGAAGGACACGGGAATCAGGACATAGGCGCCGGGCGGGGCATAGAGGGTATATGCGCCGCTGCCGTCGGTGACCGTGCCGGATACTAGGTTATCGGCGATCAAAGCCACCATGGCGTACTGGAGCGGCTGCCCAGAGCCCGCCGCGGTGATCGTCCCGTGCAGGCCCTGTGTGAGGGCGGTGTTCTGCAGCACGGTGAATGGAGCGGTCCCCAGCGATTCATGACTACTTGGATCCGATACTCGATATAGGTAAGGCGCAGCGATGCGTTCGAGAGAAGCCACCCCCGGGTAGGGGAACTGAGCCTGGATTGTTCCGTCTACCGCTAAGTTGTCATCTCCGGGAACGTTGATGTTGCGTTGACCGCCGATGAGGGGCACCTGTCCATCAGTGAGGACGAAATGCTGCACCACCGGTTCGCCCGCATCGATTGTGCCGTTTGTGTTGACATCCACGTGCCGGTCTACGGCCACGCTCTGTCCGGCTGCCAAGCCGGAGACGGTGAGCGTAACCTGTGTCTCGGTATCGTTCTGGACCGTAGGCGGATTGACGACCACGGTGGCGGCATGGCCGGCTGGAACCAGCGCGAGCATGACAGCGAGAACGGTTGAGAGGCGGCGTGTGGAAATGGTGCAGTGCGACATCAGAGCTATCCTCCGGCAAGATTGGCCGCATGCTCTGGCACACGAAGGTATCATCGTCAAGGTGGAGGGATTTGCCGTGGCACGCTTCGAGACAGCCCCCAAGCAAAAGGGGGCCTCAGCGTGAGCGGGAGGAAACCCGTTGAGGTACAAGAAGCAACCGTTCGCCCTGAGGAGCCGCCTTCTTCTGGCGGCGTCTCGAAGGGCGCCCCCGCGGCCTTACGATCCCACGTAGGTGTCAATTGACTCACGTAGGGTGCGGAAGATCCATTTCCGTCTGGCGTCGTCCGACTCCAGCAGCGTGATGCGGAACCCGTGGTGGTCGCTCTGGAAGCCGGTTAGTGGTACGACCACGATTCCGGTGGCGCCCATGAGGTAATAGACAAAGCGCTTGTCGGGAGCGACGCCCTGCACCATTTGCTCGATGCGTTCGCGTACCGCGCGGTTCTCGATCGGCAGGTACTGGTGTCCGTTGAGAACGCCATCCCTGAACATCACGGTGAAATAGAACGCGCCCCCCGGTTTGTTGGCCACGACGCTGCCGCAACTCGCAAAGGCGGCGCTCGCCTCGTCGGCGCGTTGATTGAACAGCGCCTCTCGCCGACGCAGATGATCGGTGTAGCGCAGGTCACCCATGACCCGCGGGATCGACATTTGAGGTAGGGTCGTGCTCGATACCTCGAGCCGTTTGGCCGCCAGCAGACTGGTGCAGTAGCGGGAGAAGTTCTCGTCGCGGCCGCGGTTGAGCACCTCGATCCAGCCGCAGCGCGCCCCCGGCCACGGATACTCTTTGCTGATGCCGCGCATGGCAATGGCGGGTACATCGCCGACCCACTCGCTGGCGTGCAGGCGCTCGCCGCCGTAGACGATGTGGGCGTAGATTTCGTCGGTGATTATGAAGCAGTCATGCTGGCGAGCGATCTCGGCGATCTCCTCGAGCAGCGCGCGGGGATAGACAGCTCCCGTGGGGTTGTCTGGGGTGAGTAGTAGAATGCCGGCGATGGCGTCGTTGTACTTCACCTTCATTCGGATGTCGTGGACGTCCGGCATCCAGCCGTTGTAGGGATCGAGATTGTAGGTCAGGTGCTTGTAGCCGCTGCTGGCCGACTCGGCTGAGCTATGGGTGCTGTACGCCGGCGAAGGCCCGAGTACCCTGGCTTCGCGCCGCAGCTGCCCGTACACTTTGGAGACCGCGTCGCCCAACCCATTGAAGAAGAGAATGTCGGCAGGCGAGATCTGCACGCCGTCGGGCCTTTCATTGACCTTGGCTGCCAAAAACTCACGCGTCGCCAGCACCCCTTCGGTGTCGCAGTAGGCCCACGAGCCGAGCTCGTCGACGAGCTCGTGAACGATCTGGCGTATCCAGCCGGGCGGAGGTTCGCCCTTCTGCACCGGATCGCCGATATTTTCCCAGGTCATTTCGACCCCGAGAGCCTCGAGTTGGCGGCCAACGGCTACAATTTCACGGATCTCGTAGGTCAGATTCCCCGCACCGACATGTACAATATCGCGTCGCATGATCCAGTGTTCTCTAGCCGATCCGGCGCCCGGTTGGTAGTGATATTCGACAGGCGTGGATGCGGAAGCCAGCTTCAACCCTCAAGCCGAGCTTGGAAGTTGGGCTGCGGCGGGTTGCTCGCCGGCGGCGATGTCGGCCAAGTCATGCCTGGCGGAAAAGCACCTACCCGCTCCGCGGATCACCACCAGCCCGACCTCCTCGGTCTGTGTGGCGATGGTGTCAACATGCCCCCGCAGCTCGATGAACATGTCGACGTTCAACGCATTCAGTTTGTCCGGTCGGTTCAATACCAACGTCGCCACCCCGTCACGATCTTCCCGCAGGACTAGTGGCCCCATAACTAGCTCCTTTCATTACTCCCATCGGTCGTGGAGGTCGTACAATATGCAAGCGTTCCCAGGGTTGCCAGTGTTGCGAAGCCGGCTCCGACCAGAAATGTCACCGATGCACCTGCTTTGTGCCACAACGTACCGGCGGTGATGCTTGCCAGCAGCAATCCCACGCCGGTGACCAGGTTGAAGATTCCGAAAGCCGTGCCGCGCAGGGTTGCGGGCGCCGTATCTGCTACCAGCTTCGACAGCAAACCCTGCGTAAAAGCCATATGCAAACCCCAGAGGCCGGTTCCAATCAAGGCCGCTTGGGGCGAGTCGGCCGCCGCCAGTACGAGATCGGAAGCAATGAGCAATACCAGACCGGCGAGCAACAGCGTACTGTGCTTGACGCGGTCGGCGGCCGCGCCCGCCGGGTAGGCGAAGGCGGCGTAGACGACATTCATCACCACCATTACCAGCGGCACCTGGCTGAGGCTGAGCCCGACGTCCTGAGCGCGCAGCACCAGAAAGGCTTCGCTGAAACGGGCCAGGCTGAACACCAGCCCGAGCAGGACCACCAGCCAATAGCCGGGCGGCAGTAGGCGGGCAGCGCCGAGCTTCAGGGGGATCTTTATCTCGGTTTGCTGCCGCTCCGGCTCGGCTACGAACAACGCGAGTAAACCTACCGCCGCGAACGCTGGCGGTATCGCCATCCACATCACGACTTTGATGTCACTGGCGAACCATGACATGAGGGCTAAAGCGCAGAGGGGGCCGAGAAAGGCGCCCACCGAATCGAGCGCCTGCCGCAATCCGTAGGCCGCGCCGCGTAGCTGCTGTGGCGCCAGGTCGGCGACCAGAGCGTCGCGCGGCGCTCCGCGGATCCCTTTGCCGAGCCGATCAATGAAGCGCGCCGCGAACACCCATCCGATCGAGGTTGCCAAAGGGAATATAGGCTTGGTCAACGCCGCCAGTGCGTACCCGCAAAGCAAGGGGACCTTACGTTTGCCGAAGACATCGCTCAGGGCCCCGGAAAATACCTTGGTGATCGCGGCGGTAGCCTCAGCCACACCTTCCAGAACGCCGATGGTGATCATCGAGCTGCCGAGGACAGCAGCCATGAACACCGGAAGCAGGCTATGAATCAGCTCCGATGAGGTGTCCATCAGCATCGAGCCGAAGCTCAACGCCCAGATCGAGGGCGGCAGAGTACGCCACCCCTCGGGCGCAGACGCCGCCGCGCGAGGACGACTCGGGATCTGAGTACCGCGGTTCATATGTTTGGCAACGTATTTCCTCGTGCTCAGTGAAGCGGTGCTCGTAATCTGCTCCTGCGATCGCATCCGCCGATTACGATGCTGGTGCTGCGGCGCGCGGCCTCAGAGTTCCGCCACAGCTTCCTTCTCGATCCAGCCGCGGCGGCCGTCGCAGCGCGCTACCTGGAGCCAGTTCTCCCGAACGTCGGCAATGCGGACCAGGGTGCCCTCCTTGAGGACGAAATGAACGGTTCCGTTATCTGCCGGTTCGAAACGCGCCGGCACCTCGCCGCTGCGCACCACAACGGCTTGCTGCTGCCAGTCGTCGCTCAGCAGCCGGCGTAACAGTGACGCGCCGGTGACAAGCAGCAGTACGGCCCCTGCCGCGGCTGCATACAGCGGCCAGCGAGGCCGGCTGGTCCAGAGCCGGTGCGCGCTCAGGAGAAGAAGGACAACCGAGTAGATGATGCTCGTACTCCAGAGGAGTTGACCGGTGGTGAAGCGGTGCGCCAGCGGGAAGAGCGCCGTCGCCCACAGACCAGGAGCGCACGGTTCGGCGGCGGTGAGCGACTGCGCATAGCTCAAGTTGGCGGCGAGATCAGGATCGGCGGGAATGAACCGGCGTCCTCGTTCGTAATTGAGGATCGCCTTTCCCCGTTCGCCCGCCTTGAAGTAGGCGTTGGCGAGGTTGAAGTAGACGTTGCCGCTCACCATCCCGGCCTGCAGCAAGGCTTCGTATTCGCTTGCAGCCGCCGCGTACTGTCCGTCCTTGTACAAGGCATTGGCGTGATAGAAGGTGGTCTGAGGGTTTGAGGCGGCCGGTTCCGTCGCCCGAGCGGGCCCTGCCAGTACCCCGGATAGCACGGAGAGAACGAGCACAGGTGCGGCGGTACGGCCGCCGTAGAGGCGCCGGCTGCCGGTGACGGCAGCGGCAAGCCCGCGCTGGCGTTCGAGGTGGCGCACGATGCCTTGCGCCAACGCCAGCACGCCACGCATGTCGCCGTTGCTGGCGCTGGGAGCGAAGCGGACCTGTTCACAGCGCGCGAAGAGCTCGGCGATGCGCTGCACGCACTCCGCGGACGCGCCGCGCTGCGCCGCGGCTTGGGCACTGATGGTGCCCGGAGGCAGGTCCAGCTTGGCGCTGAGATATTCCTGCACCGTCTTCGACACCGCATCATAGAAGACCGCCGCTCCACCGCTCTCCAGCGCGCTCTCGGCCGCGGCCAGGCCGCGATGCGCGTCCCTTCCGGCGCGGCTGAAGCGCGCATAGCGAATGTCACCGGTCAAACGCTGGCGGCGCCGGTCATACCAGATGGTCCCAACCAGCAGCAGCACCGGCACCGGCTGCCAGAGCACAAAACCCAGGCTGCCGTACCAGGGGAGGCGCGCCGCCGTCCAGCTGCCCGGGTCGTCCTTGATGTACACGATGTCGCTTCCCAGCTTTTCCTCCGGCGCTGCAGACGGTAGCGTACCGCCAGCCGCGAACACCTCCGCACGCGGCGCTTTGTGCGGTGAACGTACGACCAGCGCAATCGGCTGGCTTTGCACCGTCTCATAGCGGCGCAAGCGTGGATCGAAATAACTGAAGCGCAAGGATGGGATGGCGGTGACGGAGGCCTCGTTTGGGATCAGCACCTGCTCGTACGTCATGGCTACCGTCGTAGCAGCTGCTTCCGCCTGGGCGGGCTTGGCGACGCGCGCCTCGTAAGTGCGAAAGCCGTCCGTGTTCGACAAAGTGGGCGGAGTGGCCTCGAAGAGATTGCCGCTGCCGCTCAACAGCATGCGCAGGGTGATCGGGTCGCCCGCGGTCAGCTCCGTTGGTGTGGCCGACACCTGCAAGGTGAAGGTGCCAACGGCACCCGAGAACCCGGGGGGTCTGCCCTCTTCCGGCAGGGGAAGGACGCTCAACGTGACGGGCTCCGAGCGAACTTCCGTCGCTTGGCGTTCAGCCAACGGGTCACCGAAGTGTTGGAAGAACGGGTCGTTGCCGAAGCGACCTCGGCGCTGGACCAGCACGTTCAGCTGCATGTTCGCCGGACCGAGCGTCAAGGAGCCGGCGCGCAGCGGCACCGCCACCGTCTGAAAATGGAGTACCTGGTAGGTTTCGCCGTCGGTTACCTGCTGTCGTTTGGTGGGTTCGGAAAACTTGTCCAGCGACAGGCCCTCGGCCGCGAGCGTAGGATACTGCAGATCCGCCACTCGCGCTGCGCCGATGTATAACGTCACATCGACCGGCAGGCGCTCGTGCAGGTAGATCTCCTGCTGCGGCACCGAGAGCTCGAGCCACAGGGCGCGAGACCGGGACGGACCCGATCGCGTTGGGCCCGGCACTTGTCCTTGAGCCGTACCGGCGATCTCTACAGCGATGGTATCGGTCTGATAGGTCTTGCCCTCGTAGGCGAGCGGAAAAGGGCCAAGAGTGAAATTCCCCTGGCGCAGCGGTGTCAGCGTGTAGCGATGCTGTACGGAGGAGTTGACGGTGCCGTTGATGATCGACATCTGCGTTACCGGCCCGAGGTAGCGCACGTCGAAACCATCGATCTGCACGGGCGGTGCGGCAACCGAGCGTGCGCCGGAAATTTCGATCGACAGCGTCAGCAACTCGCCGACCTCGGCTCGTTGCGGTGTCACCGTGGCCCTCAGCGAGATGTCGGCGCGTGCCGGGAGGCTGACAAGAAGCAGTGCGGAGGCCCAGACCACCCCTACGCTGAAGGCGTTGCGCATCATAGCCCAAGGTTGGCGCCTCTTTTCGGCGGCCACCTTGGGCTGGGGCGCACACCGCTGGCCGCCTGGGGTAGCCAAGGGCGGGCAACCCCAGGCTATGGTTCGCAACACCTCCGGTGTAAACATCACCAATCCTGTGCCGGCTCGGCGACCGCGGCACCCTGAAACCGGCGGGCAAACTCGTCCGGCTGCAACTCGTCGTTTCTGGCGGTGTCGATCAAAGAGGCGGCTTCTTGCGGCGACATCTGCTCCCGCTTCGGCTCTCCATCCCCCGCTTGCGCCGCAGCTTGTTCCTGCGCTTTTTGTTCATGATCGGATTCCTCTGGTGCCGCTTGCTGCTGCTTCTGCTGGCCCTGTTCCTCCGGCGGCTGCTGTTGCTGGTCTTTGTCTTCCTCCTGCCGCGGCTCATTCTGCTCCGCTTGTTTCTGGTCCTTCTGCTGCTGTTCCGACTGCTCCTGTTGCTCTTCCTGCTGTTGCTTTTGTTGCTCGAGCTTCTTCTTCAGGTCGTCGAGTTTCTTGCTCACGAACTCGTAGTTGAACTTGACATCAGCGTCGCTGGGATCAGAGGCGAGGGCGCGACGATAGGCTGCCAGGGCGGCGGCGTAAGCTGCCAGGGCCTCCTGCGGCTTCTGGTTCTCGGCGGCGGCGCCGAGGCGGTATTGGACATTGCCGATGTTGTAGGCCGTCTTGGGGGCCCGCCCGGCGTCATCGCCTCGAACCCGGGAGTAGGACGCCAGTGCTTCGGCGTACTTACCCGCCTTGTAATTGGCGTCTCCCATGTTGAAGTTCAGCAGCGGCGAGTCGGGATCGTCGACCAGGGCTTCGCCATAGCTGGTGATGGCTTCATCGAATTTGCCTTGTTCGAAGAGCCGATTGCCCTCCGCAATGCGGTCCCGTGCCGGATCCAGCCACGCGATGCAGCACGCGGCAGCCAACAGTAGTCCGACTGTCTGCCAGCGCTGCACGCTCCCTGCTCCGCGCCCTACGCACTTCACGCCGCGCTCCTGCGCCAGGTCCACCAGCGCCGGCGCGAGGCCGCAACACGGCGGCGTTCACCGACGAACGGCTCGACTGCGAGTAGGAGTATTGCCGCGAAAAGTGGAATCTGGAAACGATCTTCGAACCGCCGCTCCATGGTGCTACTGAGCTCGCGTTTCTCCATGCGGCCCAGGTAGTCGTTGTAGATCAGGTCCAGTCCCAGGCTGGGACCGTCAGCGTGCACGTAGGCACCGCTGGTTGCGGTGGCGATGGTTCTCAGTGACTCATCATCCAGGCGCGATTTCACCACCTGTCCGCGGCGGTCTTTCAGGAAGGCCTGGCGGCCGTCCACGCTGATCGGGATGAGGTCACCGTCGGCAGTACCGAGGCCGACCGGATAGATCTTGATGCCCTTCTCAGAGGCTTGCTTTGCTGCATCCTCGATCCTGCCTTCATGATCCTCGCCGTCAGTGATCAGGATGAAGGCCTGATGTTTGCCCTGGTGGCCTTCGAAGGCCTCAATACCAGCGGTGATTGCTTTCGCCAGTGCCGTGCCGCCTTTGGGAATGATGCCGACATCGACCGCACGCAAGCTTTCGGTGAACGCCTGGTAATCGAGTGTAAGGGGGCATTGGACGAAGGCGCTGCCGGCGAAGGCGACCAGGCCGATACGGTCGCCGTGCAGTTGTTTGACCAGATCCTGCACCGCCAGTTTGGCGCGTTCAAGGCGGTTGGGCTTCACGTCCTCCGCCAGCATGCTGCGCGATGTGTCCAGGGCGATGATGATGTCGATGCCTTGGCGATGGACCTCTTCCCAGTGGAAGCCCCACTTCGGCCCGGCCAAGACCAGGATCAGGAGCGTCAATGCCGCTAAAATCAAGGCGGCTCGCCACCGCTGGCGGCGTTCGTCGAGATCGGGAGCCAGGGCCGCGAGCAGGCGTGCTTCGGCGAAGCGTTCGAGGGCGCGTCGCCGCTGGCGCAGGGCCCAGACGAAGAAGAGGATCGCCGCCGGAAGGCATCCCAGCAGCCACAGCAGATGGGCGGTGCGCCACTCCATCATGGCAGTTTCCGCAGACGGGTGTGACCGAGGCCGACCTCGATTCCAAGCAGCGCCAGCGCCGGGAAGGCGAGCCAAGGGTAGAACTCGTAGTAATCGAGATAACGCGGGGCGCTGAAGGTGGTCTTTTCCATGCGGTTTATCTCGGCGTAGATCTGCTGGAGGCTGGGGGTATCGGTGGCACGGAAGTAGGCGCCGTCGGTCTTCTGCGCGATGGATTTCAAGGCCTCTTCGTCGATGTCCACGGGGACCGGTTTGTAGACCTTGTTGCCGAACAGATCGCGGCTGGGGTAGGGGGCCAGGCCGCGGGTGCCGGCGCCGATGGTGTACACCTTGATGCCGAGCGCTTTCACTGCGTCTGCAGCCGTGGTCGGGGAAATCTTGCCGGCGTTGTTCTGACCGTCGGTCAGCAAGATGATCACCTTGCTCTTGCCGTCGGAATGTTCAAGACGACCCGCAGCGGTTGCAAGCCCCGAACCGATCGCCGTGCCGTCTTCGATCATTCCGATACTGGCGCGCGCCAGGTTCTGGAGCAACCAGCCATGGTCCAGCGTCAGCGGGCACTGGGTGTACGGGCGAGCGCTGAACAGGACCAGGCCGATGCGATCGCCGGCGCGCGCCGCGACGAAATCCTTGACCACGGACTTGACCACGTCGAGACGACTGGCGCGCTGGCCATCCAGGGTGAAGTCCTCCGACAACATGCTGCCCGAGATGTCCACCGCCAGCATGATGTCTACACCCTCCCCATAATAGGTGCTCTCGGCTTTGCCCTTTTGCGGGCGCGCCAGCGCGATCACCAGCAGTGCCAGGGCCAACCCGCGCATGGCCTGCAGCACCCAGCGCCAGCGGCGCACGCCGGCATACGGAATCGCGCGCGCCAGGCCGAGAGTCGGGAAACGCACAGCCGCCTCACGCTGTCCGCGGCGTTGTAGCCAGAACAGCAGCGGTACGAGGACGAGCAGGCTCAGTGCCCAGGGATCATGCAGCCGCACGCGATCCCTCGGCGCCAGGCGCAGATGCGGCGGCCGGCGGCTGTGTCTCTTCGATGAAGCGCCGCGCGGCCACGTAGGCGTTCTCGCTGTCTTCCAGCGTTGGCAGGTGCCTGGCGAACTTGACCAGGTCCGCCTGGGATAAGAAATCTCCCAGCAGGCGGCGGTGTGGCGGAGCCAGACGTCCATCGCTGGACATCGCGAGCAGAAACTCCTCTGTCGTCATCTCCGGCGCACGCAGCCGAAAACGCTCCTCGACGTAGCGCCGCACGATGGCCGACAACTGAACGTAATACTCCTCGAAACGCCCCTTTTCGGTGAGACGCCGGACGCGCAGCTGAATCAATGCTGCCAGTGCCACCTCATGCGGCGGCTGGGGTGCGATGATCCGTTGCCGTCGCGGCCGGTTGAGAAGATAGAATAAGCTAGCGCTCAACAACCCGATTGCGGCCAGCACGGCGGCCGCGATGCCGTAGGGTCGCCAGTCGAACGGGAGCTCTTCCGGCGGTTTGATGTCGCGGATGTCGGAAGGGTCCTTCTCCTGCGCCAAGAGACTGGTGACGCCGACCAGCACTTCATTGCCTTCAATCTCCCGCAGCTCTTCGCCGGCCGTGCGATACTGCACCTTCGGCGCTGGCACCAGGTGATCGCCGGAAGTAAATATCGTCAAGGTGTACCAGCGCGATACGATGACGCGACCGTCGTGCTTGCGGGTGGGGAGCTCACCAAAGTCGGTTATGGTGAAGTCGCCGAGATTCCCGGTGAGCACCGGGATGATCACCTCGCTATCGGCAGCGGCCGTGACTTGCACCGTGTAGCGGATGGGATCGCCGATGGTAAACTGAGACCGGTCGGTGCTGGCCTGCACGCTAACCGGGGCGGCGGTGCTCGGCAGTGGGTCGGTAGCGAGGGCGGGAGCGATCATGAGGAGCAGCGTTAAGAGCAGTGAGCCGAACCTGACAACCGGATGGACCGGACAGAGCCCGGTCCCACTGGTGGTACCGGGCTCTGTCCGGTGCCGATTCACGGTTTCAACCGCCGGGTGAAAGCGCATCATCTCAGTGGCGGCGCTCGCGCATGTGGAAAAAGCGCAGCAGGGCTTCCGTGTAGGGGCGGTCGGTGCGCACGACGACCGCATCGACGTCGATACCGCGCAGCATCCGGTCGCGGTCGCGGCGGGCAGCTTGAGACCGTTGTTCGAACTCGCGCCGCACGCGAGGGTCGCCGGTATCGAGCAACATGTGCTCACCCGTCTCGGCGTCCTGCAACGCGATCAGGCCGACGTCGGGCAGCACCAGGTCGCGTGGGTCATCGAGCACCACCGCAATGACGTCATGACGCCGATTGGCAATCTTGAGCGCCAGGCGGGCGCGGATGTCGAGAAAATCCGAAATCACGAAGGTCACACAGCGGCGTTTGCTGACGCGGTTCAGATACTCGAGGGCGGCGGAGATGTCGGTCCCACGGCCCTGCGGTGAGAACGACAGGACCTCACGAATGACGCGCAGCACATGACGGGTCCCCTTTTTCGGCGGCAAGGCCAGCTCGACGTGATCGCTGAACATTACCAGTCCTACCTTGTCGTTGTTGGTAATCGCCGAAAAGGCGAATAACGCAGCCATCTCGGCCGCCATCTCACTCTTCAGCTGCTTTGCCGTGCCGAAGTGGGTCGAGGCGCTGGCATCCACCAGCAGCATCACGGTCAACTCCCGCTCTTCGACGAACCGCTTCACATGCGGCACGCCCGTGCGAGCGGTGACGTTCCAGTCAATGGTGCGGATATCGTCACCCGGCAGGTAGTGCCGGACCTCGGCGAACTCCATCCCGCGTCCCTTGAAAACGCTCTGGTATTGTCCGGCAAACAGATCGCTGACGAGATGACTCGTGCGGATCTGAATCTTGCGTACCGCCTTGATCTGCTCCGAAGTCAGCATGAGAAACGGTCTCTGGTTTCTGGTCTCTGGTTTATGGTCTTCGGTCTTTGGCTCGTTGGCTCTGCATTCTCCAGTCTCTGGTCTTTAACCAGAAACCAGAGACCAGAAACCAGAAACCTCGTCTTTCAGGGTACCGGCACGCCGTCAAAAATGTTCTTGACCACGGCGTCGGCGTCAATGTCTTCGGCTTCGGCCTCGTAGGTGACGATGACGCGGTGGCGCAGGATGTCGTGGCCGATGGACTTGACGTCCTGCGGCGTAACGTAGCCGCGCCCCTGCAAGAACGCATGTGCCTTCGCGGCCAGGGTCAGGTAAAGAGTGGCGCGCGGCGAGGCGCCGTATTGGATCAGGCGCTGCAGGTCGAGCTTGTATGCCGCTGGATTCCGCGTCGCAAAGACCAGGTCGATGATGTAGTCCTTGATCTTGTCGTCGAGATAGATCTGGTCGACCAGCGCGCGCAGCCGCAGGATATCCTCGGTATTAATGACCGGGCTGGCGCCGCCGCGGTGATTGGTGGAAGCCATACGGTCGAGGATTTGCCGTTCCTCTTCGCGTGAGGGGTAGGTGATGGACAGCTTCAACATGAAGCGGTCCACCTGAGCCTCCGGCAGCGGGTAGGTGCCTTCCTGCTCGATCGGGTTCTGGGTGGCGAGGACCAGGAAGGGATCGGGCAGCGGATGGGTTTGGTCGCCGATCGTGACCTGCCGTTCCTGCATGGCTTCCAGCAGGGCGCTCTGCACCTTTGCCGGGGCGCGGTTGATCTCGTCCGCCAAGATGATATTGGCGAAGATCGGTCCCTTCTTGGTGGTAAACACGCCCTCGCGGGGATTGTAGATGAGCGTGCCGATCAGGTCGGCGGGCAGCAGGTCGGGCGTGAATTGCAGGCGCTGAAAGCTGGCGTTTACCGCTTGCGCCAAGGTCTTCACCGACAGGGTCTTCGCCAGTCCCGGCACGCCTTCCAGCAGCACATGGCCGTTGGCGAGCAGCCCGATCATCAGGCGGTCGACGAGATAGCGCTGGCCGACGATGACGCGGCCGATTTCTTCGCGCAGGCGGTACAGGCAGGCGGCTTCTTCTTTCACGCGTTCATTGATGGCGGTGATCCCGGCGTCCATAGCTGGTCAAATCCTCTCCTGGTCCAAAACTGTCAGGGCACCCACGCCCGCAATCCAACTGTCGCGTGATAGACGCTCGGTCCCGCGGAATTCTTCATGACCTGAGATCCTGGAGCCCAGGCCCGTGCCACCCGCCAACAGCCACCATGCCGGCGCCTGGGCGCGACATCGTAATTTGCAAGGCGCTTTCTTAACCACCGCCGCGAGGGCGGTCAAGGCAATGACGGGGGGGCGGCGGCCGCGTTGTGACTGGCGGGAATCCGCAGTAGATTTGAGAAGCGATGGATATTCGACTCGATTATGGACGTACCGGTCTGGACCTCCGGCTTGCGGATGATTTGCAGGTGGCCGTGGCCGAGCCCGCGGAGGGGGCGCCCCTATCCAGCCCAACGGCGGCGGTGACGCAGGCGTTGGCGTCGCCCATCGGTGCCCGTCCGCTGGCGGAACTGGCGCGGGGCCGGGGCGATGCGGTCGTGGTGATTTCGGACAAGACACGTCCGGTTCCTAACGGGTTGGTGCTGCCGCCGATCCTGCGCACCCTGGAAGATGCCGGGATCGATCGCAGCCGCGTCGAGATCCTGGTGGCGACCGGCTTGCACCGGCCCAACACGCCGGCCGAGCTGGTGGAGATGACCAGCGCCGAAATCGTCGAGCGTTACCGCATCCGCAATCATATCGCGCGCAACCCGGACGAGCATATTCATCTCGGGCGCACGCGGCGTGGTACCGAGATCTGGCTCGACCGCGGCTTCATGGCTAGTGATCTGAAGATCGTTACCGGCCTGATCGAGCCGCACCTGATGGCCGGTTACTCGGGTGGCCGCAAAGCAGTGGCGCCGGGTCTGGCCGGCGTGGAGACGATGCGCAGCGCGCACGGCGCGGCGATGCTGGAGGCGCAGGTCGGATGTGGCATTGTCGACGGCAATCCGTTTCATGAGGATTTGATCGAGATCGCCCGCTTGGCGCGGGTGGACTTCATGGTGAACGTATCGATCGATCGGGCGCGGCGGCTAACGGGAGTATTTGCCGGTCACATAGAGCAGGCACACCAGGTGGGGATGCGGGCGGTCGAACACGAAGTGCGCGCCGACCTCGACCGCCGCGCCGACATCGTCATCACCTCGGCCGGCGGTTACCCGCTCGACGCCACCTTCTACCAATCCATCAAGGGCCTGATCGGCGCCCTCAACGTCGTGCGCCGGGGCGGGACGATCATCCTGGCGGCGGCGCTCAGCGAAGGCATTGGCAGCAAGGACTTCCAAGCACTCCTGCGGGCGACCCGCGGCAACGACGACTACATGGCGCGCATTACGGCGCCGGGATTCTTCCAGGTCGATCAGTGGATGGTGCAGCACCTGTGCCAGGTTTTGCGAAAGGCGGAGGTGCTGCTGGTGACCGATGGGCTGCCGGCCGATGTCGTACGGGGGCTGCTGGTGACGCCGGCGGCGTCGGTGGAAGCGGCGCTGGCCCAGGCGTTGGAGCGTCACGATCCGGCGGCGCAGGTGGCGGTGTTGCCGCAGGGCCCGTACGTACTCGCCACCGTGCGCGGACGCAAGCTACCGCTCGGCCGGGCCTGGCTGGACGAGGCGGCGTAGAACCGCCGCAGGACTGTAGGCGCAGGTCTTTAGCCTGCGCAGGCATGGACCGCTTCGCCTAGGATGGCTGCCCGCAGTCGTGGCTTGATCGCATCCGCGATTACCAGGTCCACCCGGCAACCGAAGAGGTCCTCCAGGAACGCCTTCAGGTCCATGTAGGCGTCAAAGGATTTCTTGTCGAACTCGACCACGAAATCGAGGTCGCTGGTGTCGCGGAGCGCGCCACGTACCGCCGAGCCGAACAAGGCGAGGCGCCGAACCCCCAATGCCCGCAGCGTTGGCTGGTGTTGCGTCAAGCTCTGCAAGATATCCGCCGTTGTTCTAGGTGTTGCCATGATCCACCTGTGCGCTAGCCATATCATCGACCTTCGCGGACACGCGGTCAACGGCTGGAGCAGATCGGATGGAGACGAGGCCACGCCTTCAGGCCTGGGGACGCCGCAGGCTAAAGACCTGCGGCTACAATCATGCGGTAGAGGTTGGAAGAACCGCCGGCCCGGTACCCGAGCGCAGCCGCAAGGCTACAACCGCAACATTGTGTGCGCAGGCCTGTAGGCGCAGGTCCGTAGGCGCAGGTCTTTAGCCTGCGCAGATGAGCCGGCCCGCCGCAACAGCCGATCGCACGCCAGACCACCGACGAATTACTACACCAGCCGCGCCGAGCACCCGAAACCCATCTACGTAAGTTTACGGAGTTTTGTCCTATAATTCTCTCCAGCAATCATTTTCATCGTTCTGTCCTTGACCCACGCACGCTCAGTGAGGTAAGCGTGCCGCCGTCGATCTCGAAGATCCGAGCCGGGGGGTGGCGGGATCAGATTGCGGGGGGCATGACGGCTGGCTCGGGTTTCGCACGCACGCACGCACGCACGCACGCACTAACTGATTTAGCTGCCGACTGGCTGCGGCGGAAGCGGTTGGCTTGGCGGGGGTTGCGGCTGGTTCTCGGCTTGAGCGCGGTGCTCTTGGGGCTAGTGGGCCGTGGACTCGCGGTCGTGCAGGTGCCCGGCGGGTGCCCCGCTGGCGCGCTGTTCTGCGATGACTTCAACGACAACTCCATTGACCCAAGCAAATGGACTTCTGGCGGTAACGTCGTCACCGAATCCGGCGGGGAAATGCACGTCGACAATACGGTCACTGACCGGTGGGGAACGCTCCGATCAGGAGAGATTGACAGTGCTCCAAACAGCGACGTGACGGTAACGCGGAAGGTCAAAGTACATTACGCCAACCAGTATCACCGGAGCGCTCTGTATTTCTATCTCGATGGCAACGCGAGTACGTGGAGTTTCGGGATCAATTACGACGACTATGCCTACACGAGCGGCGGGGGAACTGGCGAATGCGCCATATCCGGCTTCTACATTGTCAAGGATATTCCGGCAATAAACTGTTCGCCAAGCGACCGGAGCCAGATGATACCGCCGAAATGGGACACGTGGTTCGACGAGAAAATCGTGTACCATTCCGGTTCCGGCCTTGTTGAGTATTTCATCGACGGTGTCAAGCAAGCCGAGTTCAATGTGGGGCATGTCGGGCCGCAGAAGATTAGCCTGTATCTCAACGCGGACGGTTGGTTTACCGGGCATTATCAGTATTTCGATGACATCGTGGTGACGCAGGCGGCGGCGCCGACGTGCGGCAACGGCACCGTTGACCCAGGCGAGGTGTGTGACGACGGCGTTGCTGTCAATGGCACGGAAGACTCCTGCTGCGCAAAGGATTGCACGTTCAAGGGGAGCACCCCGGGTGACCGAGATGGGGATGGGATACTGGATGACCTGGAGAGTCAGGATCCGCCGAATCCAATCTTCGATTTGAACGGGGATGGGATCGTGGACGCAAGTGAGCGACCAGATCCGAACCATAAGGATGTATACGTGGAGGTCGACTGGATGAAGCTTCATCGGCCGAACCAATCTGCTCTTGACTTCGTCGTTCGACGATTTGCTGAGGCGCCGGTTTGTAACCCCGACCACTGCTGTCCGGTTAAAATGAGAACAATTCCAGTTGGTTGGTCGATGCGTCGAGAGCCATCGAGTCGGCGACCTCCGAAAACAGCGATGAAATGGGCATTTTCTCGAAGAGGGTCAGGCTGAGAATCTGTAGAATTGTGTAGAGCGAGTGATCGAGGCGAAGCCTCTTCTTGATGATGGCGATGAGCACGTAAACAGCAATCGCGATCCAGATCTGCGTTCGCACGCTGTTCCCCGAGTTGCCATAGAAGCGTTTGATTCGCAGGTGTTGCTTGATCCACTTGAAGAACAGTTCGACGTGCCAGCGGCACCGATAGATGGCCGCGACGGTCGGCGAAGGAAGCGAGAAATTGTTGGTCAGGAAGACCAACCGCTTGTCCATCTCGGCAGAGTAGTAACTGACACGGCGCAATGGAGCAGGATAGAGGCCGGAACTCTTCGGGCCGGTCAATACGATCGTCTGATCGCTGCGGACTCCCGTCGACTTGTCGAAGGGGTGCGAGTAGCGGCGCTGGAACTGCGGGTTGGTTTTTGCGCGAATCACGAAGAAGCTGAGAAGCTGATGCAACTGATAGAGGCGTTCGAAGTCGAGATAGCCGCGATCCATCACGATGTACGAACCGGGGTCGGGCAAGAGCAGATCGAGGGCGTGGACATCGTGCACCTTGCCGTCGGTAATATGGATGAACACTGGAATAGAGCCCTGGAGATCGATCATCGTGTGGAGCTTGACGGCGCCCTTGGCGCGACGGAAGCGCGCCCACGGGGAGAGGGCCAGACACAAATCGATCGTTGTGGCGTCGAGTGCGTAGACCGTAGCATCCAAGTCCAAACCGAGATCCTCGTCGGCGCAGAGAGGTCGTGCAATGCTGATGAGGCTCTGCGCAAAGTCGGCGTATATTCTCCAATCGCGCCCCTCGCTGGCGTCGGCCAAGGTGGAACGTTTGACTGGGCCACGAAATCCCGAGTGGTAGAGTTTGCTTTGGTGTGCCGCCAAGCAGACCTCGATGTCGCGCAGACTCTCGCGATAGGTGAGCTGGGCGAAGGCCAGCGCCAAGAATTGCTCCCAGCAGGACAGCGTTCGGTTGCGTCGGTTTCCATCGTAGCGGTCGACACAGCGGCGGAACTCGTCGTGGGAGAGGAACTCCATGATTTGAGCGAAGACCGTTCGGCCTTGATTCATCTGGCACCCCGCGGAATAGTTTTCCCAGGGGTCTACGGGGCGGAAAGCGCAGAGTCGAGTTCAAATCGTAGAAATCCATTTCTGTGTGGATCGCCATTATTCTTGCGTGCTTGCGCGCGTTCACGGAACTCTTAACCGGACAGCAGTGGTGCGTTCCCTCTAACACCTTCTGCAAGAACGAAGAGTCCGTCGAACCGGGTGTCTGGTCGATAGTCGATAGATGGAAGCGTCTTCCATTCTGCGCCCGCTGCGGCAAGGGCGGACTTGAAGGAGCTTCCGTTGGGCTACCAGACTCACATCTTTTGGTTTCCGCTCCTCCCGGTCTCCGCCGGAATTGAGTTCACGGCATCTGCCTACGCGAGAGTCGAAGCTGTCGAGCCTCGACCTTCATGCGCGGGAACTCGGCAGAGACGAGCCGCGCCACTCTGATGCCTGATTAAACTTATATCCGTGCAGGTGGGGCCTGACACGGGATCATGGTGCGGGTGCGAAGATAGCGGGTGGCTTCCATCATGAAGAGCCGGATGTCGACTATCGGCTGAGAGATTCTCGGATCAGGGTTAACTGCGATCATCGCGCCCCTTCGCTTGCTGCAGTGCGATGCCGCTGACATGGGTTAATGCGGCGGCGCCGGAGGCGCCTTCGATGGCTTTCACGGCGATGTCACGAACTTTCACGGTGGACTCGCGCAACTCGTTCTGCAACTCGCCGATGCGGGTGTTTTTCTCGATCACCAGCGCTTCCAGTGTCTGAATGCGCTGCTGCAGGAGCTTCTCGGTGCCCTCGAAGTCCTTCGCTTTGAGGGCCGCCGCCTGCCGCGCACGCTCCTCCGCCGTCTTGGTGGCCTCATCGCGCGCCTGCGCCACGGCACGTTGCAGTTCGGCGTCTATGGCCTGCACGCGGGTTTGTAGATCGGCCAACTCTTTCTCTCGTCCAGCCACGGCGCTCTCGCGCTCGGCGAGCGCCTTCTCTTGCTTGGCCCGCTCTTCGGCCAGCTGTGCCTGCAGTGCCTCTTTGCGTTTGGCATACTCCTCTGCATCGCGGCTGCGACGGGTCTTGAGCGTATACTCGTACTCCTCCTGCTCGCGTTGCCACTCCTTTTTCACACGCGCTTTCTCGGTGGCGATATCTTCCTGGATCCGTTGCCTCTCCTTGTCCCAAGCGATACGCGCTTCCTGCATGTCGCGCTCGAAATCGCTCTTCCGGACCTCGGTTTCCTGGGCGAAGTCGAGCTGCTTCTGTTCATGGTCACGAACCAGCCCAGCCAGCGTCTCGGCCACGACCTCGATGTCGTAAAGCTCGGCCAACTGACGCCGTTTGATGGTGACCGCTTCTTGCACCGCTGTCAGCTTCTTTGCCTGCTCCACGAGTCGTTGTGAGAGCTGATCGAGTGTGGCGTCCACAGTCACCTTGAGATCGCCGATGGCACGTACGGCGCTTTCAGCGGTGATGGTGGCAGCGGACTCCAAGGTGTCTTGCTCCTGCTTGGCCTGCGCCGCACGCCGGGCCGGACTTGCTTCCGCCTCTTGTCCCTGCAGCCGCGCCGCGATTTCGTCCAGCGACCCGCCGGTTGGTTCGGTTGATATCGGTTCCGCGGCTGCCACTGTCGCCTCACGCGGCTTTACCAGCGTAGCCGAAGTCTTTGATGCACTGCTTGACGGTCTCTTCTTTGTGGACATTCCGCGCGCTCCTTCGACTCCAGGTATCGATGGCTGGCGCCTTGCCATATGCTGAGAACTGGCGAAGGTCAATGTCACAGTGGTAACGAAAACTGCCACACTGGGGGCAGGGGCTCCTTCTTGGAGCCTGGCCAGCGCACCGTACGTAGCCCCGTGCCGCCAGAGGGTAATGTCGCCCTCGGGTGGTAGAGCTTCGATCAGGTGGAGATCAGTGCCGGTGGAGTGGCCGGGTTGCTCAGGCAGGCCTGCTGCCGGTGGATTGTAGGCTGGCCTCCGCTGCTGCCAGGGCGGCGCGTTTGCCGGCACAGCTCGAGCATTCCGGCTGGTCGCAAATGAACGCCTGAGGATCGCGCTCTAGCATGGCCGTCGCCAACTGCACGAGATAACGGGCCGCGATCTTGCGCGCCTTTCCGTTGGGCAGCGGTACCGACTTCACTTTGGTAGGATCCAGATGGTCCTCCAACCTGCTGAAAGCCGCGGCGCAGCCCGGCAGGTTATGCAACACCACCCGTTCGTCATAGCCAGCGGCATTCAAACGGACGGCGGTGCCGCGGCTCAGGTAGGGAACACCAAAGCGCTCCTCGGCGACGTGCAGGATCATGGCCGATTCCAATGATGTCCCCAGCAGGAGGACGTTGCCTTGTATCATGTTGATCTTCTTCAGCGGGCCGAGCGGATTGTTGTCTCGCTGCGTGGACAGCACGTCGCGGGCGTGGCGGCCCCAGGCGGCAAAGGAATGTGTCGGATGATTGCTGCGTAGCACGCCGGGCAATCGGCGGAAGGTCTCGGCTAGTACGCCTGTTTGCTTGCTGACTGAAAGATCCGCATGGAACGTAACCGGCCGGCTGGTTGAACTGCTGGCACGCCAGGTCTCGGCCGAGGTGAACGCCGGCATCACCACCGTGCCGACGTCGCCTACGGCGTCCAATAAGGCGGCACAGACCGTCAACGGGCCGCCGTCAATATGACCAAAGCTCGACAGCGCCGCGTGCACGATCACGTGCGTACCCCGAAGTGCCAGTTGCTCGAAAAGGTGGTGCAAATCGTTGCGATTCATTCAAAATCATCTCGATTCGACGGGCGTTGTCCATTGCTCCGCGAAACCCCGGGCTGGACAGTCCGGACGCCTTGCCGGGCTGGCATTGTGGTCCGCGTTGGGGATTTCATCGTGCTCCAAGGTGGCGCAGCATACCGCGAGCCTTTCAGCGCAGCAAGCCGCAATCGTGGCTTGCAAGATGAACTAACTGGTAGCGCTGGCTTCCAGCCGGCGCTGGCCGGCAAGATGCCGGCCCTACAGGATAGGCGTGAGCGAGTTGAAGCACCCTTGGACGCGGTTCACCCAGGTTGGAGGGAAATGAAGCGGACGCCGCACCTTGCGAAGTTGCAAGTTCAGCGACGCATATCAGCTGAAGGTCACGGAAACCCGAAACGGCAACGGCACCTTGCACCGAACCATGCCGATGATCCGTCCGTTCCGTCTGACCACGTATGCCTGCCAGTGTGGCAGCCATGAGAGCTTTAGCATCGTTGCGCCTCCTCCCTGTAGAACCGAACGAGCAGTTGACGTGCCAATCGGCTCCGTAAACGGAGGCGGCAACTTTGTTGCCGATATTGGGCCTAAATGGTCGCGCTACAACTGTTTATGCTTGACTTCACGCGGACATGTGGCAAAACGGCACTTGCATGGACGAGCAGTGGGGTGGCGGAGTGCAGCGCAGCGCCGGGTCGGGCGCCATTGCGTCTTTTTTAGTTGCCCTTTTGGGAGCTGTGGTATTGACGGCAGCACCGAGTGTGGCGCAGACGCCTACGCCGACGCCGGTGCGGATCGTGAGTTTTTCCCCGCTGAACGCCACCATTCCCACGCCTTCAGGGACCGCGGCCGTGGGCGTTACCATCAATCGCCTGGACGGCGTGGATGGCTACACGATCTGGGTCCGGTTCACCCCCGCTGTAGTGACTGTGCCGACTCCGGCGGCCAGCTCCGTAGTAAGTAACCAGAGTTGCTCACTGTTTCTGCCGAACCTCGACACTCCCGGAGAAGTGCATGTTTCGGCGATTTGTTTCGGCCTTAGCGGGAGCCAGCCGGCGTCCCTGTTCACCATTACCTTCCAAGGAGCCGCTGACGGTCTGAGTGACCTCGAAATCATACCTGGCCACTGCGTCCTCTCGATCGGCGGACAGTCCGTGCCCTGCAGCTCAACGATAAGCGGCACGATACAGGTTGGACCCACGCCTTCTGCCACGCCGACGCAGACCGCTACCAATACACCGACGGCTACGCCGACGCTTACCCCAACGAGTACTCCTACTCATACAGCGACGCAGAGCCCCACCGCGACTGCAACCCATACCGGTACCAACACACCCTCTGCCACAGCGACGGGCACGCCTACCTCGACCGCCACTCTGACGCCCACGCTCACGCCGTCGCAGACCCCGACGGCCACAAACTCGCCGACTCAGACCTCAACGGGGGCGCCTACCAGCACTCCCACGAACACCCCGGTCAACACCGCGACACCTACCAACACCACCGCGCCGACGGCAACGGCTTCCGAAACTCCGGTTCCAACCGCGACCGCAACCCAGACGGCGGTGAATACCGCCACCCCGACCGTGACGGGAACAACGCCGCCAACCGCTACTTCCTCGCACACCCCGGTTTCGAGCGAGACTCCGACGAGCACCCCGGTCAACACTGCTACGCCGACCGAAACAACTGTGCCATCGGCTACCAGCACCTCAACCGCCACGCCGACCCCGAGCAGTACTCCAGTCGATACCGCCACAGCAACTGCGACCGCTACGGCCACTGCTTCACCAATTCCGTCAGCATCCCCCACGATGACGACGGTCCCGACCAGCACGCCGACTAACTCCCCTGCCGCCACCTCGACCCCGACGAACACGCCGGTGATCACTCCGACTCCGACGCTCACCGCTACCCAAACGTCGACTTCCGCTCCGACCAACACCCCTATGGCAATACCGCCTGTGATCACGTCGGGGCTGATTTCCGGCTCGCAGCGCGTGTCCGGCACCGCTGCGCCCAACATCCCGGCTCCGTTGCTGGAAATCTGTAGCGCCGGTCCGAACAACATTCCGGAAGGATGCGCCCCGGGAACCGACGATGAGTTGCTTGGCACTGGCGGAACTGACAGCCAGGGCAACTTCACCATTGCCTTGTCTCGGCCGCTGATTGCCGGTGAGATTGTGTTCGCAGTGGATCGGGTCAGCGGCGTGTCAGGACCTGCGTTTGCGGTATCCTCGGGTGCGCCGATCCCGGACGTCAATGCCTGGGGTGCGGCCGCACTGGCTGCCGCGCTGCTGATCGCAGCTGGCGTGCGCCTGCGACTCGCCCAAGCCCGCTTTCCCCAAGCCTAGGACCTGCGGTCGGCGTAGGTCCTGCGGGACCAATGGCATTCGCTTAAGGGGCGGAGCCATTCGTTTAAGGTTTAGGTCCAAGTCATTGACGGTGACAGAATTTGTCATGCCGCTCTTGACGGTGGAGGCGATCAGGCGGGCGCCAGA
>Ga0214473_10001817_pt1 | contig 27327 bp, 31 predicted proteins | sample RVTome_7_FD_203509 | JGI IMG/M metagenome (GOLD analysis project Ga0214473, IMG submission 203509) | Soil microbial communities from uranium-contaminated site in the Upper Colorado River Basin, Wyoming, United States - RVT98D197 | ecosystem: Environmental > Terrestrial > Soil > Contaminated >...
CAACTCACAAGCGCCCTCACCATCCTTCCGTACGCGTCCGCCGCGACCTGTGCTCTGCCGGACGCGTACAAGAAGTCGGGCATCTCGGGTGAGCGGTGGCGCACGATCACTCAGGAGCAGCAGACCAGCGGCTGGTCCGTGGCGGCGTTCTGCCGGCGGGCACGCCTGAGCGCGCGCGCCCAAGTGCGGCTGACGGCATACTTTTCCGCGACCGCCTTGGTCTTCCGGCCTGCGTCACAGTCCGCCAAGACACGCTGGCGTAGATCCAACGAATACGCTTGCATCGCAACACCTCCTGGTGTTGCGACTCCCTATAAGCCCGTGCGCGCTCCCGGCGCAAGAGGAAAAGTGAAACCGTTCTAGTGCGGCGGGCGGCTACAGCTTCCGGAAAACGATGCACGCGTTGTGGCCGCCAAAACCGAAGGAATTGCTCATCGCCGTCCGAATGTGCGCGTCACGAGTCACGTTGGGTACGTAATCCAGATCGCACTGCGGGTCGGGCGTCTCCAGATTGATGGTGGGCGGCAACGTGTTGTGCTGGAGCGCCTTGATGGACGCGATCGCCTCGACGCCGCCGCTGGCGCCGAGCAGGTGCCCAGTGCAACTCTTGGTGCTGCTGATCGCCAGCTTGCGCGCGGCGGAGCCGAACACCGCTTTGATCGCCTGGGTCTCCGCAATGTCGCCTAGCGGCGTGCTCGTGCCGTGGGCGTTGATGTAGTCCACGTCCTGCGGGTTGAGGCGCGCCGAGCTCAGCGCTGCCGCCATCGCGCGGCTCGCACCGGCACCGACCGGGTCCGGTTGCACGAGGTCGTTAGCGTCCGCGGTGGCACCGAAGCCGATCACCTCCGCCAGGATGTTCGCGCCGCGCTGCCGCGCGTGCTCATATTCCTCGAAGATCAGAATGCCGCCGCCCTCGCTGAGCACGAACCCGTCGCGATCCTGGTCGAAAGGCCGTGAGGCGCGGGCCGGGTCGTCATTGCGGGCGCTCAGCGCCTTCATCGCCGCAAATCCGGAGATTCCCAGCGGCGTCACGGCCGCCTCGCTGCCCCCGGTGACAATGATATCCACCTCGCCGCGGCGGATTGCCCAAAACGCGTCGCCCATCGCATTCCCGGCCGAGGCGCACGCGGTCGCCACCGCGGTGTTGATGCCCTGGAGGCCCAGCGCGATGGAAATGTGGCCGGAACCGGCGTTGGCCATCAGCTTGGGGATCGTGAACGCCGAAACTCTGCGGGGGCCTTTTTGCAGCAGACGCAGGTGCTGCTCCTCCAGTTCACCGATGCCGCCGATGCCGGTGCCGAGGATGACGCCCGCGCGGCGCGGATCGAATCCGCCGGGCGCGAAGCCGGCATCGGCAAACGCCATCTTCGCCGCCGCCAGCGCGAGCTGCGAGAAACGGTCCATGCGTTTGGCTTGGCGCTGATCGAGATGCTCGGCCGGGTTGAAGTCGAGGCACTCGCCGCCGATCTGCACGTCGTACTCGCCCGTGCAGAAGCGCGCGATGGTGCGGATGCCGGAGCGGCCGGAGACGAGGCCGTCCCAGAAGGCCGCCACCGACGCACCGAGCGGGGTGACGGCGCCCATCCCCGTGACGACAACCCGACGATCCGCCATTGCGAGAATCCTGCCGTCGGCTACTTGCTTTCGAGCTTACCGGCGGTGTCGAGGTGGGCTTTGATGTAGTCGATCGCCATGCCGACGGTCTGAATCTTCTCGGCCTCCTCGTCGGGGATGCTCATCTCGAACTCGTCCTCAAATTCCATGACGAGCTCGACCGTGTCCAGCGAGTCGGCATTGAGGTCGTTGACGAACGAGGTGTCGCGGGTGATCTCGTTCTCGGCGACGCCCATTTGCTCGGCGACGATCTTCTTGACCTTGGCTTCGATTTCGGCGATGTCCGGCACGACCGGCTCCTCCTAGCAGGTTGCGAACCCGTTTCCAACCGCACCCAGGAAACTATGTAGCGGGGGCGATCCGCTTCGGCAAGTCTGGCTCGATCGGTCAGGGACCGGACCCGCCGTGCGCCCACGCCGCGGCCATTCGGTTCCCAGCCGGGAATCGGCGGGATGATATGCCGCGACCCTGCGTTTGCCAAGTCCCCCGGGCCAGCGCCGACCCCGCCGCCCCGCCGTTGTTCGGGACGAGCGCGGCCGATACCATCGCGGGCGTCATGGAGCCGGCCGAGAAAATGTGTGAGATCGGACGGCGGGCGTACGCCCGGCAACTGGTCGCCGGCACGGAGGGCAATCTCTCGTGCCGCCTGGATGCCGAGCGCGTGCTGTGCACGCCGACCGGACTCAGCAAGGGGCTGCTGACGCCCGCCGACCTGTGCCTCATCGACCTGGAAGCGCGGCAGCTCGAAGGCCGGCGGCGGTGCAGCACCGAGATGCGGATGCACGTGGGGATTTACCGCGCGGCGCCGCACGTGCAAGCCGTCGTGCACACCCATCCGCCGTTCGCGACGACGTTTTCCGTGCTGAGCGAAGCTGGCTTTGCAGGGGTCTTGCCTGAAGGAGATATCTTCCTCGGCACGGTACCGCTGGTGCCCTATCGGACCCCGGGCACGGCGGAAATGGCCGAGGCCTTGCTCCCGTATGTGCAAGATCACGTGGCCGTGCTGCTGCAGAACCACGGCACGGTCACGTGGGGAAACGATCTTGAGACGGCGTACGTGCTGACCGAGATGCTGGAAGCCGTCTGCCGCGTCGTGTACCAGGCCCGGCTGCTGGGGACGATCCAGCCGATTCCGCTTGAAAAGCGCGGCGAGTTGGCCCGCCTGCGAGAACAACGGCCGACCGACGTGTGAATGGGGTGTTCGGGTGCGGCCGGCACAGGCGCCGGTCGCTGCCTTGGTCAAGAGAGGCCGGTAGGTGAAGGTCGGTCTGTTCTACGGGAGCACGACCGGAAACACGGCCCGCGTCGCGGGCTTGATTCGTGACGCGCTCGGGGGCATCGTGTCCGTGTTCAGGAACATCAAGGACACGACGCCCGAAGAGTTCGCCTCCTGTGACGGCCTGATTCTGGGCGTGTCCACCTGGGAGGAAGGGCAGCCCCAGGAGCACTGGAAGGACTTTCTGCCGCAGCTCGAGAAACTGGACCTGCGCGGCAAGACCGTGGCGCTGTTCGGGCTGGGGGATCAACAGGGCTACTCAGGCCGGTTCCAGGACGCCCTGGGCGCGCTCCATGCCGTCGTCCTGCGCCGCGGGGCCACCCTCGTCGGCCCGTGGCCCACGGACGGGTATTCATACGCGACTTCCACGGCGGTAAGCGGGGACAAGTTTGTCGGTTTGGCGCTGGATGAGGACACGCAGAAACACCTGACCGCACAGCGCGTCGCAACATGGGCCGCACAAATCAAGCCGCACTTCCTGTGAAACCGGGCTCGGCGGCGCGAGAACCCGCGACCCCGTGGCAGGAGCTGACCCGCGCCGTGCGGCGTCTCTACGAGGCCGGGCGCGGCGTCCGTATTGGGTTCGTCGTCGTTTTCTTGGCGTCGATCTTGGTGCGTGTCGCGCTCGGTCGCGCGGCGACGCCGGTGTTCGCCAGCGACGCGCGCGACTATCACATTCTCGCCCAGAACCTGGCCGCGGGCCGTGGGTACATCGAGGAGTATGACGGAGAAACCGGCGCATTTGACGGCTTCACCTTCCGCGCGTTCCGCCCGCCCGGCTTTCCGGTATTCCTGGTCGGTCTGTACGCGGTGCTGGGACCGAACTACAGCGCCCACCTGGTCGCGAACCTCGTGGCGGATCTGATCACCCAGTTGTGCTATGCCCTGATCGCGGCCCACTTGTTCGGGCCTGGAGCGGCTTTGTTGGTGCAGGCGCTACTGGCCGCGCACGTCCTGTGGACGCCGAACCCCATGACCGAATCCGTGTTCACGGCCGTGTTCGGCTTGCTGGCGCTGCTGCTCGTGTTCGGCGGGCCGCTACGCTCGTGGATGGGGGCGCTCGGCTTTGGCGTTCTGGCCGCGGCAGCGATGTTCATCCGTCCGGCCGGCGTTTGCGTGCTTCCCGCCCTGGGCTGGCGCCTGGTGCGCGCCGGCCTGTCCGTACGAACCGTGTTGCTCGGTGGCCTGGCCCTGCTACCTGGGGCGTTAGGAGTGGCGGTGTGGGGTACGCGGAACTACCGGCTTTTTGGAGAGTTCGTCTGGTTCACGACGAATCTGGGTCATCACAACGCCTACGATTTCGACATTCCTGCGGATTATGCCTTCGCCCAGCTCCGCGCCGAGCGCCTCAACGAAGCGCAGATCAATCGGGAACTCCTGCGCTGGGAGCTGGATGGCATCCGCAACAACCCCGTGGGGGCCCTCTGGCTGTGGTGCAGTCGGGCCGCGGACCTGTTTTCGCTGCACCCGGCCTGGGAGCTCGAAAAAGTGACGTGGAAATGGATTCTAAACCCCAGGAAGTCGCTCACCGCAAGGCTGTACCGTGCCTGGTATGCCCACTATCTGGCCACCTACACGCTGGCCGCGTGCGGCGCCGCCGTGTTACTCCTCCGCCGGCGGCGGCTGGGAGGACTGTGGTCCCTCCTGCTGTGCTACGTGGCGATCCACGCGGCATTCTCGCGGGGTGACATTCGGCTGGCGGCGCCGATTTATCCCATCCTGTGCGTACTGGCGGGGGGGTTGTGGGCGGCGCTCGTCGGGTATGGGCGCACGCGGCCGGCCCCATCGGGCCGTCAGGCTTGAACGTCGATGGATTGGCCGGGGGCGCTCTCATCCGCGTCCGGCTCGTGCGCGGCCTCTTCCTCCGACTCCGGCGTCTCGCGCCCCTGACTGCCCAGTCCCTGCGCGTCCGCGTAAACCTGACCGTCGCGATCGGCGTTCTCGATCGCCTCGTGCAGGTTCTCGGTGAAGCGCGCCGTGCCGGAGCGCTCGGCCTGGTCGGCGGCATCCTTGTTCTTGGCGGCACCTGCGCTGCGCTGTGACTCGGGGGCCCCGAGGATCGACGCCAGCCAGTTCGGCGGGATCGTGGACATGTGGCTTCGGCCGGCTACCCGGCCTCCGTGACGAACTCGCGCTGCCGCGCCTGGAGTTGAGCCCGCAGCCGCGCCAGGATCGCCGAGTGCATCTGGCTCACGCGGGACTCGGAGAGATCCAGCGTCTCCCCGATCTGCTTCATGGTCATCTGTTCGTAGTAGTACAGCACGATGATCAGGCGTTCGGCCCGGCTGAGGCCCTTCGTGACCAGCTCGCGGATGTCCTGCTTCTGCGCCTCGGCGACCGGGTCAGAGCCCTGCCCGTCCGGCACCACGTCGATCTCGAACACGTCCCGGCTCGAGTCGGTGTCGGTGAATTTGCGCGACAGCGAAATGAGGGTCACGGCACTCGCGTCGCGCATCAGCTTGTCGAACTGCGGGCGCGACAGCCCCAGGCGGCGGGCGATCTCCTCCTCGTTGGGCAGCCGGCCCAGCTCGACCTCCAGCGTCCGCGTCACCTCGGCGAGTTGGTGCGCCCGGTGGCGTACCAGCCGCGGCACCCAGTCCATGCTCCGCAGCTCGTCGAGGATCGCGCCGCGAATCCGAGGCGCACAGTACGTCTCAAACTTGACGCCGCGCTCGAGGTCGAAGGCGTCGATCGCGTCCAGCAGGCCGAAGACGCCCGCGCTCATCAGGTCGTCCACGTCGACCTCGTCCGGCAACTTCGCGCCGATCCGCTCGGCGTTGTACCTCACCAGGCAGAGGTAGTGCTCCATGAGCCGGTTGCGGAGCTCCTCCTCGCCGGTCTGCTTGTATTGGCGCCACGCCGCCAGCAGTGACTTAGCATCCGGGAAACAGCGGACCGGGTGATCACGGCTGACGCGCCGAATCCGATCGCCGGGTCGTTTGCGTTGAGCCAACGGGCTACCCTCCCTCGACCGGGTTAACCGTCTCCGGCGCCGCCGGTTCTTCGGTGATCGCGCGGACGGCGTCCCGGTGTTCGCTGTCCAGGGTCAGTTTCTTCCTTTGGAGGTGATCGCGCAGCACCATCTTGCCGACCCAGCCCACGAGTTGCCCCAGCGTGCTGGCCAGCAGCAGGATCACGATGGCACGGACGAGTACCGTGCTGAGGGAGTTGCCGGCGTACAGACCCGCCAGGAGCGCGGCGCTGAAGGCCAACAGACCGATTTGTGCGCCGATGCTTCGTACCATCGTGGGGCGTCCGTGCCTCCTATCGGCCCGCTACCGTGCGGCCTTGCACGAAGCCTAGAGGAACAGGCTGGCCGCGCGCGCCCAGACTCCCGGACGGGCGGGCGGACACGCCGGGTGATCTACAACCCGATCACAAATCGCCTCCATGCATAGACTTGCAGCGCAGCGCGGGTAGCGCAGCGTCACCGGCACGCGCTGCCGCACCGCCAGCGGTACGTGACGGTCGCTGACGACGTGCCCCAGGTCCACGACGGACAGTCCGAGAAACTCTGCCGCTACGCGCGCCAGCCGAGCCGCCACGCCGGCGCCGCAATAAACTATTACAATACATATATCTTGTTTCACACGATCGAGCGCCCGCCGACAGGCCGTCACGGTGACGTCGGGCGGCGTGCCCCGACGCGTGACACCGGAGACGCCGCACAGGATGGGCAGGCCGCACGGGCCGCGGACCAGCAGATCGTCGAGCGGTCGGCCGGAGTCGAGGAGGTCCGAGAAGTCGGTGAGGGGCGACACGTCCAGGAGGATATCCGCGTTGGCCAGCCCGAAGTCGGCATCGAAGAGTGCGACGTCTTGCCCGCGTCGCGCTAGCGCGATGCCTAAGTTCAGTGCGAGATTAGTCTTCCCGACGCCACCCTTTCCGCTGGCCAGCACGATAACTTGGCCGCGCCGGCCCCCACCTTCCGAGTTTACCACATCGAGCGTTGTTTCAGTCCGCCTCATACTCCCATCCTTGGGCCGAGGACGGTTTCCTAGGTTATCGCTGGTAAGATTAACTCGGAAAGGCGCCGACTGCAAGCCCGCTCAAGGTCACGCGGAACATTTTGCCCGGTCGTCAGATAAGACAAACTGCACTTCAGCCGGCCGAGCGTGTTCAAGATGACCCCGAAGCCCACCGCCTCGTCCAAGTGCGTCATGATGACCCGGTTCGCGCCCAACGGCGCGAATGCGTGCGCGGTACGTATTTGCACGCTGGCTGCGAGGGACGCCGGCAGGACGAGGTGCGTTTCATCAGCCCGTGTGGCACGCAAGAGGGCTGCCAATCGCGCAAAGGAGCCGTTCTCACGCGGTCCGACACCCGGCGTGTCGATTAGAACGCAATCGTTCCCGGACAGGCGCCGCACGGCCTGCTTCACGTCCGGCACCGTGCCGGCAATCTCCAGCGGCAGGTCCATGATCTCGGCGTAATGGCGAAGTTGTTCGTTCGCGCCGGGGCGGCTCATATCCAGTGAAAGAAGCGCAACACGCGAACGTGTTCGTAACTTCAGTTGCGCGGCCAGCTTAGCGATCGTGGTCGTCTTCCCCGCCCCCGACGGCCCGACGAGAGCGAGACGCCGTCCCGGTTCGTGGGCTCCTGCGGACGGGTCGGCCGTTCGAATCATGTGCGCGATGCTACGGCGCAGTACTTCCTGAACGACGCGGCGGTTGGCCATCAGGTGAGGCGGAATCGTACGAACGACCGCGCGCAGCATGCGCGCCGCGAGGTCTGCGGCCACCTGGTTCTGTACCAACTGCACGTAGTAGGGATAAACCGCCTCCGGTAACGCGGGCGGTTGCACACGTGGCGCGCTGACGGAATGCCGTCTGTCGTCCGATGAGCGATTGCTGCCGGATACCCCGGGCTCGCCCTTGGATCGACCCGACGTCGGCGGGGAGCGCGGGGAGAGCCTTGGGGGGCGCGCAGTCGTTCCGGCTGGCGCCGCCGTAATCTCAACCTGGCCGCGGCCCAGGACGCGTCCGACGCCCGACGTCGGCACCGTCCGGGTGCCGAGGATGACCGCGTCGGCCCCCAGCTCACGCTTGACCCGCGCCAGCGCGGTCCGCATCGAGGTGTCTCGGAATGTCCGCACGTTATGCGTCAAGTTTCACGACTCCATGCGCCTGCACGTCCGCGCCGCGGACGATCTCGTTCAGCCCCAATACCGCGGTCTGCGGGAGAATCGGCTCGATAATCCGGCGGACCCAGACGCGGATCTGCGGCGAACAGAGAATCACGACCGGAGTTCCGGCCGCCGACGCAGCCGCCGCCTCACACTGCTGACGAATCTTCGCGGCCAGCTCCGATTGTCGTTCGGGCGGAACCGCCAGAGCCGAGCCGTGATCAAGCCGCTGGATGTTCGCGTGCAAGTAGTCCTCCGTAGCGGGGTCGAGCGTGACGCAATGGACGATGCCGCGACTGTCCTTGTGCTGCGCGCAAATCGTGCGGGCCAGCGCGTTGCGGGCGTATTCGGTGAGGATTTCGGCGTCCTTGGTTTTGGGCGCCCAGTCGCCGAGGGTCTCGAGGATGATCTCCAAGTCGCGGATCGGGACACGCTCGCGGAGCAGGCTTTGTAAGACGCGCTGGACGTCGCCAGCCTTGAGGAGGTTGGGGACGACCTCTTCGACGAGCGTGGCGTTGCGCTGCTTTAACTGGTCGAGCAACTTCTGCGTATCGCCGCGGGTGAGCAGCTCCGCGGCGTAGCGTTTGATGATCTCGGTGAGATGCGTCGCGAGGACGCCGGTCGGCTCAACGACCGTGTAATTGAGCCGGCCGGCGTGATCGCGCTGGTCCGGCGGAATCCACCAGGCCTTGAGGCCGAAGGCCGGCTCGCGCGTCTCAAAACCGGGCAACCGCTCGCCGCCCAAGCCGGAGTCAATGGCGAGCAACTGATCGGGATACAACTCTCCGCCGGCGACCTCCTGACCGCGGAGCAGCACGGTGTAGCGATTCGGCGGCAGCTCCGAGTTGTCGCGAATCCGCACGGGCGGGACCACGAGCCCCATTTCCGCCGCGAGCTGCTTGCGCAGGGCGGCCACGCGGTCGAGCAGATCACCGCCCCGGGCGCGATCCACGAGTCGAACGAGTCCGAATCCGATTTGCAGTTCCAGCGCGTCGACGCCGAGGCTGGCTTCGATCTGTTGCGGCTTCCCGCGCTCGCGGGCGCGTTCTTCGGCGACCTTGCGGGCGGCCTGTGTCTGCTGAGACTGACGCAGGAAGTACGCCATCACGCCGCAACCCGCCGCCATGCTGACCAGCGGTACTTTCGGCAGCGGCGTCAGCGTAAGCACGCCGAGAAAGGCCGCCGCGACGGTCAGCGCGATGGGTTTGGAGAGCAGTTGGCCGAGAACCTCCTCGCCCATGTTGGTCTGCCCGGTGCTGCGCGTAACCAGCATGCCAGCGGCGACCGACAGCACGAAAGCCGGCACCTGGCTCGACAGGCCGTCGCCGATGGTCAGCTTCGTGTAGACCGACAGGCATTCCAGGAGCGGCATGTTGCCCTCGACCATACCGACGTACAGGCCGCCGAGCACGTTGACGAACGTGATGATCAGGCCGGCGACCGCGTCGCCGCGAACAAACTTGCTAGCACCGTCCATGGCGCCGTAAAAGTCGGCCTCGTCGGAAATCTCCTTGCGGCGGCGGCGGGCCTCGACATCGTCGATGGTGCCGGCGTTGAGGTCGGCGTCTATGGCCATCTGCTTGCCGGGCATGCCGTCCAGGGTGAAGCGGGCGGCGACCTCGGCGATGCGCGTGGCGCCTTTGGTGATGACGACGAACTGAATGACGGTAATGATCAGGAAGATGATGGCCCCGACGGCCAGCGAATTGCCGGCCACGAACAGCCCGAACGTCTCGACGACGCGGCCGGCGGCCTGCGTGCCCTGGGTACCATTGGACAGGATCAGCCGCGTGGTGGCGGTGTTCAGCACCAGACGAAAGAGCGTCGCCGCGAGCAGCAGCGAGGGAAACGCGGAGAATTCCAGCGGATTGCGCACGTACATGACCGTCATCAGGACGATCGTGGAAATCAGAATGTTCATGACCAGCAAAAAGTCCAGAATGGGCGTCGGCAGGGGAATGAGGATGACAAAAATCAGCGCGGCGGCGGCGCAGGGAAACAACAACCCGCGGTAACGGATGATGGACTGGATGATAGGGTTGTTGTCAAGCATGATTCAGAATCACGAATCGCTACGGGCCAACCAGTGTCCCGCTTTTAGTTGTTGCCCGCGACGGGCTGAGCGGTCGGCGCCCTTCCGGTCAACTGGTATACGTACGCCAGAACTTCGGCGACGGCCCGGTAGTAGGCCGGAGGCACCTCCTGGCCCACCTCCACCGACGCGTACAGGGCGCGCGCCAGCGGCGGGCGCTGCACGATCGGAATCCCATGTTGCTGCGCAATCTGCCGGATGCGCAGGGCCAGCAGATCGACGCCCTTGGCCGCCACGCGCGGGGCGCTCATGGCCGCTTCGTCATACTGGAGGGCCACGGCGTATTCGGTCGGGTTGGTCACCACGACGTCAGATTTAGGCACGTCGATGCCCAGACGCTGCATGAGGAGCTGCATATGCGCGCGGCGCCGCCGACCCCGGATGAGCGGATCACCCTCCATGCGCTTGTACTCGTCTTTGACCTCCTGCTTGGTCATCTTGAGGTTGCGCCACCAGTTCCAGCGCTGGTAGGCGTAGTCCAGCAGCGCCAGAATCAACAACACCACCCCGAGCCGCAGCGCCAGCTTATAAATCAGTGCGCAGGCCATGTGCAAGGCGCCCTCCGAATGTAGCATCCCGGAGGTGAGTACGCTCGCGATGTCGGCGGCGATGGCGTAGTAGGCCACCACCGTAACCACAACCGTTTTGAGGACGCCAAAGCCGAGACGGACGACGGAATCAAGAGAGAAGAGGCGCTGCACGCCGTTGACCGGATTGAGCTTCTCGAGCTTGGGTGTTAGCCGCTTGAACGACACTGGCATTCCAGACTGCAATATGTTGGCCAGGATGGTAATACCGACCATGACACCCAGAATGGGCAGTACCACGAAGGCGGCTTTGGCGCCCAGGCGACCCAACCAGTGGGGCAGGCTGCCGGCGGTCAGCTCGGGTTCTTCGCCGAGGGCCCGCGTCAGCTCCAGCAGCGCCGCCAAGAGCCCGCCGCCGAGCCACTTGAGCGCGAGGAGTCCGCCGAGCATTCCGATGGCGGCGGAGAGGTCCATGCTGCGCGGGACGCGACCCGCTTCGCGCGCCTCCTGGAGCCGGCGTGCGGTCGGGTGTTCGGTTTTTTCGCCGGTGTCATCCGCGGCCATGGTGGGTGCCTTCCGGGGCGCTCAGTGGCCCAGCAACTCCTGCAAGGAGTCGAACGTCGCTGCGAGGCCATCGGTGAACGCGGCGAGCGCGGTCGGCAGCGCGAGCGCCAGTACGACAAAAGCGATCAAGCCCTTCACGGCGAAGCCGACGGTGGTCACGTTGAGCTGCGGCAAGGTGCGGGAGATAAAACCCAGCGCGACGTTGACCAGGAAGAGCGTAAGCAGCGCCGGCGCGGCCACGCGCACCGCGACGTCGCAGCCGGTCGTCAATCCGGCGACGAGCAGATCGGTGCCGCGCGCCGGCAGGTCGGAGCCGCCCAGCAGGGGCACGGTGCGAAACGTGTCCAGACAGGCGCACAGCAGGGTGCGGTGGCCGCCCACCGTCAGGTAGACGACGGCGCAGAGCTGCACGTAGAAGTTGCTCAGCAGGCTGAGATTCTGGCCGGTCGTGGGATCGACGATCTGGCCGAACGCGAGCCCGGTCTCCTGGTCGACCAGCGTACCGCCCATCTGCACCCCCACGAAGACGAGCGTGGCCACCAGCCCGATCAGACCACCCAGCAGGACTTCGCCGCCCAGCGCGAGCGTCAGCCCGAGCAGGGTATCCGGCAGCGGGCCGGCAAACGGCACCAGCGGCGTGGCGAGGGCCGCCAGGCCCAGCACCAACAGCGCCCGGAGGGTAGCCGGGAAGGCCAGCGAGCCGAGGATCGGCTGAAACATGACCATCCCGGCCAGGCGCGCCGTGACCATCAGGAAGACCGGCAGCTTGGCGTACAGAGCGAGCAAGTCCAACGGCATCGGGCGTGCATCCGTTCACGCGGCGCTTCCGTAACCACATCCCCGGCTAATGCCCGGCGAACAGCTCCTGCGCATACTCGATCAGCCGGGTCGCCAGCCACGGTACGAAAAACATGGTCGCGACGACCATGGCGACGATCTTCGGCACCAGCGACAGCGTCTGGTCGGTAAGCTGCGTCACCGTCTGAATCAAGCTGATCACCAGCCCCACGACCACGCCGACGCCGAGCACCGGGCCGGCGACGATCAGCGCCGTCAGCAGGGCTTCACGTCCGAGATCCAGAGCCGCGGAAAGCTCCATCGTGCGACTCCCACGTCAGGTCACGCTGGCCATTAGCGACCCGGCGATCAGATGCCAGCCGTCGGCCAGGACGAACAGCAGCAACTTGAACGGCAGCGAGATCAGCACGGGCGGCAGCATCATCATGCCCATCGAGACCAACACGGTGGCAATGACCATGTCGATGACCAGGAAGGGCAGGAAGATGCGGAAGCCCAGCACGAACGCCGTCTTCAGCTCGCTCAGGATGAAGGCCGGGATCAGAGCCGTCATGGGCACGTCGGACTTCTTGAGTTCCTGATCCTCGGGCAGCGGGCGCTGCGTGGCGTACTCGTACAGCATGTAGACGTCCTGCTCATTGCCCGCCGCTTCGATTTGCGCCAGCATGAAGCCGCGCAGCTCGCGGTTGGCGACCGCCAGGGCGTCGAGCTGCCCGAGCCGGCCGTCGAGATACGGGTCCACCGCCTCGCTGCGGATGTGCTCCCAGGTCGGGGCCATCGCCAGCAGCGTCATGAACAGCGCCAGGCCGATGACGACCTGCGAGGGCGGCAGTTGCTGCGTGCCCAGCGCCTGGCGCAGCAGCGCCAGCACGACGACCATGCGCACAAACGACGTCATCATGAGCACAATGCTGGGGGCCACGGTGAGGATCGTCATGACGACGAAGATCTGCATCGTGGTGCTGAGCGACTCCCGGCTCGTGGCCGCCGGCAACCACTGGCTGACGTCGGGGATATAGACCGGATCGCGCGGCTGCTCGGCAGCAGAGATGGTGTTGGCGTCTTGAGCGGCGGCAGGAACCGCCGCCAGCGCCAGCGCTGCGGTCACCAGGGCAGCCTGCACGAGGGGCCGTAATGCACCCAGCGTGCCGGCGTGCCGGCGTGCTTTCCGCGGATGACCCGCTCCTCGGACCATCGCGAACACCTTGCAAGTCTAGGACGGCTCCGCCGTCCGTTGCCAACAGATAGATCACCGTCTCAGGCGGACTTCACCCGCGCCTGCCAACGCCGCACCGTTCGCGCGAGCCGCTGGCCCAACGCGGACAGCGCCGGCACGGCCCGCGCGTCGGCAGCCGACGCCTCGTCCACGTCGTCGCCGTAAGCGTCGGCCTGCGCCGCCAGGCAGCGCTGAAACTCAGCCACGTGGCTGTCCTGTTTGCGCGCGGCGTGCTGACCGGCCAGACGCGCCGCCCAGTCCGGGTCGTCGATGACGGACAGCGTACGGAGGGCGCCCGGCGTCGCGCCGATTAGGACGAACTGCGGCCCCACGCGCACCAGATAGAGCGACTGGCGCGGTGCGAGACTCGCGCGACTGATGAGCTCAATCAGCCCGGGCTGCCGTGCCCGGAGGCTGGCTGCCACGCCGCCGGCACTGCTCACCGCCCGGTAACCCCAGGCTAACAGGACGATCAACCCCACGACGCCGGCCAGCGAGGCCGACGTACGCAGCCACGCCGAGCCCGCGCGGCCAGTCTCCCGGCGCGGGCCGTCGCCGCGGGCCGCGTTCGGACGCCGCAGCGGCTGGTCCTCAAAGCGCGGGGCCGCGACTTCGGGCGAAGACCAAGGATCGTCCGACGGGACCGTCCGGCCAGCGGGCGCGCTGGTGGCCGCTGGGGACCTGGCTTCCGTGCCGGGCTCCTCACCCGCGGCCGGCATGACCGCCAGCCAGCCGACGACTGCCGCTATGGCCATCCGTGGCGCAACCATTCCTATTTCCCGTCGTCGTCGCCGCCGGTTGAACTGACGATGTCGTTGATGCGCACGCAGAAACTCTCGTTGAGGACGAGCACTTCGCCGCGGGCCACGAGCCGCTCATTGACGTAGATGTCGACCGGGTCGCCGGCCAGCTTGTCCAGCTCGATTACGGAGCCCTGGCCGAGTCGCAAGACGTCCTCGATGAACATCTCCGTGCGGCCCAGCTCGATCTTCACGTCGAGCTCGACGTCATCCAGCAGATCCAGTTGGGCGAGGGCGTCCACGCTCTCGGCCGGCGCCAAGCTCGGTAGTGCGACGGGCTGGCCCGCCTCCGGGGACAGGCCATGGATCGGGGAACCAATGAGCGCGGGTTGGGCACCGCCGGGGACGCCCTGCGGGGCGTGGCCCGGCTCGGCCGGCTGGGAAGCTTGCTGACTAACTTGCATTTCGGCGGCGATGGCCGCCGTCATTTCCGCCTCCAGGTCAGCCTCCGACAGACCCGCCGCGGGCGCAGCTCCCGATTCCGCGGGCGCTCTACCCTTGGCTTCGTCTCGGTCCAGTTGGGCGACCAGCGCGTCGAGCTCGGCCTGATCGATGAGGTTCGCGTCGAGTGCGGAGGAAGGCGGCGCGGGCGCAGCCGCTTTCGTGGGAGGCTGCGCCTCCGCCGTTGCGCTGGTGTCCGCCTGTGCTGCCACGATCGCTTCCGCAGCTTCCTCGACGTTGGGCGGCGCGGCGGGCGTGGACTCTTCCCGCTCCACCTCGGCATGCACCTGTGCGGCCAGCGCGTCCAGCTCTTCCGGGCTCAGCGTCGGTTCGCCGGCGGCGGCAGAGTCGACGGGCGCCGCGTCGTCCGGCGGTGAGGCGGGTGGTTTCAGGTCGTCGTCGGCCATCGGCGCTGCACGTCCTTGTGGGCGGTGATCGGCCCGACCCATCCTGGGCGGGCGTGGCTAATCGGTCTTCAGCGGTACGCACCGCGGGATGAGCACGCGCTGAATCAGTTGATTGTCCCGGGCGATCTCGTCGAGGTTCTGTTTGAGCAGTTGTCGCAGCGTCGTGAAGTCGTCCTCGCCCAAGACCCGCGGGCTGGACTGGCGAATCGTCTGGGAAACGCGGTCGCTGATCTCGGCAAAGCGGTTCTTCACCGCCTGCTCCATCTCCGCCTTGCGCGACGCCGGCACGACCACGCTCAAGTCAAAGTCATAGATCAGGGTCTGCCCGCTCTTGCTGTTCGGGACCCGGAAGCGCTGGAGGACCACGACCTCGACCGAGCTCGGCTCCTGCGGCTGAGGCTCCGGGGCCACGACGTGCGCGCTGCTGGCGCCGTGGCTGACCCCCGGCCCGCCGCCGAAAAACTTCAGGAACACGAAGAATCCCGCACCCTCGAGCAGGGCGACGGCGGCGACGATGGCCCACGTGACGGCGGCGCCGCTCTTCTGGGCCGGTTCCGGCTTGGCTGCTTCTTCTTCTGCCATAGCTTCGCTTCCGCGGTTACGCGTATTTCGCAGCGCGATTCACGCTCAGATTATCGACGCATCCGGAACGACGATTCATGCGCCGTGCCCACGCGGCGCGAAAATGCACGTCTTATGAGACACTTATAGCGCTCGGCCGCACTTCGTGCGCCGGGGCGCAAAAAAAGTTGCCGGAGAGACCGTGGCTACGACCCGCAGCCGTTGAACGGGATATAATACCCCGTTTAGACACATTCAAGCGCGGGTGCCATGGCCAAGCGCAGCGCGGCCATGTACGCGTGCATTCGCTGGCATGCCCGCGCCTGCGGCTTGGGCATGGCACCCCGCGCGGCGCCGCGCAGGCCGAAGCCTGCAGCTCTGCTCGGACCCTGTGATACGCTGCGGTCCCAGCGCGGCCTCCCACTACCGCACGATCATCAGCAACTGGCTCAGCAGATCGCTGGACACGCTGATCACCCGGCTGGCGGCCTGAAAACCCGTGCTGGACGAGACGAGCCCGATAAACTCGCGCGACAGGTCGACGTTCGACAGCTCCAGCGCGCCGCTGAGAATCTTGCCCACCCCCAGCGCGCCGGGCGTCGTGATCGTCGCCGCCCCCGAGTTGGCCCCCAGCCGATACAGATTGTCCCCCTCCGCCACCAGCCCCTCCTCGTTCGGCACGGTCGCGACCACGATCTGCCCGAGCGAGCGGTTGAGGCCGTTGTCGAACGTGCCCATGATTCTGCCGTCGGCTCCCACGCCGTAGTTGATCAGCGTGCCGGGCGGATAACCGTCCTGCTCGCTGGCGACCACGTTGGAGGTGTTCGTGGAAAGCCCGTTCACGCGGCTGAAATCGAGCTGAAAGGACAGCGGCGTCGCGGCGCCGGTCCCACTCCGGTCGAGCGTGAACTGGTTCCCCGCGGCCTCCCGGTAGTTACCCTCGGTGTTGAACGAGACCAACCCCGTGCCGAGCACGCGCGAGCCGCCACTCGCGTCCGGCGACTCTACGTAGTACCGCCAGACTGGCCCCGTGTTCGGCGTCGATTCCAATGCAAACGTAACCTGGACGGCGACGGGCGCTCCCAGCGAGTCGTAGGCCGTGAACGCCGTATAGACGCCGGAGCCGTTGGCGCTGACGGTCTGCGTGAAGCGGAACGGCAGCGGGACGGTCGCGTTGTCGGAGCTAATATCGTTGCCGGTGATTTGTAGGCCGTTCTGCTCGCCGGCGTTGCCGCGAATGACGAGCGCACCATTCTCGATCGCCACACCGGGACTACCGGGCAGCGTCCCGGCGGTCTGAATACCAAGGACGCCTTCCAGCCAGCGGCTGAAGTCGTCCAGCGTTTGTCCGGTCGTGCCGACGACAAACGAGCGGGACGAAAGCTGCCGCTCGCCCTTGGTGACGCCCGAGACGGTGATGGTCATGCCGCTGTTGAAGAGGGCCTGACCGGGATTGTCGGCCGAGCGCAAGTCCGTCAGCAGAGTCGCGCCGCTTGCCACCGTGCCCGCGGCGTCCGCCAGGGCTTGGGAATTGTGCTGCGAACCCTGCGTAGCAAGGGTGCCATTGGCGCTCAGATCGCCGTCCATGAACACGTTTTCCGTGGCCCGGGCGGTCGTCAGCGTGCCGAGCGGGACGGTGAGATCCTGGAGAATGCCGGGATTGATGTTGAAGCCCGCGTCGACGCCATAGCCCTGTACCAGGTTACCGTCCATGGTGACCAGGCGGTTGAGGGAGTCGAGCGAGAACGACCCGTCGCGCGTAAAGGCCTGCGCCCCGCCGGTGTCGCGCACGACGAAAAAGCCGCGCCCGTCGACGGCCAGATCGCTGCCGACGCCGGTCGTTTCGATCGAACCGGGTGTGAACAGGCGTTGCGTGGTTCCGACCACGGCACCCAGCCCGATCTGGATGGGATTTGTGCCGCCCGTGGTGCTGCTGGGCTGCGTGCCCAGCGAGCTGGTCTGCGAGAGCTGCGTCTGGAAGAGCGTGCGCGAGCCCTTGAAGGCGGTGGTGTTCACGTTGGCGATGTTGTTACCGATGGTGTTGATCCGGGCCTGATTGACGTGCAGGCCGCTCAGCCCGGTATACATGGCCGAAGTCAAGCCCATGCGCACACTCCGATTAGGCGTTTGCTGGCGAACGGCCCGCCGACGACCGCGTCGCGGGCGAACCTGCGGATCACAAGTGCAGTGAACGGTCCAGCCGCTGCCGCCATTTCGGCACGCCCTGGTTTTGCGGGCGGGCGCTGGCCTCCTGCTTCGTCGGCGCCGTTTGCTGGGCGCCGCCGTCCGCCGCGCTGGCCTGGGCCGGTTCCGTCGCGGCGATCCGCGTCACATCGGCGGCGCGAACCACCTGGCCGCTGTCAAGCTCCAGCAGCATGACGCCGTCGTGGCCGAAGCGCACGCCGGTGACGACGCCGGAGACGGTCGATGGCTCGCCGTCGCTGTTCGTGGCCGTCGCTTCCACGTACTTGCCCAGCAGCTCGCTGGCCCCGGTCGTGCGCTGCTGATGCGTGAGCTGCTGGAGCGTGCTCGTCAGTTGCTGCGACAGCTCGATGCTGCGAATCTGGGACACCTGCCCGATCATGTCTCCGGTCTTGGTGGGCTCCAGCGGGTCCTGCTGCCGGAGCTCGGCGATCAGCAGCTTGAAAAAGTCTCCGCTGCTCATGCGGTCCGCGGTGGAACGTGCCGTCGCCTCCGTGCGCGGCGCCGCGGTTACGGGGTTTACCTCGAGCGCCATAGTCTCACCTGCCGACACGCGGCGGTGTCGGCGTCGGTCGGCCCGCGCACCGTCCGGGCCCGCACCGCGCCCGCAGTGCGGCGTTACGGCCCTGCTGGCGCGCCTGGCCAGGCCGAGGCGTGCTGCGTAAGCGGCGCTCCCCGCCGACTCACGCCAGGATGTCCACCAGCGACTCCGTCGCCAGTTCCGTGAAAGCGTCCCGCGCTGAGGTGTCTTCCGTTGACGCGCGGGCGGAGTCCCTTCCGTGTCCCGGCGAATGCTCCGCATCCGCGTCGGACGCGTGCGGCTGGTCGTCCGGCGAGTCGTCAGCCCCCGGCGGTCCCTGCCAGGTATCCGACGTCGCGCTGACGGCCGGCGCACGAATCTCCACGTGCTCGAGCTGGATGCCGCCGGCTTCCAGCCCTTTACGCAGCGCGTCGAGCTGCTCCGTTAGCAAGCGATGTGCCAGCTCGGTCTGCGGGTCGATCGTCAAGGACAGGGCGTCCTTACGTAAGTCTAGGTGGAGCTTGATCCTGCCGAGTTCAGGCGGGTCGAGGCGCAGCGTGGCCAGCGCGCGGTCGCGGCTGATTTGGCTGCGCAGCACGCGCAGAATCCGCTCGGTATTGGCGTCGGTCGGCACGCGTTCGCTCGTCTCGCCGGGCGCGGCGGCTGCGGCGGGCTTCGATTTCGCCCCGAGCCGATCGGCACCGCTGGCCGGCGCACTGTGGACGGCTCTGGCCTCACCCAGGACGTTGCGCGCCCCGATGGTCGGGGAGGTCGGCGCGGCGCCGAGGCGGGCTGCACCGGCCGAGTCGAGCGCGCGGGCGGCAACGGCGGACCAGGTGCCTGCGCGGGGCACGGACGTACCCGACGCGTCCGTTTGTGCGGCGGCGAACGTTGCGCTAACGCTCGGAAGTTGCGGCGTGCGTGATCCCTCGGTGGACGCGCCGGTTTTGGTCGCATCACCGCCGGCTGGAGCAGCGTTCGGGTTGGATCCGTCCTTCGTGGCCGATTCGGACCCGCTCGGCGCGGCGGTGGCCGAATCGCGCGCTGGCGCGCCGGCCGACATTCTGCCGGACGCACGACCCTGTTCTCGCAACGTGGCATCGGCGAGCGAGCGCTGGAAGGCCCGCCGCTGCTGCGTGGCCTTCTGCTCGTGCTCACTTGGCGCGGGGCGCTGAGCTGCCGGCAGCGTGGTCCGGGCGGGATCGACGGCCCGGTTCGCCTTCGCCGGGCCGTGGGCGAGTAGCGCCGCGGCAAGCTGTTCGGCGTGCTCTTCGTCACGCCGCCGACGCTGCTCTTCCTCACGCTGCTGCCGCAGCGCCTTCGTCTGGGGACTGACGCTGGTCAGGTTGAGCAAGTCGGAAAGCAGGGTACCGGCGGGCTGGCCGGCCAGGAAGCCGGCCGCAGGCAGCGCAAGCAGGTTGACCTGCATGGCCGCTCCTTCTAGGGGGCGGCTGGGCCGTCGGTCCTCCCTGACGCCGGGGTGTAGCCGTCGATGTCTTGAGCTCGCAGTTGCTCCAGCAACTGCGACATGATCTCGGTTTCCTCTGGCGTTTTCATCGCTGCCAGAATCCGCTTGCCCTTGCCGACGTCCAGCCGCATGAGGACTTGGACGGCATCGGCGGACTGCTTCTTCCACAGGCGGATCAGGTGCTCCTTGGCCTGCGTCGGCGGCAGGCCGGAGATGAACTCGACCTCCCGCTCCAAGCCCGCACCCTGATCCGAGCGCCGGAGCTTGGCGCGCTTTTCGGTCCAGCTTTTCTGTTGGTCCTTGAGCTGCTCCTGCTCGCTGAGCACGTGTGCCAGGGTCTGATCCAGCAAGCGCTGCCGCGCTTCCAGATCGCGCTTGGCGCGGTCCAGTGCGAGGCTGCGCAGGCCATCCGACGCGGGGCGGGTCGTGCCCGTCGCGGTAGACTCGCTTGTCGCCGAACCCATCTCGGATTCGGTCGCGCTCCCGGCCGCGGGTTGGGTCGCAGCGGCCTCATCCAGCTCGCCGCGCAGCACCGCGCCGATCTTCTCGACGCGCGCCGGGTTGAGCTTGCCGGTGCCGAAGAGAAATCCAACCAGTCCGCCACTCGACAACATCGTGGCGATGGCGATGACGGCCAGCGCGTTGTAGAGCTTTGCCATCATGTCCCAGCCGGCGCGTCGTAGGACTCGCGCCCGGCACCGGAAGTATGCAACTGTTGTGCCAGCTCGTCGGCGACCGCTTGATCGCCGCGCTCACGCGCGTGGACGTACTGCGCCCACCGCCGCTCGCGGAGCTCCTCAATGACGCGGCGGTCACGGCGGGCGTCGCGAAACTCGGCTTGCAGGCGCTCCAATCGTACGACCATCTCCGCCCGCAACTTCTGACGCTGACTCAGAGTCTGGCGCAAGTAGGCGATCCACGCCCAGCCGCGCGAAAGGTCGCGCGGCTCGAGTTCCGCCTGCTGCTGGCGCTCCAGGAGCGCCCGCTGCTGGACCACGATTTCGGCGCGCGTCGCCTCGTCGAGCCGGTCCAGCCGCGCAATCTCCGCGCTTTGGGCGGCAACTTTGCGCTTGGTCTCGCGCTCGCGCAGGCGGCGAACCTTGAGCAGCGTTTGCAACGGAAAGCGGAAGCGTCGCGCCACCGCAGGGACCTCCGCTACTTACCGATGGAGCCGCGGGCTTCAGCCCGCGCGGTATCCCGACGGCTCTCCAGTTTCCCAGCCGCGCGGGCTGAAGCCCGCGGGTCCTCGGCAGCGCGCTCGCACACCTGGGCGAGCTGTTGCAGGGCCGTCGCGGACTCCTCAAACGTGGTGCGGACGGCGCGGTCCTGCTGGAGGAACGCCGTGACCGCCGCGCGCGTCTGGACCGCCACGTCGTAGTCCACGTTCGCGCCGGGCACGTAGGCTCCGATGCTCACCAGGTCTTCGATGTCGCTCCAGACCGCCAGCACGCGGCGCAACCGCACCACGGCCTGCCGATGGGCCGCATCCGTCACGTCGTCCGCAACACGACTAATGCTGTTGAGCACGTCCACGGCCGGGTAGTGTCCGCGGTTGGCCAGGGCGCGGGAGAGCCAGACGTGGCCGTCGAGAACGCCCCGCACCGCGTCGGAGAGCGGCTCATCCAGGTCATCGCCCTCCACGAGCACCGTGTAGATGCCGGTGATGCTGCCGCGCGGCGTGCGGCCGGCGCGCTCCAGCAGTCGCGGCAGCAGGGCGTAGACACTGGGCGGGTAACCCTTGGCGGTGGGCGGCTCGCCGGCGGCCAACCCGATCTGTCGCTGGGCCATCGCCACACGCGTCAGCGAGTCCATCATGAACAGCACGTCGAGCCCCTGGTCGCGGAAGAACTCGGCGATGGCGGTGGCATGGTAGCAGGCTCGCACCCGCAGCGCGGGCGCTTCGTCCGAAGTACACACAACGACCACGCTATGGGCCAGACCCTCCGGCCCAAGCTGCTTCTCGACGAATTCGCGCACCTCGCGGCCACGCTCGCCCACCAGCGCGACGACGTTTACGTCGGCCGCTGTGTTGCGGCAGATCATGCCCATCAGCACGCTCTTGCCCACGCCCGTGCCGGCGAAGATACCCAGCCGTTGCCCGCGTCCCGCGGCGAGCAGCGCGTCCATCGACCGGATACCGAGCGCCAGCGGTTGGTCGATCGGGCGGCGATACATCGCGGCCGGCGCGTCGTTGTAGAGTGGGTAGCGCACGTTCAGCCACGGAGCCGGACGCCCATCCAGCGGCCGACCCTGCCCGTCAATCACCCGTCCAAAGAGATCGAAGCCGACGGGCACGCGCGGCGGCCCCGACAGGCATTCCACCCGATCGTCGGGCGCAATGCCCGTGGCCTCCCCGAATACCGACAGCAGCGCCCGACCTTCACTTAACCCGACGACTTCGGCTTCGATCCGGTCGGTGTGGCGCGTATGGATGCGGCAACGCGCGCCGATGGGTACCGCGAGCCGGTCCGTAATGACGGTCAAGCCGCGCACGGCGCGAACACGGCCGCGGGCGCATTCCGTCAGCAGGCCGGCCACCTCTTGGGCCACGTGCGGAAAAAACTCGGTCGCCGGGGTGGAGCTGAGCGGCCACGACCGTGCGGGCGCCGCAGGGTGCGAACCGGCTTTTGGGGCTGACGCGGGCATGCGCTCACGCTCCGCCTTCTGCGCCGGTCGAATCCGCCTGCCCGACCGCCGCCTGCGGCTCGTCGGCGCTCGCCGGCCGCAACGTAGCCGCGATGCGGTCCAACTGCGTTTCGAGCGTGGCGTCGATTTCTCCGGAGCCCATCGACAGCCGGCAGCCGCCACGGCTCACGCTGGCGTCGGACACCAACCGGACGTGCGCGAGCTGGTCGACTCCGGCGGTGAACTCCGGGGCCAAGTCATGCAACTGCGCGTACTCGTCCGGGTGCAAATGCAGTTCGGCGTCGTCAGCGTGGCGGGCCATCTCCAGCAGGGCGCGGGCATTCGCGCGCGCCGCCGCGGTCGAGGTTCCGACCTCCAGCTTGCACACCCGCCGCGCGATCGCCAGCGCAAGCTCAATCAGCCCGGACTCCGCCGCCGCCAGCAAGCGGCGCTTGCTTTCTTCAAACTCGCTCAAGCACGCGGTCAGAGCGGTGATCAGCTCCGTGACCTGCGCCCGGGCGTCGTCCACGGCCTGAGCGCGGGCCTCCTCGTACGCCTGCTTTTGTCCTGCCGCACGGCCTTCGGCGAGTCCGGCGCGATACGCCACCTGCCGCTGCTGCTCGGCCAGTTGTTGCCCGCGGCGCTCGGCGGCGTGCAGCAGCTCCTGCGCTTGCGCCTCGGCGCGGCGGAGGATTTCGCGGCCCTGCGCCTCCAGGTCCGCAAACGAAAATGGCCGCCCCGCCGCGAATTGCTCCCGCCGGATGACTCCCGCCACCGCTGCGCCTCCTGGCCCGGCGGGCCTAGACGATCAGGTCTTTTTCGCCGCCCTTGCCGGCCACGATGACTTCGCCGGCATCCTCCAGACGGCGGACGACGTCCACGATCTTCTGCTGGGCGGCCTCGACGTCGCTGAGCCGGACCGGACCCATGAATTCCATTTCCTCGCGGATGAGCTGGGCGGCGCGCTCCGACATGTTCTTGAAGATTTTCTGCTTGAGGTCCTCGCTCGCCGTGCGCAGCGCCAGGGCCAGCTCCTGATTGTCCACTTCCTTGAGCACCGCCTGGATGCCCTTGTCGTTGACGCGCAGGATGTCCTCAAAGATGAACATCAAGCGACGGATTTCCTCGACGAGCTGCGGCTCCTGCTCTTCGAGACCCTCGAGAATCGCCTTTTCGGCGGCGCGGCCCGCCAGATTCAGGATTTCCGCGACGCTGTGCACGCCGCCCACGCGCTCGAACCGCTCCGAGACCAGGCCGGCCAGCCGCTTCTCCAGGCCGCGCTCGACCTCTTTGATCACGTCGGGGCTGGTCTGATCCATGGTGGCGATGCGCGTGACGACCTCGACCTGCCGTTCGGTCGTTAGACCCACCATAATCTCGCTGGCCATCACGGGCGGCAGGTGCGATAGCACCAGCGCAATCGTCTGCGGATGCTCCTCCTGAAGAAACGTGACCAGATTCTCTTTCTCCGTCTTCTGCAAGAAGCTGAACGGCTGCTCGTGCACGGAGTGCTCGATCGTGGCGATGACCCGCTTGGCGTCGTCCGCCGGCAGCGTCCGCATCAGGAGGTTGCGGGCGAACACCAGGCCGCCTTGATCCATGTACTGTCGCGCCAGGACCAGGTTGTAAAACTCGGTTACCACCGCTTCGCGCAGTTGTGGATCCACCGCGTCGATCGCGGCAATCTCGCGGGTGATCTCCTCGACCCGTTCCCGGTCCAGTCCGCGGATGAGCTTGGCGGCCACGTCCTGCCGCAGCGCGAGCACCAGAATCGCGGCCTTGCGCACGCCGGACAGGTCTTCCGGGTGATCGGTCTTGGTGCTGGCGGCTACGCGGGGCATGGTTTTCGCCGGTTACCGGGAGATCGCATCGCTGCGCTGGACCCACTGTTCGAGCAGGGCGGAGCTGCCGTCCGGATCGGTCTCGACCACCTGGGCCACCTGCTCGAGCATCTTGTGCGTCTGTACGGTCTTCTCGTCCACTTCCTGCGCGACGAGCACCCCTTCCGTGACGGCGGCCTGACCGACCGCCGACGGTCCGACTTCCATTACGCCGCTGTAGCCTTCGGGACCGGTCGCGGTCGCGGCCGAGCGCTTGGCCGCGGGGGCGCGCTGCCTGGCGATCACGCTCGCATCGCGAGCCGCCTGCTCCGCAGCCTCAATGGCTTCCTTGGGCAGCCCGATCTCCAAGCCGAACGCCTCGCTGCTGTCCGACTTGCGCGCCAGCCGCAGCATCAACCCCAGCGAGAACAGCGCGAGCAGACCCAGACCCGACGGCGGTCCGTACCGCCGCACCAGGTGGAATGTGTCGTCGAGCACGGAAGCGGACGAGGGGGCCTGAACGTCAGCCGCCGCATCGTAATACCAGCTCACGTCCACGTGCTCTTCATCCTGCGGCTTGACCAGCTTGGTGACCTGGCTGAGCACGCGGGGCTTTTCCTTCTCGAACTGCTCCTGGATCTGCGGTTCGGTGGGTGCGGCCGGGCCGAGATGGGCCTGCTTGAAGATGCTCTCCAGGTAGCTGCGCGAGATGCGGACGGCGGCCCAGACCTCCTTGACGCCGCCGGAGGGCGTGGCCTTGCGCTCGCGCGTGACGGGCGGAAGGAACTCGGATTTCGCGGTCTCTTTTTCGGTTCGCTCGTCGGCGGTGCGTCCGCCGGCCGCCAGGCCGACATTCGGCTGCACGCCGGGCTGCCCGCTGTCGCGGACGCGCGTGGTTTCCTCGCGCGTGGTCTCGGTGATTTTCTCAAACGGCTTGCCAAGCGTTTCGCTTTCGATGTTCTGTTCGGTCAGGTCCAGCTCGACCTGCACGCTGACCAGCACCTTCGGGTCGGCGAGCTGGTTGACGATCTTCTTCTGGATCGCCTGCTCTTCGGCGCGGCGCTTGCGGTCCAGGGCCGTAATGCCCGCAGACTCGCTGTCCCAATCCAGCGCGCTGCCGCCGTTGCCGTCCAGCACTTCGACGTTCTTGAGTGCCAGACCGCGCACGGCGCCGACCACCAGCCGGGCGGCAGCCAGCGCCAGCTCGCGCGACACCGGACGCCCGCCCTGCATGACCAGCGTTACGCTGGCCGACGTCGCCGGGGCGTTGCGGGCAAAGCCGCGCGACTGGGAGGTCAGGGGCAGAAAGACGCTGGCGGACTTCACCCCCTCGAATTGCCGCAGCACCTTCTCGATCTCGTGCTTGAGCGCGACAGACCAGCGGCGCTCGTGCTCGGCCTGGGAAATCCACGGGTTGGCTTCTTTCACCAGCGCGCTGAAGCTGGGGCTCGTGTCGGCGGGGAGTTTGTCCTGCTGTTGCAGGCGCGCCAGGATGGCCTGCTTGTTGGCGGCGGCCGGCACGAGGATCTTCTGTCCGACCAGCTTGTAGGTCTGGTCCTGCTGATCGAGGCCGTCGACGGCCCGCGTCAGCTCGTCCGGCGCGAGATCCTGACGGAGCAGCGGTACCAGCTCCGGGCTGGCCGCCCAGCGGATCATGCCCACGATCGACACGGCGACCAGCACGCCGCCGAGCAGAATCGCCAGGCGCTGCGAGATGGTCAGGCCGCGCAGTTGCTTCCAGACCCGCAGCAGCAGCTTCTGCAACCAATCCATTCAGGCCACTCCCCGCGGACTCCGCCGCGGATCGAAGCCGTCGTACGGACCGGCGATTCCACCGCCGATCGGCCTGCCCGGTCGCACGGCGCCTCCGGGTCGTGCGCGGGCGCTGCGTGCGGCTTCGTCGCGCCCCCGTTCCAGCGGAGACGCCGCCGCGTGCGACCTAGACCGGCATGCGTTTCAGCTCGGTGTAGGCCTCGGTCAGCTTGTTGCGAATCTCCATGAGCAGGCCGAAGGCCACCTCGGCCTTGCGGGCCGCCGCGAGCACCTCCGTGATGTTCTGCGTCCGGCCGGTGAGCAGGTTCTGCACGCCCGTCTCGGCCTCATTCTGCATCTGACTGACCTGCTCCAGTTGGCGGCGCAGCGTCGCGGCAAAACCCTGCTCCGCCGGCGGCGCCGCGGCGCGCTGCGGCGGCGCGAGCGTCGGGAGCGATTCGACGCGGGTCACGAGATTCGAGGACACCGGCTCAATGGCCATAGCTGCCGCTCAGGATTAGCCCATCAGGCGAACAGCCGGATGGCCTGCTGCACCATCTGTCGCGTGACGCTCATCATCGCGACGTTGGCCTCGTAGGCCCGGCTAGCCGCCAGGGCGTCCACATACTCCATCGTGAGGTTGACGTTGGGCAATTGAACGTAGTCCTGGTACGGCCCCGCGCGGATGCGGTCCGGGTGCTCGGGCGCGTACAACAAGCGAAACGGCGACGCGTCCTCCCGCACGGCATCGACGTGAACACCGGGTCCGCCACCGCCGTCGCCGGTCACAAACGTCACGAAACGCCGGCGATACGGTCGGATGGTACCGTCCTCCTGGCGGGTGACTTCGGCATTGGCCATGTTGCCAGCGATCACGTCGAGGCGCGTGCGCTGCGCGACGAGCGCGGAGCTGGTAATGTCAAAAGTGCCCATCATCAGACTCTACCCCGGATCGCGTTGAGCAGATTCTGGAAGCGCGCCCGCAGCAGGCTCGTCGTCAGCTCGTGAAAGAGCGCATTCTCATTCACGTCCGCCACGGCCCGCTCCAGCCGGGCGTTCGTCCCGTCGTGAAAAAGCACATTCGTCGCCGGCTCGACGGCCGGCCGGACCACGAGCCGGCCATCGGCATCCGTCGCAACTTGCGCGTCGCCGCGCAATTCCAGCCGGGCCGGGCCCGGCGCTTGGGCACGATCCAACGCCTTCCGGAGTGTGTCCTGGAAAGCCTGCGGATCGAGGCGCTGCGTGTGGTAGTCCGGCGTATCGATATTGGCCAGATTCTCGGCCAGAACGCGGTGGCGCTGCTCGGCGAACGTGGCGGCCAGCTCGAGCGCCTGCGTCGTTCGAGATGCCAACAGCCGGTCGATCCACATCGCTGCGCGTGACCTCGTGAGGACCGTGGACCCGAATCAGGCAAGTGTCGTGCCGACTGCGACGGCACGGTTGGGAGACCGTCGAGCGTCCTGAATCAGAAATCGGCTTCACGATTCCGCCAGAAGAGCCGCGGGCTTCAGCCCGCGCG
>Ga0214473_10001818_pt1 | contig 27326 bp, 22 predicted proteins | sample RVTome_7_FD_203509 | JGI IMG/M metagenome (GOLD analysis project Ga0214473, IMG submission 203509) | Soil microbial communities from uranium-contaminated site in the Upper Colorado River Basin, Wyoming, United States - RVT98D197 | ecosystem: Environmental > Terrestrial > Soil > Contaminated >...
ACGGTACTACATCCGATACAAGAACCATAGGATCAACCGTTGGTGCTCCCGCTCTTGATACCTCAACAGGTTATCTTCTAACAGGCGCAACAGACGGTAAGATATATAGCTTCTCTGTGCCGTTTTAGGTCAAGAGATTTCTTTCTTTGCCTTCTCCCGAGGGTCTGATTCCCCAGCCGGACATTCGATTTTCCCGGCATTTTGTCTGCCCCTTCGCAGCGGACCACGGCCTTGTATTTACGATGCCGGCAATGATCTTGTTACTTCTTACCTTGGTGGCTGCCTGCCGCATGCCTCAACACAAACCTGCAACAAAAGCGATTCTTCACATATTCTTTGTTCCTAGGACTAAGGTCCCAGGACTTTCCTGCCGAATCAAATAGTAGAAGTTGTTAGGGGCGAAGATGAGGGAGAATGCAAGCCGACAGGAGGAGAATTCCAAAAATGATTTCCAGGCAGAGCTTTCTGAGAAGACTGATTTCCCAAACGATAATCATCTTGCTCCTACTATTAATGACCCCGACCAGTCCCGCTCATAGCTGAGGTTCCACCGGAAATGTGGTAGGTACTACCACATCGAATCTCTCAATGAGAATTGGAGCAGACAGAAAGATCCTATTTGACGGAACCTATTTTTGGGCATTCTACTGTGATGGTTCCAATGTGGTCTATGAAAAGTCAGCTAATGGAACTACCTGGACAGGAGCAGCAACCACCGTTCTTACAGAGGCAGGCAGCCGAGGGTTTGGCATTTGGGAAGACGGAACTTATGTTTGGGTTGCAGCATATACCGGGACAGATGGCTCTGTCAGCGAGAGACGGATAACTATCAGCAATGAAACCTTGGGTTCGGTAAGGAGCGTCAGTGTCGGCACGGGTAAAGAATACAATCCTCAAATTGTTAAAGATAGTAGCGGCTATCTCTGGCTGAAGAGTGAAGATACAAATCCGTCATTCTACGCAACCAGAAGCGCCAGTCCTAACGATGATAGTGCTTGGGATACTACCACCACGTTGGGCGCCGAGTCGGGCGACTACGGAGACGCAATGCTCATTCCGTTAACCTCAGGCAAAGTAATGGCGGTCTACTTTTCTGCAACCAATGTCATGAGTTACAGGGTATACGATTCCGGATGGAGTTCTCCTCAGACCGTGGTCGACGGCGATCTTGCCAGCAGGCTCAGTGGCGATTGGGGAAATCAGCATTACTTCTCAGCGGTGGCTGATTCCTCCGGCAATGTGCATCTGATTTATCTCACTAGTCAGTCGCCTGCTGGTCATCTACATTACACATACTGGAATGGATCTTCTTGGAGTGCCCCCACAGACGCGTATGATACCGGCGGCTTAAAATACCCGACCTTGAGCATTGACATGCGCAACAATGAGCTCTACGCCTTCTGGGTACAATTCGACTATGATCCCTATTACCTAATCCAATATAAGAAGAAGACATCTTCCGGATGGGATAGTTCACCGACTTATTGGCAAGAGTACTTGGGTTCGCCGATTCAACTCTCTTCCAGCTACTCTGATGACTCCAAGATCGGCATATTCTGGCAAGAGGGTACTGCCGGTCCCTATGAAGTCAAATTCGACTTCTTGAACCTTCCTAAGTGGTCCTACACAACAGGCGCAACCTCTCTTGCCCCCCCATCGGTCATTCCTGCTTCGGGAATTGTTCTTACCGGTGGAAACAATACGGATGTGTGTGGGATGAGTGCTTCAAACGGCACGGAAGCATGGACTCCGTATAACACGGGAGGAACAATTCAGTCCAGATCTCCTATAGCATCTGTAAAGATTAGCTCTGTCTCAACCCCTATAGCTTACTCTTGTTCGTCTGATAATTATCTCTATGCCATAAACGCATCAACAGGGTCTCTGATCTTCTCCAAGAACCTAGGAGTACCCTTACAAGGATCAGTAACAGGACAGAAGAATCTAAACATAGCTGGAGTACACGCAACCAACACCGATAAATGGGTAATATTTGTAGGAACCTATGATAACACTACAACATCTGCCAACAAGATATATGCACTGGATGCTGTTACCGGAGACATCTTATGGACATATACAGGAGGAGGAGCAAATCCTAATCTAGACATCATATCTTCTACTCCTGCAATTGATTCTTCAATAAATACGGCCTACTTTACAAGTTATTCGGCAGGAGGTACCTCTCAGCCGTCTCTCTGGGCACTAAACACAACAAATGGAACCTTGCGATGGTCTAAGAATCTTGGAAACATCTCGTCATCCCCTTCATTACCATCGGGAAATGTATATGTTGGAACAAACTCAGGATATCTTTATAAATATCGTTCTCAAACATCAGACCCAGGAAGCTATATCTGGCAATATGATGCATCCTCCGGCGGAAACATAGTAGGCTTTCCATGGTACACTTCAGGAAAAGTCTACTTTGCAACAACAACCACAGGAAGAGTCTATTCAGTCATAGACAACGGAGCATCGGTATCTGCCAATACTTCTTGGGGAGGCGGCGCAGGCTACGTGTCTATTGCTTCCCCAACCGCTCCTTTGGTCGTGAGAGATATAAACAAAGCCTATGTGGGTTCGGGCAACTGCTGCCTCTACGAACTTAATCTTACGGACGGCACCATATCCGGTATAAGAACCATCGGATCAACAGTTGGAGCTCCGGCTCTCGACACATCAACAGGTTACATCCTTGCGGGAGCAACTAATGGCAAGATATATAGCTTCTCTGCGCCGTTTTAGACGATGGATTGCACCACGAAAAACTCCGGCTTCAGAATTAGTCGCTAAATGTGTCAATCGAGATTGCCGATCAATTGGGCGGTGAAGAAAAATGTCTGTTGATTTGGGCAGGTTGCAAGCTCTGATCAGAGAGAATAGATTTGCTTTTGCAATTGTGATCGGACTTCTGCTGATGATTACATTGGCGACGGCATATGCCGGTTCCGCCCCCGCTTACAAATCTAATTCCTCCGGGCCCGGAAGTACAGGCGGTGCCGGTTTTTCGAACGGTACTAGCTCCACTTCGAGGTCGGCGAGGATCAGTTCAACAAAGTCCGCGGGGTCTTCCGGTTCTGATGCCAGGTCAAGTGGTGGTTCCGGAGCAGAGGGAGATAGCCCATCCGCCGGTCAAACCCCCGGTGGTTCTTCGTCGGGCGGCTCTTCGGATGGCGGAACTAATTCGGATGCACCCTCGTCCGATAACAATGATCCCGATTCGGATGAACCATCCGATGATGATCCCGATTCCGGTATTCCTGACACTTCCTCAAAAGTAGAAGCCGTAGTATTCACGGACAAGAAAGATCAAACCACAATTCCTGAAGGGAAAACGGTTTTCTCCGCCAACTCCATCTACTCCGTATATATTTGTGCTACCTGGAAAAATATTGAAGGAAGTCACGACGAGGTATTGAAACTCTATTGCCCGGACGGACGGCTCTATCAGACCGTGTATCTTCCGTTTACAACTTATCCCCTTTCATCCATGACCAAGAGTGTTGCCTGGAGTCCTCATCCGGTTGAGATAGAACTCGTCTCCCAGATAAACGGCGTATATCCGGTATGGGGCGAACTGCCGGTTGCCGGAACGTGGGCAATGCGCCTGACCGGCATCTGGAGAGCGGAAATCTACCTCGATGATAACCCCACTTGCTACGGCCAAGCCTCCTTTACTTTGAATCCCTGAGATGTTATGCTACAATAAATTCTCATAATTGGCACTATATGTGGAGGACTATCTTATTGTTCTACTATATATGGGGGTGTAAAATGTCACAGAGTAGAGAGCGAAAAGAGGCGAAAAAAAAAGACAGCAAGCTGGCTAATTCCAGGAAAGTCTATCAAAAGCCGCGAATTAGCTGGGAGGAAGCCGTCCAGCCCATAACGCATGCATATACCTGTGCTCACGTGGGTGGGGAAGGCGAGCCCTGCAATTCCTCTCCTGATCTGTGATTACTCAGAAACTAATTAGGAGGCCTAAGCTGGTTGATTGATATGAGCGAACTGACAGTCGAAATTGCCGGAATATGCTGTCAGATCAGCTTTGATAATAAGGATTTTGCACGTCTCTTAAAGCACCGTTTAGACGGATTTTTTTCCTCCCGCTCTCCCAACATATCCATAAAGATCGAATTTAATAATAAGCTTTCTCCAAATAGCATATCGCCTTTAGCTGTGATAAATCCGGTCACGGAAGTAACGTTCAAAAACAGCCGGATTATGATGGAAGGCAGTGACTTTGCAGGTATTTTTTACACTGCAACCGGCATCGGACATATTTGCCAGCCCCACGGCGTTCTGTATCCCTTTGACTCCTTTCTAAGATTGATCTATTCCTTTTATTTAATTAAGGAAAATGGATTTTTTTTGCACTCAGCGGCAGTTGAAAGAAGGGACAATGGGTATGTATTCTTTGGACCGTCAGGCAGTGGCAAGTCGACGGTAGCGGCTTTGTCCGCTGAATGTTGTCTCAACGATGAGCTCGCGGTCATTAAGAAAACCGGAGCCACTTATCGAGTCTTCGGCACTCCATACTGGACAGGCGAGAATAGAAGTGTTCCTCTCCGAGCACTTTTTAGCCTTAAGAAAGACCGGCGAGTTGCTCTTGTTGAGCTTCCAGCGGGCCGGGCGGTCGGGCAATTGTTGAATAGCGTCAAGTCCGGTTTGGCCGACGCGTGGTTCTACAGGGAAATATTTGCGGTGGCCTCCGGTCTTCTGGAGAAGGTTCCGTGTTATGATATGCATTTTCTGCCCGATAATTCATTTTGGCCGCATGTGGATGAAGTGTGTAGGCAATGAACCAAGATCGTTCTTCCCTCAGTGCGCTGATGCGCAAAGCAAATGAAAAACTGATTCCTATCAGCGTTTTATTTGAGATTACCCATTACTGCAATCTCTCCTGCATCCACTGCTATATAGTGAGGAATTCAAAGAAGAAAGAACTATCCACTCAAGAAATTTACCACATCCTAGATCAGCTGGCGGATGCGGGATGTCTCTTTTTGATTCTGACCGGGGGAGAGATTTTGACCCGGGAAGATTTTTTTTCAATAGCCTATTATGCCAAAGCCAAGAATTTTGCCCTGCGTTTCCTGACGAACGGATTATTGATCGATTCCGAGTCGGCGGAGAAGATTGCCGATATTGGCCCTCTCTCGGTTGAAATCAGCATCTACGGTGTCCGGGCATCGACCCACGACATGATTACGGGTTTGCCGGGCTCTTTTGAAAAATCTGTTGGTGCCTTGAAGCTGCTGAAACAAAGAGGCGTGCCGATTGTGCTGAAAACGCCTCTAATGAAACCAAACGTAAGCGAATACCGACAGTTAATTGAAATGGCGGATGAGCTTGGTGCCGGTAGTGTAGTTGATGCCAAAATAATTTCGAGAATAGACGGTTCCGGGGACACGCGGAAGTTGGCGATCGATGATGAAGATCTGCATCAAGTCATCTCCGACCCGTTATTAGAGCAACGATCAAACAATGCTTCTAAGCAAAACCGGCTTGGTGATCACATTTGTGCTGCTGCGAGAAGGACTTGCTGCATATCGCCCCATGGAGATGTTTACCCGTGTGGCCGATTGCGAATCGCTGCGGGAAATGTGACTTCTCAGTTATTCCGGGAGATTTGGCAAGTCTCTTCTCTCCTTCACAACATACGTTCAACAAGATTATCTGATTTGCAGACTTGCGCGGGCTGCCGGGATCTGCCATATTGCAGTCCTTGCATAGGACTCGCGTTTCGTGAAGGCGGCAAATTTACCGGCAAATCTCCCATGACCTGCCGCGCGGCCAAAATAAGAAGAAAAATAATTTGTGCCACCGGAACTCAAGAAGACTAGTAATGTGCCAATGATCCTCGTTCCTTGGCTTTTTTAACGGCGATATTAAAGATGAAGATGCTGAGAGGCAAGGTAACACCGGCAAACGCAACGAGGGCCAAGAGATCATGGCTCAGGGTCCGCAGGGAATAGCCATTGAGCACGGCGTGCCTCATAGCTTGCAGAGAATAGGTGATCGGAAGCAGCTTCGAGATATTTTGCAGCCAGCCGGGCAGAACCGCGATCGGAAAGAACACTCCTCCAAACAGATTAGACGAACTGGTAAGCAAATGAGTTATCGGTGTGCCTCGCTTGAATACCATAATAAAACTGGCTGATATTATTCCTAAGCTGCAGAAGGATAGTGTGGTTAAGGCAAGAATCAGCAGAGCTGCCGGGAGATTGGTCCTAGAAAAATCCACCCCGAATAAGAGCCCGCCCAGCAGTAGGTAGATTGAGACTTTTGCCGAGGAAAATAGAAAATTCCACAAAGAAGAAGAGAGGATAATTGTTGATAGCTTTGAAGGCGTGACGAGCATCGCTTCCAGCGTCCCCATGGTTTGCTCTTCCCGGATACTCTCGGCAAAAGTCGTAAGTCCGATATTGAGAAAATTCGCCATTGCCAATCCGATCAGAACGAACGGGAAGTAATCTCCGCCGTAGGATGAAAGGTACGGAAGCGCTGCTTTCCCGAACAGCTTGGATATGAAATAAAAAGACAAAATGAAGAAGAAAACGCTTGTTAGTTGAAGCAAGAATGAGAACCTATAGCTAAGCGCGATGTGGAAATCCCGTTTCAAGAATGCCAGCGGCTTACGGCAATTCATTGACCATTCTCCTGCATCAGTTTCAAGTATATGTCCTCAAGCGAACTCTCTTCCTGCTTACATGACAGAATTTTGCCTCCGTCGGCAACGAGCTGATCAATTACGGATGGAAGCGCACTGTCGGAATGAGCAAGGATAAATTCTATGGAGAACGTGTCAAAAGGTCTACTTTGGATCTGAATCTCTTTGATCTCAGGAATATTATTCAGATTCAAGAGACGTTCGTATTTGATGTTATTGACCTCCAACACGTAGTAGCTGGACAGATGCATGGTTTTCTTGAACTCATCAACGCTTCCTGAAAATATTACTTTGCCCTGGTCCAGGACGGCGATTTGATTGCAGAGCTGCTCGATTTCATCAAGGCGGTGAGTTGTGAAGAGAACGGTAACCCCACGCTCTCCGACAATATTATCCTTGATGAATTTTTTCAGGTAGCCGGCCGAGATGGGATCGAGACTGTTGGTCGGTTCATCGAGGAACAAGATCGCCGGTTCACTCAAAAGGCCCCGGGCAATTGCGATTTTCTGCTTCATGCCGGCAGAGTAGGTTTGAAACATCTTATCGGCCTGGGCTGTCAGGTCCAATTCTTCGAGGAGCGTTGAGATGCGCTTTTTGGCTGTTTCGCGAGTTAAGTTTAGCAGGGACGCAAAGAACTCCAGATTTTGTTTGCCCGTGAGTCGCCAGTAGAAACTCCTTTGGTCGCCGGAAATCAGTCCTATGCAGCCTCTGATTTTGGCGCCGTCTTTTCTGATTTCAAAGCCATTGACGAATGCGCTGCCCGAAGTAGGCGAGATCGTCGTGCAAAGCGTCTTAATGAGAGTTGTCTTTCCGGCCCCATTCGGGCCGATTAGACCAAAGAGCCGTCCCTTGTCCACGGAAATGCTAACACTATCCAGGGCGGTAAAGCTCTCGCGCAATCGCCCGGCTGAAAAGAGATTTTTTGCCGCGTATGGTGCCGGATATTTCTTGGTTAGGTTAACGGTTTGAATTGCTGAAGCCATTCTCCCACTTCTTGGTAATGTTCTTCAAAAACACCGCGTAATTTCTTCTCATGATTTTACTACATTTTTGGCAATTCAAGACGATGTCTGCAATCTAACCCATTCTTCAAGGGTTCCCTTTTCTCGGCCCGAAATCTTGTTATCGGGCAACATCCATTTTTTGCCGGCATATTTTATTTCATTATCTGCTGCAAATTTCCTAGATCTATTTTCTCCAAAGGGCGGTTGCCGATCATTTTGTGCTTTGTCTTTTGTGAAAAATCAGCTATAATATTTTTATACCGTTGATTTTTTGCAGCAGCATAGTTTTGCTTATAAGAGCCATAAAAAGAGCTTCTCAAGTGGTTGATTCAGAGAAAGCTGAATTCTATGGGACAACCCGGGGAAGAAAAAGTTTTTTGACAGCCAAAAAAGTTTGATAATCGGATAAGAGAATTCAAACCACAGAGACGCGACTGTTCCCAATTTCCTCCTTTCCAAAATTCGTAGTACTGCCTGGCTGGATTCAAGCATCCATAAGAGGAACTTCAAGACCAAGGAGAATCTATGCGCAAAAGACCGCCAACTTGTTTTACCTTTGTATTTCTGACGTGCGTGATTGCAATTGTTGTTTTTTGGGGGGCTACATCGGCTTTGGCGTCCTCTGAAGCGGAAGGACTATGGAAATGGCCCGCATATAAGAGTCCTTACAGCTATATACCTTCAGACTATGCCTATTCGGTAGCGGTCAACCCTTCAAATGAAGTCTGGGTAGCCTCAGGACAAGGACAGGGTGGGGGCACGCTTGGTGGGGTCTCGAAGTTCCGAAGGGAAATTCCTGATTACGAGAAGGACAACTGGGACAACTATAATGCGACAAGCGGGCATTTGCCTGACAACTTTGTATATAACGTAGCCTTTGATGCATCCGGAAACACCTGGGCAGCGACTTACCAGGGAGTTGCTCGATTTAAGGGAGGCTCTGTTCCATATTGGGCTCATGATTCCGGCGACCTATATCTTAGTCCAACTCGCTATGTCGCGGTTAATCCGGTAAACGGTCAGGTATGGGTTGCCAAGATGACAGAGTTTGGAGATCCTGCGGCTCTCTACAAATACAATGGCAGCAGCTGGACCAGATATGATGGAAACCCGGCGAACCCAAACTATAATCCAAATGGTCCGCAGACTTGGGACATCAACACTATTGACTTTGATCTACAGGGAAATGTCTGGATAGGCACTAATGGCGGGGGATTGAGTAAGTTCGACGGTACTAATTGGACCCACTACACAATTGCCAACTCACCTCTTCCCAGTCCGATTGTGGAAGATATCACGTTTGACGGCTCCGGAAATGCCTGGATTGCTACTTCGACACAACTAGGCGGGGACGGAGGAGCCTGGAAGTTCAATCCTGCAACTTATGATCCGGTCACTAACCCGGGGACTCACTATGGGCCCGATGCTTCGGATCCGGCCAACCGTAGGCTAGCAGACACCGACCTAAAATGCATTACCATATCGGTCGACGGCATCTGGTTTGGAACGCGAACCCGAGGTGCTTATCTTTATAACTCCGCGAAACCCTATAGCAAACAATGGAGGGTCTTCAACCCGCCCAATACGGAAGAAGGACTGGCAAATGTCTGCGTTACCGGCGTTGCTTATGATAATTCCGGGTACATATGGTTCAGCACTCTCTCGGGAGGAGTAGGCCGGCTCACTGCGGACAGCATCCGGAACAAACCACCAAAGGCGGCTTTCAAGATCAGCCCGCCTTACGGGGATTGTTCGGAAACCACTTTTACTTGTGACGCGTCTCAAAGCTCGGACTCTGAAGATCCGCTGGGTGCGTTGCAAGTGAGATGGGATTGGGATGCTTCGGACGGCTTGAATTGGGACACTGATTGGACCCCTGTTAAGATTGCAGAGCACTTCTTTGGCACATCCGGTAAGACCATTACGCTGCAAGTAAAAGATACAGAGGGCTTAACGGATTCAACGACCAAAAATATTATATGAGGCGCGGCCCAGCCCGGAGTTCCGGGCCCGGGACCTTATAACTCGCCTTCTAAAATATGGTACTTTGCCGAGGGATACACCGGCCCCGGCTTTGACGAGTGGCTTACCCTGCAAAACCCAGGGCAAACAAGGGCAGATGTTACCATAACCTACATGTTCAGAAGCGGAGGGAGTCAGACCCAAACACTCTCAGTGGATCCGCAGTCGAGGGCAACGGTCTCGGTAAATGACGCAGTCGGTTCCAACAGGGAGGTTGCGGCGGTAATCAATTCTACGGAGCCCATACTCGCAGAGCGTCCCATGTATTTCAAATATCACGGCAAGAATGAAGGTGGGCACAACACAATCGGCTCTCCTTTCACGTATACTTCCTGGTATTTCGCAGAGGGATATACAGGTCCAGGCTTTGACGAGTGGATCTGTATTCTCAATCCCACTGATGAAACCGCCAACGTAACAATTACCTATATGTTTAGGAAGGGTGGGACCCAAACACAGACGGTGGCGGTCCCCGCGCGTTCACGGGAGACAGTCTCTGTAAATGAGGCGGTTGGCTACAACAGGGAATTGTCGGCAAAAGTGGAATCCGCCCAACAAATAGTGGTTGAGCGGCCGATGTACTACGGCTATCAAGGATACGGACCTGTGGCCAAGTGGAACGGAGGCCACCTTGTGATGGGTACGACAACGACGTCAAATTCCTGGTACTTTGCCGAAGGATATACGGGCTCCAACTTCGAAGAGTGGTTCACTCTGCAAAATCCGAATCCCTCTGCAGTTACTGTCAACATAACCTATATGTTTCGCGGAGGCGGCGGTCAGAGCCAAAGCGTGAGCCTTCCGGGCAACAGCAGGGAGACAATTGATGTAAACGGCGTGGTTGGGTCGAATAAAGAAGTGTCAGCCGTAATTGAGGCTTCCCAGCCGATTATTGCGGAAAGGCCCATGTATTTTAAGTATAACAACGAGTATGACGGCGGCGACGTAAAAATGGGAGCCTATGTTGCATGGGAATACTGGTTCTTCGCTGAAGGTTATACGGGTCCGGGATTTGACGAATGGCTTACTTTGCAGAATCCACAGGGCGCACCTGCCGATGTCACGGTAACTTACATGTTCCGCGGAGGCGGAACTCAGGCACAGACTCTGACAGTCGGGCCTTTCTCCAGAGAAACAGTCAAGGTGAATGACATCATCGGATCCAATAAAGAGGTATCCGCTATGATTAGCGCCTCCCGGCCGATAGTCGCCGAGCGTCCGATCTACTTTAGGTATCACGGCACTTATGTCGGAGGATTCTAGCTTCAAGTATTGGTTTGACGACCAAACTTGGCAGCCGGCGAACTGAAAATCAAGAACCCCGCCCGGAGGGCGGGGTTCTTCTTACTGAATCGCTCTTGTTCATAAAACACTTGTCTGCCGCGGCTACCGGAATGATTGGCTAGAAGACCGGGCCCACGCTACTACTATTGCCTGTAGTAGTTTTTTCCGATACAATAGGGGAGAATAGTGGTCGCAAATGTTAAGAGACGGTGGTTGGTGTGGAAGAAATAGGTAGAATAATTCAGGTGGTTGGAGATAGGGCAAGAATTGGGATTAAGCGGACGGCGACTTGTGATAAGTGCGAAGCAAAAGGCTGTTGTCTTGCTGTTACACCGCAGGAGATGGTCATTGAGGCAAGAAACGAAGTGGGCGCAAAAGAGGGAGAAATGGTCAAAATATCTCTCGAGTCCAAGGACACATTGGCAGCGGGTGCTATTGTCTATCTTTTTCCTCTTTTATCATTTTTTTTAGGGTTTGGGATCGGTGCTTTGATTGCGAAAATTCTGGGGTTGGGTGGAGCTGAAGCACTAGGGATTTTGACGGCTTTTGGTTTTTTAATCATTTCATATGTAATGATCAGCCGGTTCTATGCAGAGGGCAGCAAGTCAGCACAGCGGTTTACGCCGGTAATCAAGGAGATAATCAAGCCGGGCTAGCGTCGCGGAAAGTCGCCCTCCTTTGCTGCATAATAACAGCAGGGTTTTGTCGGAACCGGAATGTCGGGAGATGGCAGAATACGGAGCGATAGGGTAGAATATGATTGATCAAGTACAAGCATGCATTCTGCTCAGGCTCCGCGTGCATTCATGGCTTTTTCATATCAATTTTTCATTTTGACTTTTGCATTTTGAATCTTATTATCGGGTGGTTCAATTGCGCTTAAAGACAATCTTCTTTCTTGTTACGTTGATCGTGGTCTCTTTGCTGAGCATGGGTTGCAGCCAGTATCATAAGCTTCAAAAAGACATTCCGGTATATTCGGGAGCCCATTTCATTAAGCTCTTTAGGGATACTTCGAATAAACAAAAAAAGCACGAATTATGGAGTGCAAAAGCGCAGACCAACGATGTCTCCAAATTTTATCAGGAGAAACTGGAAGACAAACAATGGAAGAAAGAGATGATTATTCCATCGCCGGAGGGAAATGGCTATGCGTTAGCTTATGTTAAGAAAGACAAGATGCTTATTGTTCTTGTCTTTGCCCGTGCGGGTAAAGAAGATGAAACCATGATTGATTTTTCCGTTACATCCTTGCCGAAGTCCTGGCAAAAGAAGAAGTAAAATATTCGTCTCTCTTTGAGACTATTTTGTTTCCTAAAATCTCAACAAGCCGCGGCCGATATAGATTACTGAGGAACCCAATGGGCCGAAAAAAGAGAGCGAAAAAGGTTCTCAAAAAAAGTAGGTTTGTTGGGTTCCTTGAATTTTCATAACTTTCCAAACTGCCACACGAGTACGCTTTTTTCCCTCCCTGTTTGACCGGCACGGTTACCGACCGACTTTTTTGCAGGTACTTTTTGAACTCTTGATTTGAAGCAATCATGCACATCGCCGTGCTTTCTAAAGTCGGCCCATTGGATGTATAATTATATGGGGTTACTTTTTCAAAGCCCCGTTTTTACCTGGATCGAGGAAGATCAGCCATCTGCGGAACTTACAAAACAACTGAAAATTCGTTTATGATAGAATCTAGGTCAGCGCTGTTTTTGTGTTCCACTATTAGTCTATGAGGAGATGTTTTGAATGTCTGATAAGGACGATTTGATTCCGGAGACTCCCGAACCATCCCGGCAAGATGAGGAGGTCAAAGTTTCCAGCGAGCCGGCAAAAGAATCAGACCCGGCTGAAGGAATGGCGGAGCCAGCCGGCGTAGGGGTCGTGCCGCAGCAGAAAAGATTTTCGACTTTTTCGGTTGCCGTGCTGCTTATATGCGTTGCTTTCATAAGTGCTTTTGTCGGGGGCATGATAGTAACATTTCTGCTCCCTGCCATGTTAGGGGTAAGTCCGATTTCTTTGCTGAAGGGCCAGGGTCTCAAACCTACAGCCATTGAGCGAATTATTTATAGGGGAAAAGGCGGATCATCGAGCTTGTCCACTGATCCGGTCATTTCGGTCTCTGAGAAAGTCCAACCGTCGGTTGTGAATATTAGGACCAAGAGTCTCGCATCAGACTTTTTTCATGAGGGCTTCAGCGTCAGCGGAGTAGGCTCCGGTGTAATATTCAGAAAGGACGGCTATATAATCACGAACAATCATGTGGTGGAAGACACCAAGGAGATTCTGGTAACGATCGGTTCGGATAAAGACGTGAAAGGAACCGTCATAGGAACTGATGCCGAGACCGATTTGGCTGTAGTAAAAGTTGACCGGAAAGATTTACCTGCCGCTGATCTTGGTTCGGTAAAGGATCTAAAGGTCGGCGAGTTGGCAATTGCGATCGGAAGTCCGTTTGGGTTTGAGCACACGGTCACGGCAGGGGTAATAAGTGCCCTCAACAGGACGGTGCCGGCTCCGGCAACTGATGGGTCGGCCGGAAGGACCTATACAAATCTGGTTCAGACGGATGCGGCGATCAATCCGGGAAACAGCGGAGGGGCACTTTGCGACAGCGATGGCAGGGTAATCGGGGTGAACACTCTGATTTATTCGACAACCGGAAGCTATGCCGGTATCGGGTTCGCCATCCCCATGGATGTTGCTCGCGACGTTGCGAACCAGCTAATTGAAAAGGGCAAGGCGTCTCACCCATATATCGGGATAGTCGGCACGACTGTGGACAAGGACTATGCCAAAGAGAACAAATTGGAGATAGATCAGGGGGCGGTTGTGGTTGAGGTTGCAGATAACAGCCCGGCTGGAAAAGCAGGGATGAAAAAAGGTGACGTTGTTATTGACTTCAATGGCGAGGAAATCAAGGATATGGATACGCTGGTAGTGGCGATAAGAAACAAAAAAGTCGGAGACAAGGTGAAGATCACCTTCGTTCGGGACAATAAGGAAACAACTGTTGAACTTGTATTGGCTGAAAAGCCCCGGACGCCATAGCCGAGTAGACCTGCACAAATAAAATCCATAAGCTAAGATACCTCCGGTCTTATTGTCCAGCTGTGCTCGCTGGTTGAAAATCCCCGTGTTTTTTTGTCTTTTCTCAACTCAAGCCAAGCAGCGTGATTAGAGTCCTAAGCATGCTCCCCTTTTGCGGCTTTTGCCTGCTCAAATTGCGCCTTGCTGCTGCCGTTACTTCATACGCTTAGAATCACGAAGGCTCGAGATGCTTCTTGGATCGAGAAGAAGGAAAAAAAGCCGGATTGTCGAATTCTTTCTTGTCATGCAAGGCGGAGGTAAAAATGACTGAGTTTCCCGGATTCAGCACACCCGAACGAAAACAAGCTGCTCTTAAGCAGGTCGCAAGCCTGCTGCGAACGATTGACGACGTCGAGTATTTCTCAAAAATGTTGGTTGCTACAATTGCTGACGGCCTTGGCGTTTCAGCTTGCACATTTTTATTGAGAGAACAGCAACATGATTTCAGCCGGTTGGCGGCAATTGGCGCCGGGGTTGAATCGGAACTGTTTCTAAAGGAAGAAGAGGAAACAGCCACAAGTGTGGCAAAAGACCGGAAGGTAGTTGTTACGGAAGTCAAAGCGCCGGTAGATGGTAAAGATGACGACCAAATGGTATTTTGTCTGGGAGTTCCGGTTGTTTTGCAGGAAGAAGTGGGCGGTGTCATCTTCATCCGGGCTTTCCATGACCTTAAGACGGAAGACAAGGATTTCTTGGACATAGTCGCAACACAGGTCGGCCTGGCTATCGAGAAGTTGAAACTCAGCGAGGAAATGAAGCTTGAGTCGGCGAAGTTTCACTCTTTCGTGGGAATCGGCAAGGCTTTGGCGTCCATCCGCGATATGAGCGAATTATTGGATTCAATTGCACATACGGCGCTTGAGCTTGTTCAAGGGGAGACGGCGTCGATTATGCTGTTGTCGGACAGTGAAAAAGGGCTTATGACGATTAGAGCGGCAAGCGGCATTGACAAAGACATCATACGAGAGTCAAGGGTCAAGATCGGAGAAGGTATTGCCGGGTGGGTGGCTGAGACCGCTTCGCCCCTGCTGCTCTCTGATACGTTGGAGGACCCGCGCTTTGGAAATCTATCCGGTAAAAACAGGAGAATCAGATCCGCCGTTGTGGTTCCGTTGGAGTGGAACAAAAAAGTAATTGGCGTGTTAAATGTCGACAACGTCACTTCCAATTACCAGTTTAGTCCTGAGGATCTGCACCTGCTTTGCATCTTGGCCGGGCAAGCGGCCTTTGCCATAGAAAACGCCAGGATGTACATGGAAGCTCGAAAACTATACATTGGCACGATTCGGGCATTAGCCTTTACCATCGAGGCAAAGGATGGATACTCAATCGGGCATATTGATCGCGTGGCGAGATATTCGACCTCGACTGCAAAGAAGCTGAGGTTGTCGGAGGAAGCGATTGAATCCATTAAGTATGCCGCTATTTTGCATGATATAGGGAAGATTGACATCAGCGAGGAAATTCTACTGAAGCCGGATGTGTTGACCCGGGAAGAACGGGAATTGATTGAAATGCATCCAAAGTTGGGAACGAAGATTATTCAGCCGGTTTCCCTTCTGAGCGACGTTTCGAAAATCATCTACCATCACCATGAAAGATATGACGGTCAAGGCTATCTCGAAGGATTGAAAGGCGACAGGATACCGCTGGGTTCGAGGATATTGGCTGTCGCCGATGCTTATGAAGCGCTGACTTCGGATCGTCCGTACAAGAGTGCATTGACTGAGGATCAAGCCAAGCTTGAGATTGAGAACTGCTCCGGCTCTCAATTCGATCCCGATGTCGTGAAAGCATTCTTGTCCGTTCTTGAAGAGGAAGAAGAGCTTGAAGACTTTGAGGCGCCTGTCTTGATGCGCGGAGAATAGAAATGAAGAAAAATTTGACCCTCTCTTTGGATAGAGACATTGAAGACTTCATAAGACGGACAATTGATTCGATCAGCAAGATAAGTGTGTTGAAGCATTTCTCGGACCATCGTTCCGAGACAATGACCCTTACCGGTATTTGTGAGTCGTTGGGCAGAGACGAAGCTGTGGTCTTTTCGGAGATTGAGGACCTTGTCGGTTGCGGACTTATCAAGGAAGAGCTGGGCGAGGCGGGATTAATAGAATATCAGTTGACCTCGGATGAAAAGATCATTCGTTGGATTGAGTCGCTAATGGAATACCTTGAAGACCCGAAAACCAGGTTGGAAGTCATTGCATTGATTCTGGAAATCCAGACGCATCCAAGATAATTCTTTTTGTGCATTCATTCTTCTTTTGGCTTTAGGCCGCGGTTGTCCCACTTTTTTAGTGATCCGGGAGAATTAATGATTAGAGATGTTCTAAACGAGCTTATTCAGGGTGCTTTCAGTAAAGCCCAAAAAGAGAGTGGACTTCCCTCGGCAAAGCGTCCCGAGATAGAGTTGGAGCGACCTCGCGGGAAGAACCATGGGGATTGGTCGACAAATATTGCCATGGTCTTGGCACGGGAGCTCAAGATGCCTCCGATGGAAATTGCGCAGATCATTGTCTCTTTGTTGGGGAACAAGGAGCACTTTGTAGAGAAAGTGGAAGTGGCGAAGCCGGGATTTATTAACTTTTTTGTAAGCACTAACTGGCTGCATCAAGTGATCAGAGATATTGAAAGCGAGCAAGAAAAATTCGGACGAGTTTCAATCGGAAATGGCCTGAAGGTCCAGGTTGAATTTGTGAGTGCCAATCCGGTTGGACCGATGCATGTGGGTCACGGAAGATGGGCTGCGGTCGGGGACGTTTTAGCAACTCTTTTTGAGGCTTCGGGCTATGATGTCAAAAGAGAATTCTACATCAATGACTATGGCTCGCAAATGGATATTTTCGGTAAGTCAGTCGCGGCTAGATATTCTCAAAAGCTTGGCAAGGAAGTGCCGTTTCCTGAAGACGGTTATAAGGGAGACTACATACTGGAGATTGCTGAAGAGATAATTGGGAGCGAAGGCAAAAAATATCTGGCGATGCCGCATGAAGAGCAAGAAGAGGTCTTCAAACAGATTGCTTTTAAACAGGTCATGGAGCATATCAGAAAGGTCTTGCTTGCAATGGGTGTTCATTTTGACACCTGGTTTTCAGAGGCCGGTTTGCACGGGTCGGGGGCTGTTGCGGCGGTTATCGACGAACTTGGCGCCAGGGGTTTTGTCTATGAAAAAGACGGGGCTACATGGCTAAAAACGGCCGATTTTGGTGATGACAAAGACAGGGTTTTGATAAGGGAGAACGGAGAGCCCACATATTTTGCGGCCGACATAGCTTATCACAAAAGCAAGTTTGAACGGGGATTTCAAAGGATTATCGATATCTGGGGAGCTGATCATCACGGATATGTGAAGAGAATGAAAGCGGCTATCGAGGCGATTGGTTTTGATCCGGATGCAGTGGAGATAATAATCGGACAACTGGTCAATCTACTGAGAAACGGTGAGCCGGTTCGGATGTCCAAGAGGACCGGAGAGATGGTGACTTTGGAAGAGTTGTTGGATGAAGTGGGCAAGGACGCTACCAGGTATCTTTTTCTCACTCGAAGCACCGATACATCGGTTGATTTTGATATCGAGATTGCCAAAGCCCAGTCAAACGAAAACCCCGTCTATTATGTCCAGTATGCTCATGCGAGGATTTGCAGCATCTTGAGGGTTGCTGAAGAAAAGAGCGTTGGAGGTATTTCCGCGCACAAAGCTGAATTGAGTATGTTGACCACAGAGTGGGAACTTGATCTGATTCGAAAGTTGGAGCAGTTTGGTGAGGTAGTTGAGAAGGCTGTTCAGCAGCGCGCACCTTATTTATTGACCAAGTATGCGGAATCGCTTGCTTCCGTCTTTCACGCTTTCTACACACAGTGCCGTGTGATCGGTGATGACTGCGAATTATCCGAGGCGAGATTGGTGCTCTGCAAGAGCACTCAAAGGGTTCTTAAGAATGCCCTCGGGCTTTTGGGTGTGAATGCGCCGGAGCGAATGTGAAGATCGCGGCGGGCGGGGCAGGGACGAGTAACGAGGGTGAAGTGCCAACGTGAAATTCGGAGTGCATGTGTCGATTGCCGGGAAAATCTTTTTAGCAGTTGAAAGGGCGATAAAAAGACATTGCCAATGCATGCAGATTTTCTCGTCAAACCCGCGTGCATGGCGGCATAGTGCTCTCGAGGAAAAAGACGTTTTGGAGTTTAAGAGCAGACGCCAAAACGCTCATATATCACCGCTGGTGATCCATGCTCCTTATTTGGTTAATCTGGCGTCTCCGTCTCAAGAAATCTTTCAAAAATCAATCATTTTGATGAGGGACTCTCTAGGTAAGGCTGAAATCTTGGAGGCTGATTACGTTGTCTTTCACATCGGAAGCCACGGCGGAATGGGTGCGGAATTCGGCCTGGAGCGGATTTGCGAAGCTCTCCTGGGTCTACTGCTTTCAGCATATACGCGGGAAACACAAATACTTTTGGAAAACACAGCTGGGAGCGGCTTCTTCTTGGGTTCGAGGTTTGAGGAAATAGCGATCATTCTTGAAGGCTTGGCTTGGGATGAGAGAGTCGGTGTGTGTTTTGACACCTGCCATGGGTTCGCCGCGGGCTATGATATTTCGACTTCTTCGGGACTAGAGCAAACCCTTGCGAGTTTTGATAAACTAATAGGAATCGAGAGGCTGAGATTGATTCATGCCAATGATTCAACGTATGCTTTAGGTTCAAGGCTTGATAGGCATGAGCACATCGGCGAGGGTTTTATCGGTATGAAGGGATTTGAGAGAATTGTAAACCATGCCGGTTTGAAGGATTTGCCGTGCATTCTTGAAACTCCAAGAATGTCTTTTGAGGACGATGTTAGGAATCTTGATAGAATCAAGAGGCTATCTAGAGTCTAAATAGAGTTGAGTTTTCTGACTTTGGGTTCCTGGGCTAGGTCGTAATTGGGCAGGCAAGGCTCAAATCCAAATGTCAAAATCCAAATGTCAAACCTGCCCGTTCCGTAGCTTCAGCGAAGGTGGGTGAAGCTCAAAGCCCAAATGTTCAAATCTTTTGGTCATTTGGATCTTGCCTGCCTGCTGCGGGCAGGGATTTGATTTGTCATTTGAGCTTGGGATTTTGGATTTTTCCCGCCGGGGAGCAAGAATCTCTGCGGCAATGCCGGTAAGTATGGCTAATAGCAAGGACATGTTAGAAATAGGACAGGAGTGTTTTTATTGGTTCTTCCGCACACAAGTGGAGTGAATGATAAAAATCATATTGAAATAGGGGGTTGCGATTTAGTCGAGCTTGCCAAGGAATTCGGCACACCGCTTTTTGTTATGGATGAGGCCACGATAAGAGCCGATTGCAGAAGATACCTGGCTGCTTTCGCAGCGAACGGCCGAAATGCAGAAGTAATCTATGCCGGAAAGGCCTTCATTTCTCTTGCCATGTGTCAGTTGATCATGGCCGAAGGACTTTCTCTGGATGTTTCGTCGGGCGGAGAGCTCTTTCTTTCTCAGCGGGCCGGCTTTCCGGCCGAAAAAATCTATCTTCACGGCAATAACAAGACCAGAGCCGAACTGGAACTGGCTCTAGACCTCGGTGTTGGCAGGATTGTCGCAGATAGCTTCAATGAACTGGATTTGTTGAAGGCAATTGCCGGGGAAAAGAACGTAAGACCCAAAATCCTGTTGAGGATTACGCCCGGGATTGAAGCTCATACGCATGAGTACATCCAAACCGGCGGGGCGGATTCAAAGTTCGGGTTCGGTTTGCACAGCGGAGTAGCCATGGAAGCCGTGAAGAAGGCGCTCTCAATTAATGAGATTGAGCTTATTGGAATTCACGCCCACATAGGTTCTCAGATTTTTGCTTTGCATTCCTACGCCAAAGCAATCGAAATAATCATGGAATTTATCAGAGATGTTTATAAGGAAACAGGTTTTGAGATTCTGGAGTTCAATACCGGAGGGGGTTTGGGCATAAAATATGAGGCGGCGGATGAACCGTCAACGATTGAGGAGTATGCCGACGTAATCATGGGCGGAGTTGAGAAAGAAGCGGGGAGACTGAATGTAAGAGTCCCCAAAATTATGATCGAGCCCGGCAGATCAATTGTCGGCAGCTCCGGTGTTACGCTCTATACGATCGGCACTATTAAGAAAATTCCCGGAATCAGAACATATATCTCGGTCGATGGAGGGATGTCGGACAATCTGCGTCCCATGCTGTATAAAGCTGTTTATGAAGCGATCCTCGCGAACAAGGCCGGGAGCAAGAAGACGGAAAAGGTGACAATAGCCGGAAAGCATTGTGAATCGGGAGACATACTGGTGAAGAACGCGCTGATTCCTCCGCCGGAGGTGGGAGATATCCTGTGCACGCCTGCAACCGGTGCTTACGGATACGTAATGGCGAATAATTATAACAAGGCGACCAGGCCTGCGGTCATACTGGTCAGGGATGGCAATGCGAGAGTAATAGTGCGCCGGGAGACCTATGAGGATCTTTTGAGATTGGAATTGCCTTTGGACAATGGTAAAGAACAGGGCTAGAAGGTGAGGGAAATGAGAGATGAGATTAATGTCGGTCTTCTGGGCCTGGGAACCGTAGGCTCGGGAGTCTACAAAATTCTGACTCGGCACAAAGAGAATTTTAAGCGGAAAATCGGCACAACTGTTACCCTAAAAAGCATTCTGGAACGGAGCATGGAAAGAGTTGATGAGCTTGGTGTTGATCGCCACATCATAGCCGGCGATTTTGACGCCATGGTTGATGATCCCGAAATTGATATGATTGTTGAGGTCATAGGGGGCATTGAGCCGGCAAGAACATTTATTTTGCAGGCAATTGAAAAAGGAAAGCATATAGTGACGGCCAACAAGGAACTGATGGCCAGCTACGGTGAAGAGATTTTGAAAAAGGCTGATGCCAAGGGACTTGATGTATATTTTGAGGCAAGCGTCGGCGGCGGCATCCCAATTGTAAGGCCGTTGAAAGAATGTCTCATGGGCAACAAGATCTCGATGGTGATGGGAATCGTAAACGGGACAACCAATTTTGTTTTGACGCAGATGAGCGAGATGGATTGTCCTTTTGATGAGGCGCTGGAAGAAGCTCAAAAACGCGGTTATGCGGAAAGAGACCCAAGCGCCGACATCGAAGGACATGATGCCGCAGCCAAGATAGCTATTTTGGCTTCGATCGCATTCAACAGCCGGGTTACTTCTTCACAAGTCTATACCGAGGGAATTTCGAACATTACGCCTCAAGACATTGCCTATGCAAGGGAGCTAGGGTGTGTTATCAAACTCATCGCTTTGGCCAAGGAAGAAAACGGCGAGTTGGAAGTGAGAGTTCACCCGACTTTGATTCCCTGCAATCATCCCTTGGCCTCGGTGGATGGTGTCTACAATGCAATCTTTGTGGTCGGTGATGCGGTTGGGGAAGTGATGTTTTTTGGCCAAGGAGCCGGCAGCATGCCGGCGGCGAGCGCAATTGTTGGCGACATCCTTGAAATCGCGCGGAATATTAAATATGGGAGCACCGGAAGAACCGGCTGCACTTGTTTCGAGAGCAAGGCGATTAAGGCTATAGATGAGATTAACTCTTCCTTTTATCTTCTCATAAGCGTGCATGATAGGCCGGGTGTGCTCGCGCAAATCGCCAAGGCTTTCGGCGACAATGAAGTGAGCCTGGCTTCAGTCATTCAAAAAGGTCCGCGTGGCGCTGATGCCGAGTTGATGTTCATGACACACCTTGTTAAGGAGAAGAATCTTCGCTCTGCTTTGAAGGCTATTAGATATCTTCCGGTAGTCAACGAGGTTTGCAATGTTATAAGAGTAGAAGGAGAGCAAAGTGAGTAGGTGGCGGGGAATAATTGAAGAATACAGGGAGTTTTTGCCTGTCTCTGATGAGACGCCGATATGCACGCTGCGCGAAGGGAACACTCCTCTGGTCTATGCCTCAGGGTTGAGCAAGGAACTTGACCTTGAGATATGGCTGAAATACGAGGGACTGAACCCAACCGGGTCTTTTAAGGACAGAGGAATGACTCTAGCCATGAGCAAAGCCCTGGAGGACAAGGCTGTCGCTGTGATGTGCGCTTCTACGGGGAATACATCCGCTTCGGCGGCGGCCTTTGCGGCAAGAGCCGGACTGAAATGCATAGTTGTGATCCCGGAGGGAAAAATAGCTCAAGGCAAATTGGCTCAGGCCTTGGTGCATGGTGCGGCTGTTGTCGCCATCAAGGGAAATTTCGACGTCGCACTAAATATCGTAAAAGAGGTCACCGCAAAGCACCCGATTACATTAGTCAACTCCCTTAATCCCTTTCGCCTTGAGGGGCAGAAAACCGGCGCCTTCGAAATTTGTGATGTTTTGGGCAAGGCTCCCGATTATCTGGCGATACCCGTCGGAAATGCAGGGAATATCACCGCGTACTGGATGGGATTTAAAGCCTATTCTGATGTGAGAAGAGTCGAAAACTTGCCTAAGATGATTGGTTTTCAAGCGGAAGGAGCTGCACCGATTGTTAGGGGATATCCGATCGAGACACCCGAAACCATCGCGACGGCGATCCGGATCGGGAATCCGGCCAGATGGAAAGAGGCAGTGGAGGCCGCCTCGACTTCGGGCGGAGCTATAGATATGGTTTCTGATGATGAAATACTTGCGGCCTATAAATTCTTGGCAAGCCGTGAGGGAATCTTTGCTGAGCCCGCTTCTGCGGCCTCCGTAGCGGGTGTCTTTAAGTTTGCCGGACAAAACAAATTTAGATCTGGTGAACAGGTTGTGTGTATCCTTACAGGTCACGGTCTCAAGGATCCCGATATTGCCATAAAAGCCAGCGGAGATATTATTCAATGCGAAGACACCGTGGAATCTGTCGAGAAAGTCATTGAAAAGATACTGCAAGAAAAAATGCAAAATGCCCTTCGGCAAAGCTCAGGACAAGCAAAATGAAAAATGCAAAATGTCTTTGTTTTATGATCTTCAAAACTTTGAAATTTGCAGTTTGAAATTTGCCTTTTGCAATTGAATTAGTTTTCAAATAGAGATAACAAGATCAGTGCATTGATTTCGGAAGTGGGTGGATTGATATCAAATATGCGGTTTTAGTGCCGGACGGGGCTGCGGATTACCCCCTTGATGAACTGGATGGAAGAACTCCCCTGCAGGCTGCATTTACGCCAAGAATGGATTTCTTGGCCGCCAACGGCCTTCTGGGACGGGCGCAGACGATTCCGGCAGGGATGAGTCCGGGAAGCGATGTGGCCAATCTGTCTTTGCTGGGATACGATCCTAAGAAATATTACAGCGGGCGCGGACCCCTGGAGGCGGCCAGCATGGGAATCGGACTTAACAGTGACGAGACGGCTTTTCGGTGTAATCTAGTGACGGTTGAAGATGGGATCTTGAAGGATTATAGTGCCGGACATATTTCAACTCCGGAGGCGACTAGTTTGATCGAATCCATCCAGAGAGGTTTGAGCGACGAGAGCTTCACTTTTCATCCGGGAGTCAGCTATCGCCATTTGATGGTGGCAAAAGGTGACTTTTCCGCCGCTATTAGTCAGCCTCCGCACGATGTGATGGGCAAGCCGGTCGCGGATATTCTTCCCGTGGGCGAGGGCTCGGAGTTGTTAAGGAAGCTCATGTTTGATTCAGTCGAAATCCTTGAGCGGAGCGAGGTGAATCAGGCCAGGCAGGCGGAAAAGAAAAATCGTGCCAATATGATCTGGCTCTGGGGGCAGGGGAAGGCTTCGTCTCTCCCGCTGTTCAGGGAAGAGCATGGTCTTGAAGGAGGAGTTATCTCGGCGGTTGATTTGATCAAGGGTATCGGCCGGGCTGCCGGTCTTGAGGCAATGAGCGTGCCGGGGGCAACCGGCTACTTTGATACCGATTATCTGGCCAAGGCCCGGTTTGCGCTCGACGTTCTCAAGAGAAAAGATTTTGTCTTTGTTCATGTCGAAGCGCCTGATGAAGCGGGACACGTCGGTAATATAAAGGAAAAAGTAAATGCAATAGAGAACTTTGATGAAAAAATAGTTGGGCCCATTTTCGAGGGGTTGAAAAAATCCGGTGATTTCAAAATAATGATTGTGCCCGACCACCCCACTCCGATAAAGGTCAAGACACACACGTCGGACCCGGTTCCCTGGTTGATTTACCGGTCAACGGAGAAAGCCAGGAGTGGCGCAGATAGTTTTTGCGAGGCTTCCGTCCGTGACAGCAGTCTATTTTTTGAGGAAGGCTTCAAATTGATGGGCTACTTTATCAATAATGGCTCTTTCGAAAAAAAGCCGAGTGACTCAGAAGTAAATGAAAAATAAAAAATCAAAACGCAAAATGACAAATCAAAATTCAAAGATGAGTTCAAACGGCAAGTCTATGGGCTTGCTGTTGAGATAAGCAAATTTGGTGATGGGTTGCCAAATAAGGCTAGAGATCGCTAGCCTTCCAGCTTCCAGTGTGGTTACTTACAGAGCCAAGAGATCATTTTTGCATTTTTATCTGCAATTTTTATTTTTGATATTTGATCTTTGATTTCGCAGGGCGAGATATCTTTCTACATGAACAATCAATCCTGGGAGGTATATCTATGAGAATTGCGCAGGTGAGTCCGGTATGGGAAAGGGTTCCTCCGGTAAAGTACGGGGGGATCGAGCTGGTTGTGTCTCTTCTGACTGAGGAGTTGGTGAATAGGGGACATGAGGTGCATTTATTCGCCAGTGGTGATTCTGAGACAAAAGCCAAGCTCGAATCAATCTATCCCGAAGCGCAGAGAGAACTATTGGGAAATCCTGTGCCTGACCTCTTGCATGTTAGCCAGGCGTTTTTGCGGGCTTCAGAGTTCGACATTATTCACAATCATGCCGGCTATTCCGGAGTTACTCTTGCCAATTTCGTTTCAACACCGGTGCTTACCACGTTGCATGGCATCTTTACCAGTGTAAACAGGCCGTTCTTTGGTAGATTCAAAGACGCCGTTTATTATAATTCCATCTCTGATGAGCAGGCGAGAGGTTTTCCGTCATTAAACTATATTGGTACAATTTACAATGCAATCGATATTTCGTCTTATACTTTCAGCGCCGAGAAAAAGGATTACTATGTTTCGCTCGGTCGAGTCTCTGCTCTAAAAGGAACACATCTGGCGGCGGAGGTTGCCAAGCGAGCCGGTGTCAAACTCCGCATAGCCGGAAAGATTGATGCCGGCAAGGACACGGCTTATTTCCATGAGAGAGTCGAGCCGTATGTTGACGGGAAGCAGATTGTTTTCCTCGGTGAGATTACGGAGGAGCAGAAAAGAGACCTTCTAAAAGATGCCAGGGGCTTTATCTTCCCGCTTCAGTGGTCCGAACCTTTTGGTCTGGTCACGATTGAAGCAATGATTTGCGGCACACCGGTTGTTACTTTCCCCTATGGCGCTTTGCCGGAAGTGGTTATTGATAAAGAGACGGGGTTTATCGTCCGCTCGATCAACGAGATGGTCGAGGCTGTGAAGAAATTGGATCAAATTGACCCCTATAAATGCCGTCGGCTTGTAGAAGAGCGGTTTGGAGTTCCCCGCATGACGGATGATTACGAAGCAGCATACGAGAAGATCATTAATAGGCACAAGAAATAAATGAAAAGTGAAAAATGAAAAGTGAAAAAATCGCAATCCAAAATGTAAGAGTGGGTGGTACCTATGGAACGTAAGTGGATTATTCTTCTTGTACTTGTGGGAGCGGCCTTTCTTCTAATTTACGCGGGACTTTTCCTGTTGATCCTATTGCCGTCAAATGCGGGCAGGATCATGCCCGGACAAGAAATTGCTTTGATCCGCATTGATGGCGTCATCTCGGCTTCGGGAGCCGGGGAAGGACTGTTGTCAGGTGCCGGCACATCATCCGAGAATATAATAAGGCAACTTAGGCGTGCAGCCGGAGACGATTCAATAAAGGCGATCCTATTGAGAATAGACAGTCCCGGTGGAACCGCTGCAGCATCTGAAGAAATCTATATAGAGGTCAAAAGGATAAAAAAGCCTGTTATTGTCTCTGTCGCCGATACCGGTGCCTCCGGCGCATATCTCATTGCTTGCGGAGCTGACAAGATTGTGGCCAATTCCGCCTCGGCTGTGGGAAGCATCGGGACGATCATGACGATTCCAAACTTTGAAAAACTCTTTAAGAAGCTGGGGATCGAGTATGTGATAATCGCTCAAGGTGAGCATAAGAGTCTGGGACATCCGTCCCGGTCCATTACGAAAGAGGAGGAGAAAATTCTGGCCGAGCAGTCGAGAATTGTCTACGAGCAATTTGTCGATTATGTCGCCGAAGGCAGAAAATTGCCCAGAGACGAAGTGAAAGAGTTTGCCAATGGTCTGACTTTTCCGGGGACGCAAGCCTTGAAGATGGGTCTGATAGACAGGATAGGAAATTACCAAGATGCTGTTGACCTAAGCGCAAAAATGGGTAAAATTAAGGGAGAGCCTGTCATCGTTGAGTATGAGGCTCCAAACCTGTCTGAATGGCTAGGTCAGATTTTTCAAGGGAAGGGTGCCGGTTTTCAAAAGATGCTGGTGCCCGGTTATCTACAATTTCCTCTCCAGCAACTAATCCTTAGATAGTCTCAGGCCTCAAAGCGGTCGTGAAGAGACTGATAAAGGGAACTGACTAAAGGTTTCCGGGAGAATGAAAGAAAAGCCCAGTACAAGAGTTTTTTCAGTCTGTACCGTTGCCCTCCTTTGCTAAAGCTACGGAGGGGCACTAGATAAATCAGCTTCACCTCGTAACCAATCAAAATTCCAAAAGGATTTGCCGTTTAGACTATACCGTTCAATTCCGTAGTGTGAGGTAACAATTGGAAGAGAAGTCTGCCGAAAAAGAGGTCATGACGATTGCCCACATCTCTGATCTGCACTTTGGCTCCAACTATTTCATTTCAAACCTTATTAATCAGACACTGCAAGAACTAAATGAATTGAGTCCGGATGCAGTTGTGATCACCGGTGACATAACCGATGAGGGTTTTCGCGGCGAATACAAGACCGCCAAGGTATTCCTGGATAATCTGACAACCAAGAACCGGTTATTTGTGCCCGGAAATCACGATTCCAGAAATGTCGGATACGTTCATTTTGAAGACTTTTTTGGAGACAGAAACAGTGTTTTGAAAATGAAAGGCCTGAACATCGTTGGTGTTGATTCAAGCGAGCCCGATCTGGACTCCGGCCGTGTGGGCCGGGAAAGATACAAATGGATTCAGAGGGAGATGGAAGAGAGCGACGACTTCAAGATAGT